>SMEZ01000002.1_pt1 | contig 288146 bp, 232 predicted proteins | sample 2456351 | NCBI WGS metagenome assembly SMEZ01 (sample SAMN10132605, study PRJNA489261) | soil metagenome | isolation source: day120 antibiotic-loamy sand soil ammended with composted manure from dairy... | place: USA | collected 2015-04-01 | reverse complement strand
CGGTGCTCAGCGGGGTGATCTCACTAATCGAGCCGACCATCGTGGTCTTCCCCGCGCCGAACCCGCCCGCGATGAGAACCTTGAGCGCCGCGGGGAGCACGGGAGCGTCTGCGGAGCTAGAGTCTGCGAATGCCATCGAGCACCGCCTGCAGCAGAGTCATTTCAGAGGTAGCAGCCCGAGGAGGCATGGGTGCTCGAGCCAGCACGAAGCCTTGGGTGACGAGATCACCGAGCAGCACTTTGACCACGGTGATCGGCAGGTCTACCCGGGCAGCGATCTCAGCTACCGACACGGGGGAACGGCACAGCCGCAGAATCGCGCGGTGTTCCGGCAGCAGATGGGTGATGCCCGTCTCCCTCCGGGAGGCGACAACCGTACTGATCATGTCCAGTTGGCTCTCCGCGGGACGGGTGCGGCCCCCGGTGACCGCATAGGGGCGGACGAGAGGCCCTGCGTCTTCCTCCCAGTGCGGGCCTCTACCAGTGCCGTGGTGGTCTGTCATGACCCGGTTGATACCCGGCCGGCGGCTTCGGGATGGCGCGGGGCACTGGTGAGGAACTGTCCGACTCGCTTGATGCGGCTGTTCATTTCGTAGGCGATCATCCCCACGTCGGCGTCCTCAGCCGCGAGCACTGCCATGCACGCGCCCTCGCCCGCGGCAGTGACGAACAGGTAGGCGTGCTCCATCTCCACGACTGTCTGCAGCACTCGGCCGCCCTTGAACTGCCGACTGGTGCCGCGTGCCAGGCTCTGGAATGCTGAGGCAACCGCGGAGAGATGCTCCCCTTCTTCGTCGGTGAGGCCACGGGACCTGCCGATGAGCAGACCGTCAGCGGACAGCACGATGGCGTGGTCCGCGCCGACGACCCGGTCGACCAGGTCGTCGAGGAGCCAGTTGAGATTTTCCGAGGCGTTGCTCATCTGCTTCCCATTCCTTCGTGTGTTCCTGCGGTTTCGTTCGGTCGTCCACTCTCCGGGCAGCCCATCCCAGCCCACTGTGCGCGGACGATTGGCCACAGTACCGAGCAGGCCCCGCGTGGTTCCGGAGTGGACCGCGAGGCCGAACGCGGGCCGACGAAGGCTTCGCACACGTGCCGCCGCATAGGAGCACCTACTCAGTCACGGACTCAGGGGACCGTGTCGCTCTACTCTCCCGCCCTTTGCGGGTGCCGCGGTGGAAGGCTTCCATCATGCGGCGCGCCTCCTCTGACGACCGGCGGGGGGTTGCCGCGGGCTGGGTAGCGGAAGGGTCCGGTGCTCCAGCGTCCCGCAAGGGGGCGGCGAGATGAGTCTGCCGTTGACGCTTCGGCAGCGGGGGCCGAGGGTCGTTCGGGTCACGGGACACGGTTCCCGCCGGGGAGGCCGGTTCGGGCACTGGGGGAGCGGCAGGCACGGCAGGAGGAGCGGGCGGCGCGGTCCGGGAGGCAGACGACCGGTTGTCGCGCTCCGCCTCGTACGGTCCCAGATCGAGGTCGTCGGGGGGTGTCTCCACGACCAAGGTGTCCGGAATCAGCACAATCGCCTGGGTCCCGCCGTCGGGGCCGGAGCGGAGCCGCACCTGGATGTTGTGCCGGGCGGCGAGCCGGGCCACCACGAACAAGCCGAGCCGGACGTTCTCGCCCAGGGCCACCACGTCGAATTCAGGCGGGTGAGCCAAGAGGTTGTTGGCCTCGGCCAGGCTCTCCTCGCTCATGCCCAGGCCCTGGTCTCTGACTTCGACGGCGACCCCTTTCGATACCCGCTCGCTGTACACCTCAACGCGGGTGTGCGGCGGCGAGTAGCGGGCAGCGTTCTCCACAAGTTCCGCGAAGAGGTGGATCACGTCGGCGACTCCTTGGCCGAGGAGCGCCACGTCCGGGGTGGGCAGCACCGTGATCCGGGCATAGTCCTCGGTCTCGGAGACCGCGCTGCGCAGCACGTCGATGAGGGGAATGGGGGAACGCCACCGTCGGCCTGGCTGGCCCCCGGCCAGGATGATGAGGTTCTCTGCGTTGCGCCGTCCGCGAGTCGCCAGGTGGTCCAGCTGGAAGAGGCGGTCCATGAGGTCCGGGTCCTCTTCTTGGCGTTCAATCTGGTCGATCAAGCGGAGCTGGCGCTGGAGCAGCGACTGGTCGCGGTAGGCGAGGGCCAAGAACACCCGGTTGGCGCCGGAGCGGATCTCGACTTGGCGCGCGGCAGCGGCCACTGCCGTGCGCTGGGCGGTGTTGAATGCGTCGGCGACCTGGCCGATCTCGTCGTTGCCGTAGTCGAGGCGGCGCGGCTGGGTCTGCAGGTCCACCTCTTCGCCTTGTTCGAGGCGGCGGACGATGTCCGGCAGTTCGTTTCGGGCCAGGTCCAGGGTGTCCTGGCGGAGCTGGGACAGCCGTCCAGTGAGCCGGGTCGCAGTCTTGGAGGCGATGCCGTAGGCGAGTGCGCCGGCGAACAGCGCCAGAATGGAGCCGCCGATCGCCGTGGAGAACACTTGGGCGCTGGCGTCCTGGGTGGTTTCGATGGTGACCTGGGCTTGGGCTTCGGTCATCGCCACGAGGGTCTCGTTGACCCTGACCGCGTCGGTGTCCCATACGGCCACGGCCGTGGGCAGGGTTTCGGACCATCCGCCGAAGACGGGGTCCTCGGTCGGCCGCCAGTTGGCGATCTGCCCCGCGCTGGCGACCATGCTCTCCCATTCCGTGGACTCGGCGAGAGCGGCGTAGTAGCGGGCCGCGGGTTCGGAGAGCGCCCAGCGGAGTTCGTTGAGCCGCCGCTCCAGCTCGTTGATCAGCCCGGAGAACATGATGCGCTCGGCTTCGGTGAGTTCTCCGGCGACCTGTGCCCCGGCGATCAGCGCATCGGCCTGCGCGAAAGTCTCCTGGGTGCGCATGGTCTGCACGAAGGCGCCGCCCGTGGCCACGGCTTCGCCGTCGCCGAACTTCCGGCTGTGGATCGCGTAGTGGTCGATGCCCGCGGCGATGATGGCGCTGTAGCCGCGGTGGGCTTCGCTCCGGTTGATCCGCCGGGCGGCGATGTCCTTGCGCAGGGTCTCCCGCTGGTTGAGCGCGGAGCGGAAATCGGCTTCGGCAAGGTCGTCCTCGGTGAGGCGGATCTCGGCCAGTGCCTCGTCGGTCCCTGCCTGCTGGGTGCGGAGCAGTCCCAGGACTTCGGGGGACGGATCGGCCAGGTATTGGAGGGCGAGTTCCCGCTCTGCCTGCAGCTCGACGAGCGCGGCATAGAGGCGGGAGCCTTCCTCGCTTTTTGCGGCTGCCGCACGCAGGACCAGGGCCTGGGTGACCGTGGCCACACTGAGTACGACGAAAAGGACAAGGAAAGTGATCGCGGGGATCAGCACAATCTTGTTGAGTTGTGTCTTGATCCCGCGTCTGGTGCCGTCCGGCCCGCTCATGGTGTCCTCCCCGCACCGCGACACGCCAACTACCCATCGTCATGGTGTTCGTACCAGCGGTGCCGTGAAGGGACGCTACCGGAAACGAGGGGCGTGTGTGAGGGTTTTGACCAAACCGGTCCTGCGTCGCGTGCTTCCTCTTTCGACAGTGCAGGGCGGACAGGGGTCCCCGTCCGCCCTGCGCTCTCACGCGTGCGACTGGGTGAAGGCGCGGTGGTCGTCGATCGCCTTCCGCAGTTCGGCGAGCTGTTCCCGGACCCGCGCCGGGGCAGTCCCGCCTCGGGCGGCCCGCGACTCCAGCGACCCTTGGACGGTGAGGACCTCGCGCACCTGCGGGGTCAAGTGCGGGGAGATGGCGGCCAGGTCCGCGTCGCTGAGGTCGGGCAGGTCGATGCCGCGTTCCTCGCAGACCCGCACGCATGCCCCGGCGATCTCGTGCGCCTCGCGGAACGGCACCCGCTGCCGCACCAGCCATTCGGCGATGTCGGTGGCGAGCGAGAACCCCTGCGGGGCTAGTTCCGCCATCCGCTCCCGGTTGACGGTGAGGGTGGCGACCATGCCGGTGAACGCGGGAAGCAGGACTTTGAGGGTGTCGACGGCGTCGAAGACCGGCTCCTTGTCCTCCTGCAGGTCGCGGTTGTAGGCGAGCGGCAGCCCTTTGAGGGTGCTGAGCAGGCCCGCCAGGTCGCCGATAAGCCGCCCTGCCTTGCCCCGGGCGAGTTCGGCGATGTCCGGGTTCTTCTTCTGCGGCATGATCGACGACCCGGTGGAGAACGCGTCGTCCAGGGTGATGAACGAAAACTCCTTGGTGGCCCAGAGGATGATCTCCTCGGAGATCCGGGACAGGTCCACCCCGATCATCGCCGCCACGAAAGCGAACTCGGCCACCACGTCGCGGGCTGCAGTGCCGTCGATGGAGTTGGGCACCGACCGGGAGAAACCCAGTTCCGCGGCGACCGCTTCAGGGTCCAGTCCCAGGGAGGATCCGGCGAGCGCCCCGGAGCCGTACGCCGACATGTCGGCTCTCCGGTCCCAGTCGCGCAGCCGTTCGATATCGCGGATCAGCGGCCAGGCGTGCGCCATCAGGTGGTGGGCCAGCAGCACCGGCTGGGCGTGCTGCAGGTGGGTGCGGCCCGGCATCGGCACGTCGAGGTTGGCTTCAGCCTGGTCTGCCAGTGCTGCGACCAGGTCGAGGAGGAGCGCGGTGATCGCGCGGGCCTCTTCGCGCAGGTACATGCGCACCAGCGTGGCGATCTGGTCGTTGCGGGACCGCCCGGCGCGCAGCCGTCCGCCCAGTTCCGGGCCGACCCGTTCGATGAAGCCCCGTTCGAGCGCGGTGTGCACGTCCTCGTCGTCAGGGCTGGGTGTGAAAGCGCCGGAGGCGACGTCAGCCTCCAACTGGTCCAGCCCGCGCAGCATCTGCGCGAGTTCCGCGTCGTCGAGCAGGCCCGCTGCGTGCAGGACACGGGCGTGGGCGCGGGATCCCGCAATGTCGTAGCGGGCGAGCCGCCAGTCGAAGTGGGTGCTTTGGGAGAGGCGGGCCAGTGCTTCGGACGGGCCGCCGCTGAAACGGCCGCCCCACAGGCGTACGGTCTGGCTGTCGGGCTCGTGGGCCACGATGGGTCCTTTAACAGTCGATGGTTTGGTGGAACACGGGACAGGCGTCCCGCACACCCCGGGGTGTGCGGGACGCCACCTCAGTGCGGGCTCCGGGTCAGGAGAGCCGGCGGTCGCGCATGTTGGCGATCTTGGCGGGCATGCTCCAGATGTCGATGAATCCGCGGGCCAGGCTCTGGTCGTAGGTGTCGCCGCTGTCGTAGGTGGCCAGGTGGTAGTCGTAGAGGGAGGCCTCGCTGCGCCGACCGGTGACCACGGCCCGGCCGCCGTGCAGCACCATCCGGATGTCGCCGGTGACGTGCTTGTTGGCTTCGAGGATGAACTTGTCCAGCGCGTTCTTCAGCGGGGAGAACCACAGGCCGTCGTAGACCAGCTCGCCCCACCGCTGGTCCACCCAGCGCTTGAAGCGGGCCAGCTCGCGTTCGACGGTGACGTTCTCCAGCTCCTGGTGCGCGGTGATGAGGGTGATCGCGCCGGGCGCCTCGTAGACTTCGCGGCTCTTGATGCCCACCAGGCGGTCTTCGACCATGTCGATACGGCCCACGCCCTGGGCGCCGGCGCGCCGGTTCAGCTCCTGGATGATCTCCAGCGGGCTGAGCTCCTTGCCGTCGAGGGCGGTGGGCACCCCGGCGGTGAAGGTGATGACGACCTCGTCGGGCTCCCGCGGCTCGGCCGGGTTCTGGGTGTAGTCGTAGATGTCCTCGATGGGGCCGTTCCAGATGTCCTCCAGGAAGCCGGTCTCCACGGCGCGGCCGAACAGGTTCTGGTCGATGGAGTACGGCGACTTCTTGGTGACGTCGATCGGCAGACCCTTCTCTTCAGCGAACGCGATCGCCTTGTCGCGGGTCATGCCCGAGTCCCGGACCGGGGCGAGGACCTTCAGCTCGGGGAAGAGCGCTGCCAGGCCCGCTTCGAAACGCACCTGGTCGTTGCCTTTACCGGTGCAGCCGTGCGCGACCATGGTGGCCCCGTGGTAGCGCGCAGCCTCGGCCAGGTGCTTGACGATCAGCGGCCGCGACAGCGCGGAGACCAGCGGGTAGCGGTCCATGTAGAGCGCGTTGGCTTGGATGGCCGGCACACAGTAGTCGTTGGCGAACTCCTCCTTGGCGTCGGCGATGACCGCCTCCACCGCGCCGCAAGCCAGGGCCCGCTGGCGGATGACTTCCATGTCCTCTCCGCCTTGGCCGCAGTCGATGGCGACCGCGATGACTTCAGCCCCGGTCTCTTCGGCGATCCAGCCGATAGCCACGGAGGTGTCGAGTCCTCCTGAGTATGCGAGTACGACCCGCTCGGTCATGGATGTCTCTCCTAGTGCAACAGAACGGATGCGGCGGCATCCGGGTCGATGGTCGTGTGACAGGCCTCGGCTAGACGCGCCGGTTGGCGAACCGCAGCAGCGTGGCTGCGAGTTCTTCCCCGCCTTGGGGGTCGCGGGCGACGACCAGGATGGTGTCGTCTCCCGCGATGGTGCCCAGGATGGCGGGGATGTCGCTGTGGTCGATTGCCGAGGCCAGGTACTGGGCTGCCCCCGGCGGTGTGCGGACGACGACGATATTGGCCGAGGCCTCGGCCGAGACCAGCAGGTCTTCGGCTAGTCGGCTCAACCGTGGGTTGGAGACCTGCTCCAACTCAAGTTCGTCGGCGTGGGCCCGGGGAAGGCGTTCCCCGCCCTCCCCGGGGAGTACGTAGACGAGGTTGCCGTCGACGGTGCGGAGTTTGACCGCGCCCAATTCGTCCAGGTCCCGGGAGAGTGTGGCTTGGGTGACCTGGACCCCCTCCTCAGCGAGCAGCCGGGCCAGTTCGTTCTGCGAACGAACAGCGTACTTGGTGAGCAGTTCGGTGATCTTGGCGTGGCGGGCTGCTTTGGTGGGGGGTGCGGACTTCGCGCCGTCGACGGTCATCGTCGCTGGTCCTCCTCAGCGTCGCGGGCGGCGGCGTTCAGGATGTCCGGGAGTGCCCGGGTGAACTCGAGGATTTCGGCCCTGGTGATGATGAGCGGCGGGGCCAGGCGGACCACCTCGGGTGTGACAGCGTTGACGAGGAACCCGGCTTCGGCCGCGCGGGTTTGGACGTGGGCGGCTGCCGGTGCGGTGAGCTGGATTCCGCGCCACAGGCCGACGCCGCGCACTGCCGCCACCAGGGGGTGGCCGATGCCGGTGATTTCGGCGGCGAGCAGCTCCCCCAGTTCGGTGACCGATTCCAGGAGCCGGTCCTGTTCGATGGTGGTGAGGACGGCGAGGGCTGCCGCGGCTGCCACGGGGTTGCCGCCGAACGTGGACCCGTGGTCGCCTTTGGCGAAGGCGGTGCCGTACCGGCCGAAGCCCACGCAGGCCCCGATCGGCAGTCCACCGCCGAGTCCTTTGGCGAGGGTGAGGACGTCGGGGCGGACCCCTTCGGCCTGGTGTGCGAACCAGTGCCCGGTGCGGCCGATCCCGCTTTGGATCTCGTCGAGGACGAAGGCGGCTCCGGTGGCGTCGCAGATCTCGCGGACCGCGGCCAGGTAGCCTGGCCGGGCCGGGACGACTCCGGCCTCCCCTTGCACGGGCTCGACGAAGACCGCGATGCACTGGTCGGTGACGGCTTCGCGCAGCGCTGCCACGTCGCCGTGGGGGACGAACCGCACGTCCAGGTTGAAGGGGCCGAACGGGTCCCGAATCGCGGGTTTGCCGGTGAGGGCGAGCGAGCCGGAGGTGCGGCCGTGGAAGCCGGCCACGGTGGAGACGTAGTAGGTGCGTTCCGGTCCCGCGGCACGTCGGACGAGTTTCAGCGCTGCCTCGTTGGCTTCCGTGCCGGAGTTGGCGAAGAAGACCCGCGCGGACCCGCCGAGCAGGCTGACGAGTTTCTCCGCGAGTTCGACTTCCCGTTCGTGCAGGAACAGGTTGCTGGTGTGGATGAGGGTGGCGGCCTGCTCGGTGACTGCTGCGACCAGGGCGGGGTGCCCGTATCCCAGGGACGACACCGCGATCCCGGCGATGAGGTCGAGGTAGGTCTTCCCGTCGGCGTCGGTGACCCGGCATCCTTCGCCGCGGACCAGGGCCACGGGCGGGATGCCGTAGTTGGGCATGAGGACCGCTTCGAAGCGTTTCTGCAACTGTTCGGTGGCGCTCATGCGTCACCCCCGGCGGGATCCTTGTCCGGCAGGACCATGGTGCCGACTCCTTCGTCGGTGAAGATCTCGAGCAGCATCGCGTTGGGGATGCGCCCGTCGAGGACGTGCGCTTGGGGGACGCCGCCGCGGACTGCGCGCAGGCAGGCTTCCATCTTGGGCACCATGCCGGACGACAGGGTCGGCAGCATTTCCTCCAGCTCGCTGGCGGTCATGTGGCTGATGAGCTCCGAGTTGACCGGGTAGTCGGCGTAGAGGCCTTCCACGTCGGTGAGCACGATGAGTTTGGCGGCGCCCAAAGCCACGGCCAGTGCCGCGGCCGCGGTGTCGGCGTTGACGTTGTACACGCCGCCTTCGGCGGAGCGGGCGATGCTGGAGATGATGGGGATGCGTCCGTCGTCCAGCAGGCTGCGCACGGCCCCGGGTTGGACGTCCACGACTTCGCCGACGAGTCCGATGTCGACGGGTTCGCCGTCGACCATGGCGTATTTGCGTTCGGCGGTGAACAGGTGGGCGTCTTCACCGGACATGCCGACGGCGAAGGGGCCGTGCTCGTTGATGAGCCCGACGATCTCGCGGTTGACCTGGCCGACGAGGACCATGCGGACGATCTCCATCGTCTCGGGCGTGGTGACCCGCAGCCCGGCGGTGAAGGTGCTTTCCACGCCGAGCCGTTCCAGGTGCGCGTTGATCTGCGGGCCGCCTCCGTGGACGACGACGGGGCGCAGGCCGGCGTACCGCAGGAACACGATGTTCTCAGCGAAGCGCGCCCGCAGGTCCGGGTCGGTCATGGCGTTGCCGCCGTATTTGACGACCACGGTCTTGCCGTGGAGGGCGCTCAGCCAGGGGAGCGCTTCGATGAGGGTCTTCGCCTTGTCCAGGGCTTCCTGGCGGGTTCTGGAGATCATGTGGAGTAGGCCGAGTTCTCGTGTACGTAGTCGACGGTCAGGTCGGTGGTCCACACTGTGGCGGAGGCGGAGCCCGCGGAGAGGTCGACGGTGACGGTGACGTCCCGGGGTTTGAGGTTGACTTTGGCGCGGTCGTCGCCGACCGATCCGCCCCGGCACACCCATACGCCGTTGATGGCGACGTTGATGTTGTCCGGTTCGAAGACGGCGTCGGTAGTGCCTACTGCGGCGAGGACGCGTCCCCAGTTGGGGTCCTCTCCGTAGATCGCGCATTTGAAGAGGGCGTTGCGGGCGATAGCGCGTCCGACGGTGACCGCGTCGTCGGTGCTGGCCGCGCCCACGACTTCAATGGCGATGGCTTTGGTCGCGCCTTCCGCGTCGGCCAGGAGTTGGCGGCACAGGTCCTGGCAGACTTCGGTGAGCAGGCGGGAGAACTCTGCCTCGTCCGGGGTGGTGCCGGAAGCGCCGCTGGCCATGAGCACCACGGTGTCGTTGGTGGAGGTGCAGCCGTCGGTGTCGAGCCGGTCGAAGGTCACTTCGGTGGCGGCGCGCAGTAGGGCGGTGCACTGCTCGGGGGTGAGCACGGCGTCGGTGGTGAGGACCGACAGCATGGTGGCCAGCGACGGGGCGAGCATGCCCGCTCCTTTAGCCATGCCGCCGATGGTGTAGCCGCTGCCGCGGCGGAAGGCGATTTTGGAGACGGTGTCTGTGGTGCGGATAGCGTCGGCCGCGTTGAGGCCGCCGTCGCGCGCCGCCTCCGCCACTGCGGCGTCCACTCCGGCAAGGAGTTTCGGCATGGGCAGGCGTTCCCCGATGAGACCGGTGGAGCAGACCACGATCCGGTCCGCGGAGTCGTTGAGCGCTGCGGCCAGGTGTTCCGCGGTGGTGCGCGCGTCCTGGAAGCCCGCGGCCCCGGTGCAGGCGTTGGCGCCCCCAGAGTTGAGGACGACGGCGCGCACTTGGCCGTCGGCGACGGCCTGCTGGGACCACTGCACCGGTGCAGCCTTGACCCGGTTCTTCGTGAAGACTGCCGCGGCGGAGTGGTGCGGGCCGTCGTTGATGACGACGGCGACGTCGCGCTGGCCGCCGTCTTTGATGCCGGCGGCTACTCCTGCCGCCCGAAAGCCTAAAGGCGCGGTAACACTCACGGTGCCACTCCAGTCATAGGGAGTCCGGTGGTTTCGGGGAGGCCGAGGGCAAGGTTGGCGCTTTGGATCGCACCACCCGCGGTTCCCTTGGTGAGGTTGTCGATGGCTGCGACCGCGACGAGGCGGCCCGCTGCTTCGTCCACGGTGACTTGGACAGCGGCGGTGTTGGCGCCGAGGGTCATCGCGGTGGTGGGCCACTGTCCCTCGGGCAGCAGGTGGACGAAGGGTTCCGCGTCGTAGTGGCGCTGGTAGGCGGCGCGGACTTCGTCGAGGCCGATGGCGGGCTTGAGCGGTGCCGAGCAGGTGGCGAGGATGCCGCGCGGCATCGGCACGAGGACCGGGGTGAAGGACACGCGCACCGGGGTCTCTGCCACCGCGGACAGGTTCTGGACGAATTCGGGGTTGTGCCGGTGTGCTCCCCCGACACCGTAGACGCTCACCGACCCCATGACTTCGCTGGCGATGAGGTGGGGTTTGGCGGCTTTGCCAGCGCCGGAGGTTCCGGAGGCGGCGACCACCACGACCTCCGGTTCGACGAGCTGCTCCGCGAAAGCAGGCATCAGGGCGAGGGTTCCGCAGGTGGGGTAGCAGCCAGGGACCGCGATCCGCCGGGTCTGGGCCAGTGCGGCACGGGCCCCGGGGAGTTCAGGCAAACCGTAGGGCCAGGTGCCGGCGTGTTCAGAGCCGTAGAACTTCTGCCAGGCCGCGGCATCGGCCAGCCGGAAGTCGGCGCCGCAGTCGACGATGAGGGTGTCGGCGTCGAGCTGGGCTGCTAGCGCAGCGGAGTGGCCGTGGGGCAGGGCGAGGAAGACGATGTCGTGGCCGGCAAGGGTCTCGGGGGTGGTTTCGGTGAGGATCCGGTCAGCGAGCGGGGTCAGGTGAGGGTGGTGCTCGCCGAGCCGGGTCCCGGCGTTGCCGCCCGCGGTGAGTGCCCCGATCTCAATGTCGGGGTGGGCGAGCAGGAGGCGCAGCAGTTCCCCTCCTACGTACCCGCTGGCGCCGGCGACCGCCGCCGTATAGCCCATACCTCTCTCCCTCTGAGCAGGGTGCGACGTGCACCATCATGCACTCGACTGAAAAATTATGCAACCTAGTGTATAGGCTTGGCTCGGTGGTTGGGCGGGTGCCCCGCCCAACCACCGGAGGTCAGCGTCCGGCGAGCTTGGTGGCCAGCTCGGCCAGCGTGGACGTCTCAAGCGTGCGGGATGCCTCACGGCGGTCAGCGCCGCGGTAGAGGCCGTAGACGAGGTGGGTGCCGATCCAGCGCAGCGGCTCCGGCTCCCAGTCGCGTGCCCGGTGGCCCACCCACGGCAGCCGCGTCAGGTCCGTGTTCCGCTCCAGGACGAGATCGCGCAGCGTGCGCCCCGCCAGGTTGGAGGTGGCAACCCCGCTGCCGACGTATCCCCCGGCCCAGCCCAGTCCGCTGGTGCGGTCCAGGTACACGCTGGGGCACCAGTCCCGCGGCACGCCCAAGACCCCGGACCAAGCGTGGACCACCGGGGCCTCGCTCGCCGCCGGGAACAGCCGAGCCAGCGCCCGCCACAGTTCCGCGATCGCCTGCGGCTGGGTCGCGCCGTTGGTGTCGTGGCCGGACCCGAACCGGTAGGGGACCCCGCGCCCCCCGATCGCGATACGGCCGTCCGCGGTGCGCTGCGCGTAGATGTAGGCGTGGGCGGCGTCCCCGAGCACTTCGTGCCCCTCCCAGCCGATGCGCTTCCACACCTCCGGGCTGAGCGGCTCGGTCACGATCATCGAGGAGTTCATGGGCAGCCACTGGCGCCGGTAGCCGGCAATCTCCGCGGTGAACCCCTCCGTGGCGCGGATGACATAGTCGGCCCGTACCGTGCCCTGTTCGGCGACCGCGGCTGGCCGCTGCGCGTCCTTGCGCGGCCGCAGTTCCGTGACGGCGGTGCCTTCGAAGATGTCCACGCCGAGGTTCTCCACCACGGCGGCCAGGCCGCGGACCAGCTTGGCGGGGTGGATGCGCGCGGCGTGCGGGCTGAACGCTTCCGCCACTGCCCCGTCGACCCGCAGCATCGGCTCGTAGTCGGGCTCCAAGAGGTAGTAGTCCTCCGGCCAGTAGCCCCACTCCTGCAGGTAGGCGATCTCCTGGAGCAGGCGGGCCTTCTGTGCGTGGTTGGTGGCGACGATGCGCATGCCGCCCTTGACGATGTCGGCGTCGATGCCTTCGTCCTTGGCGACCGTGATGACTTCGTCGACCGTAGCCATCATGGCGCGCTGCAGGGCGATCACCGCCCCTTTGCCGTGCTCTTTGGCGTAGCGCTCCCGGGAGCCAGCGAACTCCGCGGACAGCCAGCCGCCGTTCCGCCCGGAGGCGCCGAAGCCCGCGAATTCCCGCTCGAGGATCGCGATGCGCAGGTCGGGCTGCTCTTTCTTGAGGTAGTAGGCGGTCCACAGCCCGGTGTATCCGGCACCGACGATGCAGACGTCGTAGTCGGCGTCACCGGGCAGGGCGGCACGCCGTTTCGGAAGCCCCAGTTCGCGGTACCAGAAGGACACCGCACCGTTGCGGAACTCCTTCGAACGGGGGATGGCACGCATCTCGGCTGCGCTGGCGATCAGTCTCATGGGTATGTCTGCCTTCCCGAACGCTCCCGCATGACGCCTGCCCCGTCCCCGGCGTCGGTTGTCGTGTCACCTCCGCCCCGGGTCCCAGGGGGGCGGTTGTCCCGAAGAAGGGGAATTGTAGCCAAAGGTCAGCTCTTGCCCCCGGGCCGCTCCCGGGCAGCCCACAGCAGTCTCAGCCCTTCCCCAGCTCCTCGCGGGCGTGACGCGAGTTGTCCCGCAGTTTGCGCGCCTGTTCGGCTAGGGCGCGCACGCCGCGCTCCCCGAGGGGGGCCAGCACATACTCGCGAAGGAGGGCAACGTGCTTGGTCCTGGCCTGTTCCGCGAGGTCCAGCCCTTTTTTGGTGAGCGTGGCATAGGTGACGCGGCGGTCCAGAGCGCAGGCCTGGCGGACCAGGTACCCGTTGCGTTCAAGCCGGTCGGCAAGTTTGGTGAACCCGCCGCTGCTCAGGGAGACTTCCCGGGCGAGCTGGCTCATGGGAAGGCGGTGGTGCGGGGAGCGCTGCAACCGGAGCAGCACTTCGAACCAGGGGCCGGACATGTCTTTCCCGCACGGGGCGATTCCTTGGAGGAGCAGCGGGGTGGTCTCCGAGAGCGCTTCGTGGAACAGCCCCCAACAGGTGATCAGGTCTTCGTCGGTGATCTGCTCGGTGTCGGTGCCAGCTTTCGTCCCCATGCGCATCCCCTCACGGCCGTCCCGGGCGGCTCATTTCATCCTACGCCACAAATATCTTCTTAGATAACTAATGGTGATAGGTGATCTTTTCCCCATTGTCCTGGGATGACGGCGGCCGCGGCGGCACTCGCGGGCAGGCCGCCGCCCCGGGTTTCCCAGACGGCGAGCCACGCCCTGCGGCTGACGCACGATGCTCCGCACGAGTGGGGGTCGCCCGGTCGGGCGATCCCCCACACTCCTCGCCACCTCACGGCTTGGAACCGGTCAGCCGCGCAGCACTGCCCCGGTACGTTCCGCGGCCGCTGCCACGGCAGCATCCTTGATCCGGTTGGTCTCCTCCACGGTCAAAGTGCGGTCGTGGGCCCGCAACCGCAACGCATACGCGAGCGACTTGCGGCCCTCACCGACCTGATCCCCGGTGTAGACGTCGAACAGCCGGACGCTTTCCAGCAGTTCACCTGCGCCTTCCCGCAGTGCCGCCTCCACCTCGGCCGCGGGCACGGACGCGTCCACCACAAGGGCGACGTCCTGGGTTGCCACCGGGTAGGTGGAGATCTGCGGCGCGGTGGCGGCTGCCGCCGCTGCCTCGATCCGGTCCCAGTCGATCTCCAGCGCCGAGGTCCGCGAAGGCAGGCCGTAGGCCTTGATCACCCGCGGGTGCAGCTCTCCGGCGTGCCCCACGAGCACCTCGCGGTCGCCGTCGGCCACGTACAGCGCAGCGCAGCGTCCCGGATGCCAGGGGGCGTACTGGGCGGCGCGGACGATGAGCTCCACCCCGGCCACGCTTGCCGCTTCCTTCGCGGTGTGGATGGCATCGGCCCACGTGGCAGGCTCACCACCGCCCCACCAGCCGGAGCGCAGCCGCTGTCCCGCCAGCACCGCACCGATGTGGCGCGGCTGCTCCGGCAGCGCGGCCTCCAGGGTGGCGCGCTCCTCAGCGGTGGGCGCCCGGTCAACCGGCAGGATCGGAGCCTTGGCGGGCGCGTCCGGCTTGGGGTGGTAGACCAGCCCCATTTCGAACAGCGCAATGTCGGTGAAGCCGCGCCCCACGTTGCGCACCAGGGCCTTGAAAAGGCCGGGCAGCAGGGTGGTGCGCAGCAGCGGCTCGTCGTCGTTGAGCGGATTGGCGAGTCGCACCGCGGTCCGCCGCGCGTCATCCTCGTCCAGACGCAGCCGGTCGAAGTCGCGCACCCCCACGAAGGGATAGTTCAGAACCTCGAAGAATCCCCGGTCGGCGAGCGTCCGTCCCACGGCACGCCGCAGCCGCTGCCCGCGGGTCAGTCCGCGCCCCGGAGGAGCCTGCGGCAGGAGGGCCGGGATGTTCTCGTAGCCCTCGTTGCGGATGACCTCTTCGGCCAGGTCGTTCGGGTCGGTGAGGTCGGGACGCCAGCTCGGCGGCGTGACCTTGAGCGTGTCGCCTTCCTGGACAACCTCGCAGCCGACCTGGCGGAGCCGGGCGATCTCGGTCTCCACGGGGTAGTCCACGCCCGCGACCCGGCCTGCGTGCCCCGCCCGGACCACGATGGGTTCCCGGGGAACCGTGTGGTCGATGTGGGTGATCCCGTCCTCGATCGTCGCCCCGCCGAGTTCCGCGAGCAGCTCCACTGCGCGGGTCGCCGCGGCGAGCTGGATGTCGGTGTCCACCCCACGCTCGAAACGGCGGGACGACTCCGACGACAACTGGTGGCGGCGGGAGGTGCGGGCGATATGCGCGGCGTCGAAGTGCGCCGCCTCAATGAGGATGTCCGTGGACGTCTCCCGGATCTCGGTGCTGAGACCGCCCATGACACCCGCGATGTTGATCGGCCCCGACTCGTCAGTGATGAGGATGTCGTCGGGGTCCAGGGCGCGCACCACGTGGTCGAGGGTCTCCAGCTTCTCGCCGGGCCGGGCGAGGCGGACCTCGATCGGACCGCGCAGGGTGGAGCGGTCCCAGGCGTGCAACGGCTGCCCCAACTCCAGCATCACATAGTTGGTGATGTCCACGGCCAGCGAGATGGAACGCACCCCGCACAGGTGGAGTCGGCGGCGCATCCACAGCGGTGTGGGCGCGGCCGGGTCGAATCCGGTGACACCGCGCAGCACGTAGCGGGAGCAGATCGCCGGGTCGGCGACACTCGCGGGATAGCCGCCCTCGGCAGCGGACGGCAGCGGGCGGACCGCCGGGTCAGTGAACTCCACACCGTAGGCAGCGGCCACTTCCCGGGCGATACCGCGCAAGGACAGCGCATAGCCCCGGTCCGGGGTGACCGCGATGTCCAGCACCGACTCACGCAACCCCAGCAGGTCGTCGGCCTTCGTGCCGGGCTCGGCGAACCCTTCAGGCAGCACGATGATGCCCTCGTGGTCCTCCCACAGGCCCAGTTCGCTCGCCGAGCAGATCATGCCCTCCGACATGCGGCCGTAGGTTTTCCGGGCCGAGATCGCGAAACCGCCGGGCAGGACCGCGCCGGGCAGCGACACCACGACCAGGTCGCCTTCGGCGAAGTTGCGGGCACCGCAGATGATGCCCTGCGGTTCCCCCGTACCGTTGGCGTCGCCCACGTCCACGGTGCAGAACCGGATGGGCTTTTTGAACCCGGTGAGCTCTTCGATGGTCAGCACCCGGCCCACCACGATGGGGCCGCTGATGTCAGCGCCGACCTCCTCGACAGTCTCGACTTCCAGGCCCAGGCTGATCAGTTTGTCGGCCAGCTCGCGCGCGGTGGCCTCGGCAGGCAGTGCGACGTATTCGCGCAGCCAGGAAACGGGAACCCGCATCACATCTCCATCCCGAAGGCCGCGGTGAACCGGACGTCACCTTCGACCATGTCGTGCATGTCCTTAACCCCGTGGGCGAACATCAGCGTCCGCTCAATGCCCAGGCCGAAAGCCCAGCCGCTGTACCGCTCGGTGTCCACTCCAGCGGCGACCAGCACCCGCGGGTTGACCACGCCGCAGCCGCCGATTTCGATCCACCCTTCCGAGGAGCAGGTCCGGCAGGGGGCCTCGGGGTTGCCCACGGAGGCACCCCGGCACACGAAGCACTCCATGTCCACTTCGGCGGAAGGCTCGGTGAACGGGAAGTACGACGGGCGCATGCGGGTGCGCAGCCCTTCGCCGAACATCCGCTCCACGAACAACTGGATGGCGCCGCGCAGGTGCGCCAGCGTGATCCCCTCGTCCACCACGAGTCCTTCCAACTGGTGGAAGACCGGGCTGTGGGTGGCGTCGAGTTCGTCGGTGCGGAAAGTGCGGCCGGGGACGACCACGTAGACGGGCAGCTCGCGGTCCAGCAGTGCGCGCACCTGCACGGGCGACGTGTGCGTACGCAGCACCATGCCGGACTCTTCACCGTCCGGGCCGGCGATGAAGAAAGTGTCCTGCATCGTCCGGGCCGGATGGTCGGGCAGGAAGTTGAGGGCGTCGAAGTTGTACCACTCGGCTTCGACCTCCGGCCCCTCAGCGATCTCGAAGCCCATGCCGACGAAGATGTCCGCCATCCGCTCGGCGATCGTGGTCAGCGGGTGCCGGGCCCCGCGGGGAATCCGGTCGTAGGGCAGGGTGACGTCAACCGTCTCCTCGACGAGGACACGCGCCTCGTGCTCCTCTTCCAACTGCGCCTGGCGCGCTTTGAGCGCCTCGTTGACCTCGCGCCGGGCACCGCCCACCCGCCGGCCCGCATCAGCCCGCGCCGCGGGCGGCAGGGCGCCGATCTCCCGGTTCGCTAAGGCCAGCGGGGAGCGGTCCCCGGCGTGGGCGATCCGGACTTTTTTGAGTTCTTCCAGTGTGGAAGCCTTGGCGATAGCCTCGAGCGCTTCATCGCGCATGCGTGCGACCTCGTCCGGGTGAAGCGGCGTCACCTCGACCGGGTCGTAGGAGTGATTGGGTGCAGACATAGGGTGGTTGCCTCGCAATCCCGCGACGTGGGCGGGACGGAATATCGCGGCCCACCGCCGTGCGGCGGGTGGACACAAACCAACGGGGAAGTGCTCGCGAAGCCCGCCGCCGTCGAGTCCGTTACACGAACTCGGGAGTGCCGGCGGGCACGGTAAATCGGAACTCGGCGCCGCCACTGGGCGCACGGCCGACCGTGATCGTGCCGCCGTGGGCCTCGACCAGGCCCTTGACGATGAACAGCCCCAGGCCGGTGCCTCCGCGGCGTTTGCCGCGCCAGAACTGGCGGAAGACGCGCGGGACAGCTTCGGGCTGGATGCCCTCGCCTTCGTCGCGCACCGACACGGCTGCTCCTCCCTTGTACGGCTCGATCACTATCGTGACAGTACCAGCGCCGTGCCGCAGCCCGTTTTCCACCAAGTTAGTGATGATCTGATCGATCTTGTCGACGTCCAGCCACATTTCGGGCAGTGGACCGCGGACATCCAGCCGGAAACGGTCCTCCGGCTCGCCTGCCGCGACACGCCCGGCGATGATGCGGCGGACCCGTTCACCGAGGTCGACCAGTTGCCGGCGCACTTCCATCCGGCCGGACTGGATCCGGGAGACGTCGAGCAGTTCAGTGATGAGCCGTGTGACCCGGTCCGCGTCGGCGTTCACCGTCTCTAACATGAAGATCTTCTGCGTGTCGGTGAGCCGGTGCCACTTGGCCAGCATCGTGGCGATGAAACCTTTGACGCTGGTCAGCGGGGAGCGCAGCTCGTGGGCGACCATGGACACCAGGTTGGCGCTGGACCGCTCCGAAGTGGCCCGGGACGAAGCGTCGCGCAGGGTCACCACGAGCCGGACCACCTCCCCGCAGGGTGTGTCCCGGACGTAGCGGGCGGCCACCATGAGTTCGCGGCCGTCAGGCATCAGGAGTCGCCGCTCCGGCTGGCGGACGCGGATCCGCAGCCCCCCGTAGGGGTCGGTGCACTTCCACCAGTCGCGGCCTTCAGGGTCGTGGAGCGGGAGTACATCGCGGAAGTCTTTGCCGAGGGCGTGGTCTGCTGGCACCCCGGTGAGACGGGCTGCCATGCGGTTGAAGGTGATCACCCGGCCTTGGTCGTCTGCGACCACCAGCCCGTCGGGAAGGTCCTCGGCCGACAGCAGAGCCGCACACCCACCATGGTCACTGACTGTCGCCTGGCCGCTACTCACGACCGCCTCCCAAGCCCTCTGCACACGTTCCTGCCGCTTGCTCTAGCGGCACAGTCCTGGTTATGCACCGCCAGTGTCCGACGCTCCCCGGGACACCGCTCCCGGAAAGGTCGTTACCCGCTGGTCGCGGCGGCTACGCGCGCGGCACGTCTCCTGACGTACCGCAGGCACGGGGGCGGGGGTGTCGCCGGACCGCGGGGCTCCGAGACGAGGAGCGTAGCGGTACCCCTAGGGAACCGGGCAAGCCTCCGCTTCCCGCGCCAACGGTCCAGATCAGGTCATCCACCGGGGTACGGCCGCTCCGGAACAGCTCAGCGCATAGATGGCAGGCCGCGCAGGTGTGCTACCCGTATCTGGGATTGCCACGCGTGAGACGCATAACGGGGGCGGCCAGGCGGCGATCCCCGGTAGTGCGTCAAGACGAGGGGGAAAGGCGGGTGCGGCGCTGTTCCCGGGCAGTGGCGTAGAGGCAGACCGCCGCGGCAGTAGCGAGGTTGAGGCTCTCAGCGCGGCCGTAGATGGGGACACTGACCGTCTCGTCGGCGAGCGCAAGGGTTTCCTGCGGCAGTCCCCATGCCTCATTGCCGAAGATCCACGCCACCGGACCGGTGAGCATGCCTGCATCAGCGGCCTCATCGAGAGTGCGTTTCCCTTGACCGTCCGCGGCAAGCAGGGTGAGCCCGGCGTCCCGGAGGAAACCGGTGACCTCTTCGATCCGCACGCCCACCACGACCGGGAGGTGAAAGAGACTGCCGGCTGAAGCCCGCACACACTTCCCGTTGTACGGGTCCACGGAGGCGTCAGTGAAAATGACGGCGTCCGCCCCCGCGGCGTCCGCACTGCGGAGCACAGTGCCCGCGTTCCCCGGGTCGCGGACGTGCGACAGAACCACGACCAGTCGCGGCCGGTCCACCGCGGACAGGGGAACGTCGACAAAAGAACAGACCGCCAGCAGCCCTTGCGGGGTCACTGTCTGCGCCAGCTCCCCCATCACGTCCAAAGTGACCCGGTGGACGGGGATACCTGCCTGTTCGGCGGTGCGGATGAGAGCGGTGTGGCGCTGCATCGCCTCGGCGGTCGCATACAGTTCGTGCACCACGTCAGGCAGGTCGAGCGCTTCCCGGACAGCCTGGGGGCCTTCGGCGAGGAAACGCCGTTCGCGCTGTCGGAAAGCACGTTTGGCGAGCCGACGAGCTCCCTTGATTCTGGGAGACCGAATGCTTGTGAACTCGTGGCTCGCCATTGTCGATTACACCGTCGCTAGGCCGCGGACTCGCTCGGCGCGGGGATAGCCTTCTTGGCGGTCTCGACCAGCGCGGCAAAAGCGGCGGCGTCGTTGACCGCGAGCTCAGCGAGCATACGGCGGTCCACCTCGATGCCGGCTGCTTTGAGCCCCTGCATGAAACGGTTGTAGGTCAGACCGTGCGCGCGAGAGGCCGCGTTGATGCGCTGGATCCACAGACGACGGAACTGGCCTTTGCGGTCCTTGCGGTCCCGGTAGGCGTACGTCATCGAGTGGAGCATCTGCTCCTTGGCCTTGCGGTAGAGGCGGGACCGCTGGCCACGGTACCCCTTGGCCTGCGAGAGAACGACCCGGCGCTTCTTCTTTGCGTTGAGAGACCGCTTGACGCGTGCCACTTGTGACTCCTCGATTGAGACAGACGTTCCGGACGCACCGTCCGGCGATAGTCACCAGGAAGTTCGGCGGAGATTCCTGGCCCGGTGCGGTCTCCGCCGCACACGGCTGCGCGGCGGGGCGCGGAACCGCCGACGACCGCGTCCCTAGAACTGCGGGGTTCGGGTCAGCCGAGCAGCTTCCTGATCTTCCTGGCGTCGGCCGGAGACACCTGCACGTCCACGCTCAGGCGCCGGGTGCGTTTGCTCGGCTTGTGCTCCAGCAGGTGGTTCTTGTTGGTACGGCGACGCATGATCTTGCCGGTGCCGGTAACCCGGAAACGCCTACTAGCCCCACTGTGGGATTTGTTTTTCGGCATGCCGCCGTCGCTCCTTTTCGCTTCCGATTGGTGTGCCGCCCATCCAGGGCGGCGTAACTCCCACCCGGCGCATGAAGAAAGCGGGGTGCGCGACCCGGACAGGGCCGCGCGACCGCGCTTGTCCTTCATACGTCGGGCGGATGTCCTCAGCCGCCTCGACCGAAATTCTTCTCGGCGTTAACCGCGCTTACCGCGCCCTTTTCCGCCTTGCGCAGCGCGCGCCTCGGCCTTCTGGTCGCCGCGCCGCTTGTGCGGACCGAGGACCATGACCATGTTGCGGCCGTCCTGTTTGGCCTGGGATTCGACCTGACCCAGTTCCTGGACGTCTTCAGCCAGTCGCCGCAGGAGACGGTACCCCAGCTCCGGTCGGGACTGTTCACGACCGCGGAACATGATGGTCACCTTGACCTTGTCCCCGCTCCGGAGGAACCGCTCGACGTGACCCTTCTTGGTCTCATAGTCGTGCTGGTCGATCTTCGGACGGAGTTTGATCTCCTTGATGACCGTGCTCGACTGGTTCTTGCGCGCTTCCCGGGCCTTGACCGCGGACTCGTACTTGAACTTGCCGTAGTCCATCAGCTTGGCGACCGGCGGGCGCGCGGTCGGCGCGACCTCCACAAGATCGAGATCGGCCTCCTGCGCCAGACGCAGGGCGTCAGCCACGGGAACGATACCGACCTGTTCCCCATTGGGGCCGACGAGACGGACCTCGGGCACCCGGATACGGTCGTTAATGCGGGGCTCTGCGCTGATGGGACCCCTCCCTCATGTTTCGTCGGGTTTTCGCTTACCTTGCGGGGGTCTCCAGAGCGGCATATGCCGGAACAACGAAAACCCCGCCAGCTAATGCAAGCGGGGTCGAACCACCACAGGGACGGAACGCCGCACGGCTTTCCGCTCGCCCTGTGGCTACTACCAGAACCCGTGGCACCCGCAGGCACTACAGGTGGGAGGTTCTTCCTCCGCTTGCGGTCCGGCGCGCGTACCTGCACCGGATCAGGTCGTTGCCTACTCTACCAAGAAACCGGACCGTTAAGGACGTTCCTTGGCACCGGATGTCACCGCTCTCGGGACTCCCCACGAGTGACAACACTCACGTGTCCAGATTATTCCGCGCTGCCCGGCGCGCCAACTCTGCTTCGCCGGCAGCACGCATCGCTTCAACCGGGGCCTCGTACCCCGTCATCAGGGTCAACTGGGCCACCGCCTGGTGCAGCAGCATGGGGAACCCCCCAACCACCACCGCTCCCGCTGCGGCGGCTGCGCTCCCCAGCACGGTAGGCCACGGGGCGTAGACGACGTCGAACACCGGGGTCTTCGCCGCGGCCACCGGCTCCGCCCACTGGTCGGCTGCCCCCGCGGGAAGCGTCGACACCACCAGATCCGCATGCACGTGCTGGTCGATCTCGGTGAGCAGCGCGAACTTCACCTGGGCGCCCATCCGCTCCGCCGCAGCCGCGAGGTCCCGGGTCCGGGAAAGGTCACGGGCCAGCACGGTGACCGCGCCGGGTTCGGTAGCGCCGAGCCGGCGCACAGCAGCGAGTGCGGACGCGGCGGTCGCCCCCGCCCCCAGGATGGTGACCGTGTCAAGCCGGTGGATGCCCGCCTCACGCAGCGCCTCGGTAATCCCCGTGACGTCGGTGTTGTAGGCGTGCCGCCGCCCCTTGTCGAAGATGATGGTGTTCGCGCCCCCGACCGCTGCGGCCGTGTCCTCCACCTCATCTGCGAGGGTCAGCGCGACCTTTTTGAGCGGCATGGTCAACGAGAGGCCCGCCCAGGACTCGTCGCACTGGTCAAGGAACGCGGCGAGACCGTGCTCGTCGCATTCGTAACGGCCGTAATGCCACTGGTCCGCGATACCGAGCGCGGTATAGCCCGCCGTGTGCAGCACCGGCGAGAGGGAATGGGAGATCGGCGAACCGAGGACGGCCGCTCGCTTCACGAATGTCCTCCTCCGGGGGAAACCGTCGGCTTGCTCTGCTCCAGCCTGGCATGGGAGACGCAGCTCAGCCGCTCTGGCTCTGGTTGAACTCGTTGACCAGTTCCCAGAACTCGGCTTCGCTGTCCGTGAATTTCGTGACCCCGTTCTCCGGGTCGGTGGTCACGAAGAACAGCCAGGGCCCCTCCTCCGGGGCGAGCGCAGCTTCGATGGCATCTTTACCAGGGCTGACAATAGGGCCGACCGGGAGTCCTTCGTGGAAGTAGGTGTCGTATCCGGTCTCGTCGTTGCGGCACCGGTCCTGCTGGTCCCGGTTGATCGCGATGCCGTACTCGCCGAGGGCGTAGAAGCAGGTGCTGTCCATCTTGAGGTACATGCCGTCGTCCAGGCGGTTGTAGATGACCCGGGCGACCTTCCCCATGTCCTCGATCTTTCCGGACTCGGCCTGCACGATCGCGGCGATCGCCATGATCTCGTTCGGGTCGAATCCTGCCTCTGCTGCCCGGTTCTCCAGGTCGATCTCGGCAGCGACCTTCCGGTACTGCGCCACCATCTGCTGGAGGATCTCAGTCGCAGAGGCGCTGCGGTCGAACTCGTAGGTCTCGGGGAAGAGGTACCCTTCCGGCCCTTGAGTGGCGTATTCGGGCAAGTCCAGCGACTCGTGGTCCTCGTAGGCCTCCTGGAACTCTTCCCGGGGGATTCCGGTCTGCTCAGCCAGCCGGTCCAGGATCTGCTCGGCGCGCAGTCCTTCCGGAATAGTCACGTTCAGCGCGATACGGCTCTCCGGGTCGAGCAGCAGGGCGACCGCCGCCTCCGCGCTCATCCCCAGCCGCATCCGGTAAGTGCCGGGCACGAAGTTGATGTCGGAGAAGCGGATTTCGTTGGTGAACGCGCGCACGCTCGCGATCACCCCGGCCTGGTGCAGCTTCTCCGCGATCACGGTTCCGGAGTCGCCTTCCTCGATGACGATGTCGACTTCGCCGTTGCCTTCCCCGGAATAGTCCGGAGGAATGATGTAGGTACGCAGGAGCAGGTAGCCGCCTGTCCCGGCGGACACCAGGAACAGGCTCAGCACGATCAGGGCGCTGGCGAGTGCGACTTTGCTCTTCTTCCGCTGCCGTCTGCTCTTGGCTCGGCGACCGGCAGCCCGTCGGCCGCTGTGGCGGCCCCTGCGGGAGCGCCGGGGCGGGGCCTCGTCGTCTTCGTCCTCGGTGAACGGGAACGGGAGTGCGTCAGAGTCTTCGTCGTCGAGATCGGTCTCGCGTGTCTTTAGGCTCGCCGTGGCGGTCGGTGTCTCCCCGGTCTGCGGGGAGACGGTACGGGAGCGGCGTCCCCGCGGCGGGGCGCTGTCCGCTTCGTCAAAAGCGGGAGGACGGGCTCGGCGGCCTCGTCTGGGGATGTCCCGGTCCTCGTCGGCGCTCGGCTGCCGCCGTCGGGTGCGGCCGTCCAGGATGTCGTCGTTTTCTCTGCGGCTGCCGGGGTCGGCAGGGGACCACAGCGGATCATCCGACCACGCTGTACCGGGCCGCTGCTCGTCGCGGAGCGGGGTGGTGCCCCGCCCTTGCGGGTATTCCGCGGGGTGGGCGGACCTGGCGCGGCGCCCCGCATACGCCGAAGCCGTCAAAGGGTCGGGCGGCTGGTCGTAGCGTTCTGCCGACCGCGGCCCTGCGGGCTGTGCCCCCCTGCCGTCGAATAGCGGGTCCGACTCGGGGGCCCAGCGGGCGGATTCGTCGCTCTCGGGTCTACGGCGCCGTCCGCGCGGCTGCTCACGCAAGGCTTCGGCTTCCGACACCGGGAACGGGAAGGAGCCGGTGTCCGCGGGCCCCGGCCGTCTCCGCCGTCCGCGGGGGCGTTCCGTCCCGTCCAGCGGTTCCGCTCCCCCGGTGGGAGCGGTGGTCTGCGTGGCGGAGGAGGGCTGCCATGCGAAGCCGTCCTGTCGGGGGACCTCCGTGCCGCGCCGGTGCCCTACCCCGTACTCGTCCCGGTATCCGCGTCCCTCATAGTCGGCGGCCCTCGCCCCGGTAGGGGCCGCGTCGGTATCCCGTGGCGGCGGCCAGGGGTCCGTCAACGGGTCGGGCCGGCGTGCGCGGCGCGGGCGGTCGTCATAGTGGTCGTTGCCGTTCATGGCGTCCCCTCGACGAGTTCACCGGGAGGCAGCTTGGTACGCCGCTCGGTGTCGAGGGCGTTCTGGAGAAGGACAGTGGCTGCCGCCTGGTCAATGACCGATCGGCGGGCTCTGCCGCCACGGGCCCCGCGTTTGCGGTATGAAGCGCCCGTGCGCAGGTGGAGCTCCGCGGTCACCGTGGTCAGCCGTTCGTCGACTAGTCGCACCGGAACCGGGGCGAGCCTGCGCGCAAGCGCTTTGGCGAACGCGCGCGCCGCGCGGGCGGCACGCCCCTCGGCTCCGGACAGTGACGCCGGATAGCCAACGATGACTTCCCGAGCTTCGTACTCAAGCACAAGGGCGGCAATTCTGTCGAGATCTCCCGGTCCGCGGCGGATTGTCTCCACGGGGATAGCGAGAATCCCGTCGGGATCGCTGCGGGCCACCCCGATCCGGGCGGCTCCGGGGTCGACAGCGAGCCGCACTCCTGTTCTCACCAGAGAACTCCCCGTACGGCACCGGCGCTCACGTCCCCTGGCCTTCCCGTGGCCAGTGGCCAGGGCGACAGCCACCGCCCTCTGTTCACGACCCCGCCACTCTCTGTTCCACGAGGCGCAGCGCCGTGTCGATGGCGGTCACGTCGCTGCCGCCACCCTGGGCGATGTCCGGACGGCCGCCGCCGCCACCGCCGAGTGCACGGGCCGCCACGCCGACCAGCTCGCCCGCCTTCAAGCCCGCCTGTTGGGCTTCCTTGTTGATCGCCACCACCACGACGGGGCGGTCGCTGGGCACGCCGGCGATCGCCACCACCGCGGGCCGGTCCTCACCGAGCCGGCCGCGCACGTCCAACGCGAGCTTGCGCATGTCGTCGGCGGTGGTGCCGTCTTCAACCCGGTGGGTCACCACGCGGCTGTTGCCGTGGTCGCGGGCGCTTTCCGCCAGCTTTCCGGCGGCTTGGAGGACTTGGGCGGCGCGCAGCCGCTCGATCTCCTTCTCCGCGGCGCGCAGCCGGGAGACCAGGCTGTCGATGCGCTGCGGCAGTTCCTCGCGCGGCGCCTTGAGCTGCTCGGAAAGCTGTCCCACCAGCGCCGACTCGGTGGAGACGCGGCGCAGCGCGTCCAAGCCGACCAGCGCTTCCACGCGGCGCACCCCGGAGCCGACCGAGGATTCCCCGAGCACCTTGACCAGGCCGAGCTGCCCGGTCGCCGCCACGTGGGTGCCGCCGCACAGCTCGCGGGAGTACTCGGTCATGTCGACCACGCGCACCCGGTTGCCGTACTTCTCCCCGAACATGGCCAGCGCGCCCATCCGGAGCGCCTCGTCAAGGGTGGTCTCCAGGTACTGGACCTCGATGTTGCGGGCGAGTACCTCGTTGACTTCCTCCTCGACCTGGGCGATTTCCGTAGCGTCGAGCGGTTTGTCCGAGGTGAAGTCGAAGCGCAGCCGTCCCGGCTGGTTCTCCGACCCTGCCTGGCCTGCGGACGGGCCGAGGGTGTTCCGCAGCGCAGAGTGGATGAGGTGGGTCGCCGAGTGCGAGCGGGACACGGAGGCGCGCCGACCCGTGTCAATCGCGGCGTGCACGGTGTCGTCGACGACGACTTCGCCCTCGCGGACCGTGCCGCGGTGCACGAACAGGCCTTGGATGGGCTTCTGCACGTCCTCGACGTCGACGACGCCGCGGCCGTCCACGGTGATCGTGCCCTTGTCAGCGAGCTGGCCACCGCTTTCCGCGTAGAAGGGGGTGCGGTCGAGCACCAGTTCCACCTGGTCGCCCTTGCGGGCCGCCCCGGTGGACTCGCCGTTGACGATGATGCCGAGCACCCGGGCTTCGCTTTCCGAGTCGGTGTAGCCGAGGAACTCGGTGGGGCCGCCGGTCTCCAACAGGTTGCCGTAGACGCTGATATCGGCGTTGCCGAGCTTCTTGGCCTGCGCGTCGCGCTTGGCGGTCTCCCGCTGGCGCTGCATGAGCTGGTGGAAGGTTTCTTCATCGACCTTCAGGCCGTGCTCGGCGGCCATCTCCAGCGTCAGGTCAATGGGGAAACCGTAGGTGTCGTGCAGCTGGAACGCGTCGGCGCCGGAGAACACGGTGCCGCCGGTCTCCTTCGTGCGCCGGACCGCCCGGTTGAACAGTGTGGTGCCGGCCCGCAGCGTGTCCGCGAAGTTCTTCTCTTCCGCGTCGATGATGCTGTGGATCTTGTCCGCGTCGGCACGCAGCTCGGGGTACTGGTCGCCCATCGCGTCGATCGCGACCGCGGTGAGGTCGTGCATGTGGAACGACTCGTCCCCGGAGAGCAGGCGCAGGTTGCGGATCGACCGACGCAGGATACGGCGCAGCACGTAGCCGCGCTTCTCGTTTCCAGGCCGCACCCCGTCGGCGACCAGCATGGTGGCGGTGCGCACGTGGTCGGCGATGACCCGCAGGCTCACGTCGGCGCGCTCGTTCTCCCCGTAGGTGGTGCCGGTGAGCTCCGCAGCGCGGCGCAGGATCCGGCCGAGGGTGTCGGTCTCGTAGATGTTGTCGACACCCTGGAGGATGGCGGCCATGCGCTCCAGGCCCATGCCGGTGTCGATGTTCTTGCTGGGCAGCTCCCCGAGGATCGGGTAGTCCTCCTTGCCGCTGCCCTCGCCCCGCTCGAACTGCATGAACACGAGGTTCCACACTTCGAGGTAGCGGTCCTCGTCGGCTACGGGGCCGCCTTCAGCGCCGTATTCGGGGCCGCGGTCGAAGTAGATCTCCGAGCAGGGTCCGCACGGTCCGGGCACACCCATCGACCAGAAGTTGTCGGCTTTGCCGCGCCGCTGGATGCGCTCCTCGGGCAGTCCTACCTTCTCCCGCCAGATGGTCGCGGCTTCGTCGTCGTCCAGGTAGACGGTGACCCACAGGCGTTCCGGGTCGAAGCCGAAGCCACCGTCGGCCACCGAGGTGGTGAGCAGCTCCCAGGCGAGCGGGATGGCCTTCTCCTTGAAGTAGTCGCCGAAGGAGAAGTTGCCCAGCATCTGGAAGAAGGAGGCGTGCCGGGTGGTCTTGCCGACTTCGTCGATGTCAATGGTGCGTACACACTTTTGCACGCTGGTGGCGCGCGGGTAGGGCGGAGTCCGCTGGCCGAGGAAGTACGGCTTGAACGGCACCATGCCCGCGTTGACCAGCAGCAGTGTGGGGTCCTCAGCGATAAGACTTGCCGAGGGCACCACGGTGTGTCCGTTTTTCTCGAAGAATGCGAGGAAGCGGCGAGCGATCTCTGCCGACTTCATGTGATGCCCTCCTGGTGAATAGGACTCCAGTCGACCGGTCGAGTGGAGTGAGGCGCCCGGTCGAGGTTTGGCAGGTAAGCGGATATCAGGCGCCTATGGTAGAGCGAACGATACGTGGACGTTTCCCATTCCACGCCGGCTCAGCGGCCCCGAAAACCGGAGACACCCTACTGACGCGGTCGGTACAGTACCCCGGCGGCTCTCCCCACCAGGGAGACCATGGTCACGCACCGTCCACCGCCCCAGGCTACTCGCTGGGTGATGTGATGCACAGCAGAATAGGACACGCCCGAAACCGGGGAATTACGGCGGTTCAGGATCTTAGCGGTATCTGTCGCGCAGTGACTCCCTTGTGATCTCGGGTGCGGATGAGACCGGTATTTCCCGGGTTCGGCACGCGGAGGATCACTGCTGGACAACCGGGTTTTCCCCGGGCCAGTGCACCGCAAAAACAACGTCAGGGTTGGGTCAGCCGCTGGTGGACCCGGCGTTGACCAGCGCCTGGTAGGCGGTGTGGACGTTCTCGGGCACGTGCGGTGCAACGGCAAACCTGCGGGCGTGGCAGTCGATGACCAGCCGGGCGTTGCCGATACCGGCCAGGTAGTCGGGAAGGCCACCGGTTCGGACGCGCAGCCCGCCTCCGCCTCGGGCCAGAGCCTGCGGATAGCGGCGCAGGCACGACGTCCCCTATAAGGCATGGTCACCAGCAGCACCAGGGCGGGGCGGAGGCCCGCTTCGGCGAGGAGTTTCCAAGAAAGTATCCGGCGGGGTAGAGCTGTGCTGCGTAGGTGGCTACGCCCAGTTCTGGCAGCCGAACACCACCGCCGTGTCCGCCGGGTGCAGCCCGCGGCCCATGCGGTGGTAGCGCCAGATCCGCTCCCATGGCCGTTTCTGCTTCCTATGACAGACCGTTGCCCTCGCACGCAGCACACCTGTTCTTCGGTAGCGATGAAGAAGCGGCGGCCGAGACCATGCTGGACGGGATCGCAGACCGTACTCGGGAGGGATGCGCTGCTCGTGGACCAGCCGCTCCGCTGGGAGTGTTCCGTTCCCTGACCCTCCCCTTCACTGTGGGCGGCCATTCGAGCGGATTGCCGGGTGTGAAACTTTTTATTCGTTTGTCGCCCCGACGCGGTTGCCGGCCGATACTCCGGATGCCCGTCCCCGCCCTTCGAATCCCGAAACAGCAGCACACCACTCGCGCTCCAGGGCTTTCCGCGCCGGATCACGAAGATGATCTTTCGTTTCCCGCGACGCGCTGCTCGTGCCCTACCGCGGTGTCCCATGGACTTCTTCACGGTTCCGGCGCTGCTGCTTCTCCAAGGGTGTCGGGGCTGCGCTCGCAGCAGACGGCACTCCGCCGGCCGCCTCACCCCCGCCCGCGAGGACGACCCGGTCGTGGGCCGCTCCCTATCGCAGGAATCGCCGCTCCGGCAGGCATCCCCTCAATGCTTTCCGCGACAAAGGAAACCATCTTCTTTCCGCTGCACGGGAGAAGATTGCATAAAACGTCGTCTTTCTTTCCGAACGTTGTCGCCGGAAACAAATTCTTCATACGGTCGTCGTGGGTCAAGGCTCTTCACGAAGAGCTTTTTGACAAAAAGACTTCTTTGTGTGCCCCCTGTGACCCCTTGCCGGGGTTTCGACCGTAGAGCCGGGCACTCTCGTCCGTGGATTTCCCTCCCGTGGCCTGCGGCCCTGTCCGGGCAGGTGTTCCCCACTATTGCCGGACAATCCGCCCTAGGAAGCCGCCTACCGGTCGCAAGCGGAACAGGAGACGTGGCCGCGGGAGCGGGCAGCCTCCCCGCGACGGGACTGAGAGGTGCTGTCCAGACGAAAGGAGACGACGGCGGTCCCGCAGCCAGGTCCGGCGGTGTGGGGCCCGCAGAATTCTGCGGGCCCCACCCACCAGCGCTGGTCAGTAACGGGACGCCTCGGGGAGTTCCTGACGCTGGAAGTCGGGAGCGTAGCGGCGGAGCAGCTCCTCCTCGTAGTCGCGCACCGCCTCGGCCACGTCCTCGTTGAATTCCCGCAGTGCCTCCCGGTAGGAACCGATCCGCTTCTCCACCCGGTCGGCGATACCACCCGGACTCCAGAGTCGGGCACTGCGGCCGAAACGGTACATCACATAGCCGCCGACCACGATTCCGGCCACAAAATACACGGTTCTGCGGATCACACGCGTTCCTTTCTGCGGCGGGTACGGATCAACGCCAGGGTTTTGCGGCGCCCCAGCACGCGGCGCATGCCGTAAGAGAGCGACGCGACCTTGATGAGCGGCCCGGTGACCGCGGAACGGGTGAGCGCGGTGACCGTGGAGACGTCCTCGCTGCTGCTGGCGAGATTCGCGGTGATCTCCTCGACCCGGTCGAGTGATCCGTGAGCGCGTTCGACCGTGGCGGCAAGGTCGTCGAGCAGCGGTGCGGTGCGTTCCCGGAATTCCGACACCGCCCTGGTTGCCTCGGTCAGCAACCGGGTGAGCTTGACCAGGGCCACGCACAGGAACACAGCCACCACGGCCCAGACGATGGACGCGACCAGGGCCGCGAGTTCTCCTCCGGTGAGCATGCGGACTCCGCTAACGATTGGGATTATTGAGGCAATTGACCAGACCGACTCCGGGTCGGCACAGACGGCTTTCCACCGGCGGCCTGACAGCCCCAAGGGTGCGGCCGCCACCGCACAATAGAGCCGGATCGGTCTGACACTATCGCGATTTCCTTGCCCGCTACGGAACCTGAGGCGAGCCTTTCTCGGTCCTCTCTTGCTACGGTGCTCTCACTTCCTGCTGCGCGTATCGGACCCGCAAGGCAAACACTTTAAGTAGATAAGCCGATACACGGAGTGGCGAATTCACCAAGGCGGCCCCAGCAGGGAAGATAGAGATGTCTCAGCCTGACAAGACGACCGAGTTCTCCGGATAATTACGGAAACCACCGACTGGCTACTAACGTGCATTTCAGCACTTCACCTCGGATTTTTTGAGACAGGACCACGATGAGTCGACGTTCTGAACGGACGATTTCCGTTCTGGTCCCCCCTGACCTGGCTCCCACCGCCCCGGAGGATCCCCGCACCATCGGGCCGTACGTGCTCGTGGGGCGGCTTGGCGCCACGGAAACAGGCAGCGTCTACGCTGCTGTTCACCCGGACGTGGAGCCGGAGGCACTGCTTGCCGTCAAGGTCATCCCGTCGTCCCGTGTCGCAGACGAGGCTGCACGCACCCGACTCGAACAGCGGCTCCGCACGCTGGGCGCTGTAGACGGGCGCTGTTACGTGCCGCCTGTGGCATTCGACGTCCACGGCACGCCTCCGTGGCTGGCCACGCGCTATTCGCCGGGCACGCCGCTGAAGCAGTACATCGACCAGCGCGGGCCCCTGCGGCTGGGGCGGCTGACTGCGCTGGCCGCCGGACTGGGCGAAGCCCTGTCCGCATTGCACTCTCTGGACGTGGTGCACGGCGACCTCAAACCCAGCAGTGTGCTGCTCAGCTCGGCGGGACCGCGGCTGCTGGACTGCGCGCTGTCAGGTGAGGCGCCAGCTCCGGCGGGGTCAACACCCTGGCTGAGCCCGGAGCGGCTGCGCGGCGAGGCGCCCACCCCGGCCTCTGACGTGTTCTCCTGGGGCGCCGTCCTTGCGTTCGCCGCCACAGGGAAGCCTCCCTTCGGGACGGGAACCCCCGAGGAGGTCGCGGAACGCATCGCATCCGGTTCTCCTGACCTTTCCGATGCGGCAGAAGAGATCCGTTCCCTGCTGGAGTCGGCGTTGGCGGCTGACCCGGCGGAGCGGCCCAACATCCGCGAACTGGTGCGCTCCTCGATCTCGCTGTGGGAGTCCAGCCTGGGCACAGTGGGCAGTGAAGCCGGGCCGGGCAGCGGAGTCACCCGGGTCTTGACCCGGGAATGGCAGGGGATTGTCGAACCCGCGCTCCTTCCCCGCGTGGTCCACTTGGACGACCGGGCCCGGGGCAAGAAGAGCGGCCTCAGGTCTCTCACTATGCCGGTTCCCCTGCTGTCCCGCTCCACGGCGCAGCCGGCCTCCTCGGCTGCCGCTGCTGATGCTCCAGACAGCACCGGGCCCACCAGTTCCGGTGCTGCTGCGACCGCGGTCACAGCGCAAGAGGACACGGAAGCCAACACCGACACCCCAGCGAAGGCTGCGTCGGCCCCGTCGTCCAGCAGCTCTGCTCCGGCCGCGCCACCGGCTTCCTCCCCGTCCACCGGACCATCGGGTTCGAAGGGACCGAACAAGCGATTCCTTGCCCTGGTGGGCGGCGGCGCTGCCGCGGCCCTGCTCCTGCTGGGCGGTGGAGTATGGGCCGTGTCCGCGTTGCGCGGCGACGATCCGGAACCGCAGGACGTCACCGCGCAACCCGACTCCGCTCCCGAGGAGGCGCCCCAGGAGGAGCCGCCTCCCGCGTGGGACACCGGCACCCTGGTGGTGCGCCTGGACAGTTCCAGCGACGTCCACCTGCTGGCCGGTCCGTGGCCCTACACCCCGGTGAAGCCCGCCTCCGGCGACGACGCGTTCGCCGGGCTCAACGGTCGGGAGGTCACCCCGGAGGAGTGGAGCGAAGCGTGGGCCCCGGTGCCGGGGGTTGAGGAGCCGTTGGAGGCGCTGATCGCCTCCGACGCCGAGGTGATGTGCGCGCACTTCTGCCTGAACCCCGACCAGGTGTATGTCGACGAAGAGGGCCGGGGAACCTACAAAGTCACCGGGCGCGACCTGGGGAACTATCTGAGCTGGGGCGATGCTGTCATCGCCGAGGTGACCTTCGGGGAGCCGGACCCGGAGACGGGTCTGCCGGTGATCACGAAGGTCACGGAACTCTACCCGCTGCCCACGGCGTGAGTGGGGGCGCGCCCGTCGCGCCTCCACCCGGTTTCCGGGAATCCGCACCGCGGAGATCTCTGACGGTCGATAATCGACGGAGAACCCCCGGAACCAGGAACGCCAATGCCCCACGGTTTTCCGTCTGACCTTCCTCCCCTTCACCCCAGCGACCATGCCATCCGCATCCCCGGCTACGACTTGGTCGGCCGCCTGGGTTCAGGAGGCATGGGTGTCGTCTACGCCGCACTGGACCCTCAAGGGCGGCGCGTAGCGGTGAAGCTCATGCGCACGGAGATGGTCCCGGATATCAGCCAGCAGCGTCGACGGTTCCAGGAGGAGGTCCGCGCGCTGCAGCGGCTGCGGGACAAGCATGTAGTCCCGCTGCTGGACTCGGGGATTGCCGCGGGCCGCCCCTGGCTGGCCACCGCCTACGTCCCGGGACGCAACCTGCAGCAGTGCGGGAAGCTGTCCGGCCAGCGCCTGTTCTTGCTGGCCCGGGGGGTCGCTGCCGCGCTGTGCGCCATCCACCGCGCGGGCATTGTCCACCGCGACCTCAAACCCTCCAACATCATGGTCTACTCCGACGGCACACCGGTCGTACTGGATTTCGGTATCGCACGGTCGCTGGGCGCCGCAGGGCTCACCGGGACCGGGGCCCCGCCCGTCGGTACAGCGGGCACGATCAGCCCGGAACGGTACCGGGGTGTGTCCGCCCCGCCCGCGGACGTCTTCGCTTGGGGCTGTGTCGTGGTGTTCGCCGCGACCGGGCAGCTGCCGTTCACCGCCCCTTCGCCCGAAGAAGTTATGCACCGGGTGCTGCACTCCCCGCCTGAACTGCATGGTTTCCGGGGGCCGCTGGCGGATCTCGCGGTGCGGGCGATGGCGAAGAACCCGGCGGAGCGCCCCACCGCGGAGCAGTTGCTGAAAGAGCTCGACGCCCTTGGCTCCCCCCGGCCGTTCGCCATGCCCCGCGTCTCCCGGAAAACAGGCGACGCGGCAACCCTGCTGGTCCTGGAGATGCAGCAGCACTACGCCAATCCGGTTCCCTGGCTGCGCCGTAACCAGGAGCGTATCCTCGGCGAAGCACGGCGCATGGGAGCCGACCGCGGCCTGCGCGACCTTGTGCACCGGGCCGCCGAGGCGCGCCTGGGGGCTGCCGAACTGGACGAGGCTCTTGCGGAGATCGCTAGCCTCCTAGCCCCGCACGAGCGGCCCAGGTATCGGGGCTACCCCGTCGACGAGGACGGACTCGTCGCGTTGGCCTCCGGTGGGGCGCGGGAACAGGCTCTGCTGCGCCGTCTCTTGGGGGAGCGCAGCGTGATCGTGGAAAAGTACGCGGCGCAGCATATCTGCCGGCACGTCCTGTGCGTGAGCAAGCATTTCGGGCGGGGCTGCCGGGTGCTGCGGCGGCTCCGCTCCCAAGTCGTCGCCGTCGTGGACCGCACGTGGGAGCCGCTGCGCGAGCTGCGGCACCAGATCTGGGCGGAGCACGACGCGCTGGGGCATCCGCGGATCCTGCTGCCCCCGGACCAGGAACTGGTCGACCGAGTGTATGCGACAGCGCTGCTTGTCCGGCGGCGCACCGACGAACTCGACCGGCACCGCAAGGCTGTGCTGGCGCTGCAATGCCCCACCTGCTGGTGGGCCAGCCAGCAAGAAGCCGTGGTGCAGGCCGACCCCAACACCGACAAAGGGCTGGCCCATGTGGTCATCGCCTCGGTCGCCGCGGACACGGCGCGGCGGTTCGCCGAGGCCGTCCGGCAGGGCTGACGGTCCCCGGGACGGATCCCCTCACTCCAGGAAGAACAGGGAGAGTTCGACGGACCCCGGGCTGCCTCCGGTCCACAGTTCCCGGTATTTCGCGTTCGCGAACTGGGGGATCTCTTCGATCGCGATCTCCGTGACGTCGGCGGCGAACTCTTTGGCTGCCCCGATCTGTTCCCTGCTGCCGCTGCCGAAGGCGATGACGAAACCGATCTCCCGCCGCTCGGCCAGGTGCTCCCGGCACTTGTCGCTGGGCTCGCCGTAGCCGTCGCCGGTGGTGAAGTCGCTGTCGTCCGGATCGGAGAGGATACGTTCGAGTTCGGACACGACCCTGTCTCGGTCCACGGTGAATCCGCTGCCCAGCCGGACCGTGAATTCGCAGGAATCAGGGCTCAGCAGTTTCTGTGGGGGCGGCGGAGGGGGTTCCGGGGCTTCGGGGGCGTGCTGTGCGCTGAGCGAGACGAGGAACAGCACCAGCAGCAAGTCAGCAAAGAGCCAGCCCGCCAAGTGGATCGCTGGAATCCGACTGCTGGTGCGTGCGCGGCGTCTGGTCAGGACCATGAGTCCTCCTCGCGGCCGCCCACCAGTTCCTCATTCCGACGCCGGGTCACGTCGTGCTGCACAGTCTTAATGAAGAAGGCGAGTTCGTCGGAGAGAGCAGTGAACTCGTCGACGGCACGCCGCAAGGTGTTGCTGGACTGTTCGGTGAAGGCGCCCAGCTTGTCCTGGGCCGTGGCCAGCTCCTCGGAGACCCGTTCCAGTTTCTCCAAGGCTGCGGTGACCCGGTCCATTGTGTCCGTAGCGAACTGCGCAGACTCGGTGATACTCCGCTCTACGAGGGTGGTCTGCTGCTGCAGCAGTTCCAGGATGCGGCGGGTCTGCTCGCCGAACCGCTCCTGGCCTTCGACGGCGCTGTGGGTGAGCGTGGTGAGGCTTTCGAGGAGTTCGGCGGGGGTGCGGGCTTCGCGGACCGCGTCGGCGAGCTGCCCCATCCGGGTCTGCCATTCGTCGAGCGCCTGGATGAGCTGTTCCCGGGGGTCCCCGGCGAGCGCTTCGGCGATGCCGTCGGCTGCTTGGCGCATGTCGGCTGCGGCCCCGTGCATGCTGTCCGTCGCGGCGCTCAGCGCGTTCTCCATGCCGGCCATCGCCCGGCGGATCCCCTGCAGGGTCTCGCTGGCGCCGCGGATCTCCGTGCGCATCGAGTCGGGGCGGTCCGGAATCAGGTAGGTGGCCAAAGCCAGCAACTGGGTGATCTCCTCGCGCTCGCGGCTGCGGTCGCTGAGCGCGTCAGTGATCCCCTCCAGGAGGTGGACGAGGAGGGTCGCGCCGATCACGCCGAGCAGGAAGATGCAGACCCAGAGCGCAGTGGTGCTGAGCGGTTCGAACTGGCCGGTACCGGTGAAACCGCCCTGCTGCCAGCCGTACAGGAAGTTGGCTCCCTCAGGGGCGTCGCTGAAAGCGGACAGCACCTGCATGAGCTGGTACCACGTCCAGAACACTGGCAGGAAGATGAGGACGTCGCGGATCCCGCGCAGCAGCCACAGCAGCAGGCTCATCCAGCGCGGCGGCGGGAGGTCAGGCATGAGGGAGTCGGGTGGATAGGCGGCGACCAGGTCGGTAGCTGCCAGGTCTGCGCCGCCGTCAGCCAGGCTGCGTGCGAGAGAGCGCAGTAGTTGCGCGCTCGCCGGTGGCGCGGTGCTGGCGTGACGGTCGAGTTGTTCAGCGATGGCGGCCAGGTCGTGGGCACGGCTGTTCGAGGTGCTCACCTGAAGGTCTCCTCAGATGACAGCGATGGAGAGGTAGGGCTCGGTGCCGGAGGGGCAGAAACGGACTGGCTTGATTGGGGAATACCGTTCACCGGGCTGTTGAGCAGGCGGAAGCTGAAGTAAAGAATCAGGGCGATGACGGCGAGGATGATGAGGACAGCGGCGACCACAGCCAACGCAGTTCGCGCCCAAGGCCCCAGTCCCGGGTACGTGAAGGACTGCTTCTCTGGTTTCCGGGTCCGCGTTGTCCGCCCTGCCCAAGGGCGGAATCGCCGAAGCCGGTGCCAGCCCTCCACCACAGGGGACAGCCAGGTCCGTTTTCGAGCGGCAGCGGGAGGCGCAAACACCAGGGGGGCTTCGTCGCTGCGGTGCTGCCTCGGCCCTGTGCCGTAGGGTTCAGCGTCCCACTCTTCGTCGGCGACCACGGTGGTGTTGTCGTCGGCACCGTGCGCGGCTCCACCCGGCTCCGGCAGCCGGTAGGTTGTCGCAGCCCTCCCGGCATCCCGGTGCGGGGTCTCCGAAAGATCCTGGCTCTTGATCTCGGAGTCGCGGTCCTCCACGGCAGGGTGGGAGGGGTCCAGGGGGAGCGAAGGCGCTTCGCTCGTGTTCCTGGTGCTCTCCTCCCCTGCCCTAGGCCACAGCTTTCTTCGCGCCCCCCAACGACGGCCGGTCTCGGCTATGGGAGGGGCTCCGACCAGCTGAACCAGGCCTGGATGGCGCCGGAAGTGCTCCGACAGGTGGAGCGGGAAACTGTTCCACAGGCGTTCCGAGGTTGCGGTGTGGCCCCAGTGGGTGGCGGAGACACGGATGAGCGCCAGCCGGAAATAGGGGGGATCGGGGAACCGTTCCTCCCGCTCCAGTTCCCGCACTTTCTTTTCGGAAAGGGCGCGTTCGCGGTCCTCTGGGGGCATTTCTCCGCTGGCCAGCCACATCAGCTCTGCCAAGGCGAAGATGATGTCCAGCCCTGCCTCGCCGTAGGGGTCCTTTGTGTCGCGGAAGGCGTACAGTTTTTCTTGGAAGTATTCGTGCTCCTGGCACACCTGCTGGAATTCGTGCACCTGCAGCGCGCCGGTGCATCGCAAGTCGAAGAGCAGGCGCAGAGTCTGGAGGAATTCCTCCACTGTCTGAGCACGGAGGAGCCTGCCCGCCAGGTAGGTGCTCGCACCGTCGAGCGGCAAAGCGTTTCCCACGTGGGGAAACTCGCGCCAGATCCGGAGCCGCGATGCGATGGTGAGGTGTCGGGCCGCGATCGGCAGCAGGGAGTGGAACAGGGGGTGCCCACCGACGCGGGTGAGCTCCTGCTCCAACTGGCGGGACAACTGGGGGTCGGTCTGGCCGGCTTGGGGTGGCCCGTAGCCGAGCACGAGCAGACTGCCGAAGAGCTCCCGTCGCCGCTCCGCTGTCTCGTCGGCTAGTGCCTCCAGCAAGAAGCCGTTCTCCTGCAGTTCCGCACGGACCGCTTCCTGATGGTCCTGCGTCGCGGTGGCGCACTGCTGCAGGGCGCCGAGCAGTCCGCGGCGGAACTCCCGGGTCCCAGGGTCCCCCGTGTAGTGGGCAGCGAGGACGATCAAGTGTGCTGCGGGGACTTCCAGTTTCTCCACCAGGGCCTGGACTTCTGTGGCGGACAGGTCGGCGAGTTGCCGCGCGTGCCACAGCAGTACGCCGCGGTCGATGGTGGAGCGCCCCTGCCCCTCCTGCCATAGGCGGGCTATCCGGTCGAATACTGGTCGGATCTGTTCGCTGCGTTTGTGGGCTGAGCTGGGAGAAGTAAACAGCCGCTGGCCTGCGGCGCGCAGGCTGTCGAGTTCGGGGGTGTCCTCCCAGTCCAGTGCGAGGGAAGCCACCCTGCTCCGCAGGAACGCGGTGAGCTGTTCGGGCATGCTGGGCCAGTCCCGCCAGAACCGGCACAGTTCGGTCGTCTCGCTGAGGCTCAGCGTGGTGAATTCTCCCTGCGCCCAGCGCAGGCCGTCGTCTTGGGCCAGGTAGCGGCGGGCTTTGGCTACTTCTTCCCCTTGGGTGTCGATCCGGAGCGCCTGCCGCAGCAGCCGGTACAAGCCCTGGCGCTGGTAGCGCAGGTGGGACAGGCTCTGCAGGAGTTCCTGTGGGCGACGCGGGGTGGCCTGTGACGGGGCGGCGAGCACCTGTTCCACCAGGTAGCCGATGTCCTCTGCCCAGTCCTCCAGCGGCGCCCGGCTGGCAGGGGACTTGCGGTACCAGTGCGCGGGCGGGATGCGCAAGTGGGTCTTCTCTACGGTGACCGCGATTCGTGGTTGGACGGCGGCCGCTTGCACGTCCCCTTCCACGATCAGGGAGACGTCCAGCAGGCTCGCCAGTGCGTGTCCCAGAGCGTAGGGGTCGCTGGCCGCCCCGGCGAAGTGGAAGTGGTAGTCGGGGTGGCGGAGTACGTGCCGCAGCAGCGCCGCAACCTCTTGCGGATCAGCTCGGCCAGGAAGTGTGCTCGCGGCTTCCAGGTCCGCGGGGTCGAGCGCCGGCAGTTGCGGGTCGGCTAGCGAACCGTCCGCAGGGGGCAGCCATCCGTCCCAGTCTCGCAGGCCGAAGGCGAGCCGCGCAGTCAGCACGTCAGCCGTTCCCACGAGAGCGTGGAGCTGGTGGGAGCCCCGGGACGAGGTCGGTACCGCGTCGGCGCGGACGATCACTGCCATGCCGGGACGGGACTGCGGCCGCAGCAGTCCCAGTGCGGGCCGGTCGGGGTGCAGCAGTCCGACCAGGTCCCCGTTGTCCAACAGGCCGCTCCACCAGGCCAGGTCCCGCTGGCCCAGGGACGTCCCCACCGGGCCTATGCCGCGCCCGCCCAGCAGGTGCTGGTCGGTCCACCGGAACACCACCTGGTGGATGCGCTGGTCCCGCTCTCCGCGGGTTGTGCTCACCCCATCCCCCTTCACAGCGGTTCGCGCACACCTTTCACATAGGCGTGGTTGATCGTCTTCGGGTCGATGAGTCCTGTCATGGCGAACAGGGACAGCAGGGGGCGGAGGACACGCATGTGGCGGAACTTCCGCTTGTTGTAGTGCCCGTCCTGCTCCTCGCATCCGGTCGCCGAGGCGAAGTGGAGGGTGACGTCCTCGAAAGCGTTGACCGGGTACAGCCATTCCCGAGCCCCGTTGGTCGCGCAGTAGACGTAGACGTCCTCGCTCTCCTCGTCGACGGTTTTCAGCACGAAGTCGTCGTCAAGCTCCAGCCACCTGCTGACCCAGTACTCCTTTTGGGCGAGCAGGAGGTCGGCTTTGGCGAGGACCACAACTGCGGGTTGCGGCAGCGGGTTCTGCGGTGTCTTCCCCTTGGCGCGCGCCACCAGCCGTTCGTTCTGGCGGAGCTTGTTGATCACGTTGCTGAACCCGGAGGGGTGGCGCAGGCCGCGGCGTTTCCCTCCCCAGCCGTACAGTGCTTGCCCGTCGGCGACGAAGATGTACGCGTCCAGGCCGTAGATGAACTGGAGGCGGCTGCGTGCTTTGGAGTCCAGGAAGAGCTCGCCGGCCACGTCGAAGAAGCTCACCACGTAGTCGGTCTCTTCGCCGGTCCAGGTGCTAGTGACCGTGTAGGCCATGCGGAACTCGACGGGGTCGTTCCGGCTGGTGCGGCGCAGGACGGTACGCCGGTCCGGGGCGAAGAATCCGGCGATGTCCTCCCGTTGCACGTAGTACTCCCACATCTCGGCGAAGGGTTCCACCTTCAAACCGAGCTCCGCGAGCCGTTCCTCCTCTTCCTGCATCCGGTAGAGCATCGCCGCCAGCAGGTGCGACTTGCCTGAACTGCTGGTTCCGATGAGTCCGATGTTGAGGGTGCGCCGGACCTGGCAGTACTCGTAGGGGATGTAGTGCGGTTCGGGCAGTTCGTTCTCGTCTGCCGGCGGCGGGAGGGGAGGGCTGGGCTGGGCCCCGGTGGTGCTCTCCCACCCGTCCCCGTCCTCGTCGGCGTCGTCGGCCAGCGAGAAAGGCGAGGGACCGGCGGACTCGTCTTCCTCCGGGTCGTCGAAGCCGATGCCGTCGGTGAAGGCGGCCGTGGGGCTGTCCTCCCCGGGACGGTTCATGACGACGGTTGTCATGTCGTCCAAGGGATCGGCTGTGCCGGGATAGTCGTATTCCCCCTGCACCAGGTCGAGACGCACTTCGCGACGGCATTCCAGGTAGGTGTTGCCGCGGTCGTAGGAGGCGACTCCGAGCAGTCCGCGCCGCCGGACCGCGTCGGTGACGTCGTCCACGACCTCCTGGGTGGCGATGTTGCGGATCACGCTCCTGGCGCGCGAGGTGTCGATGTGGGAAAGGCAGTAGGGACAGTTCACCGTCGGCGGTAGGTCCGCCGGTCGGCTCGGATAGCTCATCACAGGATCCTTCCCAGCAGTACGACAAGGACGATCACCAGGAGCAGCACCGCCGCCTTTCCGCTCACGAGCCGGGAGGCCGCTGCCGCCGGCTTCCCGATGCGGCCGAGCAGGCGGCGAGCGAAGGCCCCGATTCCTTCATCCAGCAGCACCCGCCCTAGGGACCGCGACGGCAATTCCTCTGAGACTGGAGGGGTCCAGCGCGGTTCGGCGGACGGGGGCGCGGGGGGATAGCGTCTGCGGCGGATGTCCTCGTGCCTAGTCCGGATAGCCCGGAACCTGTGCCGCGCTTCGGCTTCCTCCGGGCTGTCCTCCCGACGCTCCGCAGGGGTTGCGGCGGCTGTGCTGTTTTCTACTGGCACGAGGCGGGAGGCCCGTGCCCAGGCTTCGGAGGCGCTGATGCGCCGCTCCTGCTGGTCGAGCGCAGCGGCGATGAGGTCACCCAGGCCGAACAGTCGACTGTTGAGTTCCCGCTGGTCGCCGGGGGGAAGTGTGTCGCCGTTCAGGGGTCGTCCGATGGCGACGTGGTAGAGCAGGCGGGCTGCGTCGGCCACGTCGATGGCGCCCTGCCGTCCGTCGGGGTCGCTGGCCATGCGGCGGTAGCGGGCCAGCACTGCCTCGCGCCGGTTCCACACCAGGCTTTCGGTGTTCACGGCACCGTGGACGTAGCCGACGCTGTGCAGGACGGTGAGCGCCTCGTAGATGTCGATGGCGATTTTGCGAACCGCTTTGGGAGGGACCGGAAGAATGCCGGGTGTCTGCTGGATTTTCGGTTCCAGGAAGAAGGGCTGTCCTCTTCCTTTGGGCATCCGCAGCACGAGCGTGCTCTGGGCGCCATTGGTGCCTGTTCTCGTCCCGACATACTCGGCGAGGCTGTGCGGGAATCTTCCTCCGGTCTCGTTCATGACCGCCTCGGTAGCCTGTTCCGCCAAAGCTGCCTCGGCGGCTAACTGTTCGGCGGTCTGCGGGTCAACCGCTTCGATGAGTACCTCGACCCGTTGCGTGTCACCGCTGCTGTCGTCCCGAAAAAAGTAGCGGTAGCGGCCGTCCCCCTGCGGCGTTCCGGTGGCGTACTCGGTCATCCAGTGGTTCCCGCCCTATTCGACGTCCGTTCACAGGCGTCGCTGTCAGCCATTCAACAAGTTTGATGAAAGACCCTAATAACCCACTCTAGGACTAGATCACCCCTATTTTTGGGGATATGCCGCAACATCACCGGGGAGATTCTCCTTTCCCCAGGTGAGCCGCCGAAGAGTACACCATTTGCAACCGGGAGTGCTGTTCGAGGGAGACCTCTCCCGGCGAACCACATCACTGCCGCCCCAGAATTCCCAAAAACGACATTCTGCTCTTTTGTTGCAGATAAGCGACACTTCTTCGGGCGGATTTCTTCCAACGATCATCACATTTTTGGGATTCCGGGATCGTCTGGACGGCCGCGGCAGAAAACCCTCTTCCCACCCGCGCCTGGTGACCGGTCGCCGCTCACAGCACCGGCGCCGCGCAGACACGGCCTTGCACCGCCGCGCCCAGGGCACTGCACTCCCAGGCATCCATCACGGCGCCCACACCAGGCACCCGTAGCTGCGCGGCCCTAGACCGCCGCAAAGACCCGGCCCGTCCACGGTCAGTGGGAGCCGCCCCGCAGCACACCCTTAATCCGTCGCAGCACCTCACCGAACCGGCGCTCCGCACCGTGGGTGGTGGGCCGGTAGTACTCTGCCCCGTCCAGCCCTTCAGGCAGGTACCGTTGGGCCACGACCCCGCCGGGATAGTCGTGGGGGTAGCGATAGCCCGCCCCGTGGCCGAGATCGGCAGCGCCCCGGTAGTGGCTGTCACGCAGATGGGCGGGAACCGGGCCGAGCTTGCCGGCGCGCACGTCGCTGATCGCGCGGTCGATAGCGGTGATCACCGCGTTGGATTTGGGGGCCAGGGCGATGTGGATGACCGCCTGGGCGAGGTTGATGCGGGCTTCCGGCAGTCCGACCAATTCGACGGCCTGGGCCGCGGCCACCGCTGCTTGCAGCGCCGTGGGATCAGCCATCCCCACGTCTTCGCTGGCGTGCACCACGAGGCGGCGGGCAATGAACCGCGGGTCCTCCCCCGCCTCGATCATGCGGGCCAGGTAGTGCAGAGCTGCGTCCACGTCGCTGCCGCGCATGCTCTTGATGAACGCGCTCACCACGTCGTAGTGCTGGTCACCGGAGCGGTCGTAGCGGACGGCGGTGCGGTCAGCCGCGCGTTCCACGTCGGCCACGGTGATCTCCGTGCGGTCGCCCGCGACCAGAGCGGCGGCTTCGAGATAGGTGAGGGAGCGCCGCGCGTCTCCCCCGGCCAGCCGTACGAGATGGTGGAGCGCTTCCTCGGTGAGGGTGTAGCGGCCTGCGAGCCCGCGCTCATCGGTGAGCGCCCGGCGCACCACGGTGCGAATGTCGTCATCGCTGTGCGCGTGCAGGGTGAGCAGCAGCGAGCGGGAGAGCAGCGGACTGATGACCGAGAAGAACGGGTTCTCGGTCGTTGCGCCGATGAAGCTGACCCACCGGTTTTCTACGGCGGGCAGCAGGGCGTCCTGCTGTGTCTTGCTGAAGCGGTGGACTTCGTCGACGAAGAGCAGGGTGTGGACCCCGCGCATGCCGAGCTCGCGTCGGGCCTCGTCGACAACGTCACGGATGTCCTTGACCCCCGAGGTGACCGCGGACAGTTCCACGAAGCGTCGCCGGGTAGCGCGGCTGACCACCGTGGCCAGTGTGGTCTTCCCCGTGCCGGGCGGACCCCACAGGAGGAGCGCCATGGGCGCGTCGTCCTCCACGAGCCGCCGCAGCGGACTCCCCTCGCCCAGCAGGTGCCGCTGCCCCACCACCTCGTCCAGGGTTCGCGGGCGCATCCGCACCGCGAGCGGTTCATGGGACCGGTGGGCTTCGGCTCCAGCGTCGTCGAACAGTGTTTCGGACACGGTTTCAGCCTAGTCCGCCGCCTGGTGCAGCTGCCCTGGCGCGGTAGCGGCGGGCCGGCATCTCCGATTCACTCGGGCCTGACGCGGAAACGCTGGCGCAGCAGGTATCCCAGCCCGCAGCACAGCAGCCCGATCCCGCTGCCAAGCAGTGCTCCGCCCACGGTGTCCGTCAACCAGTGCGCGCCCAGGTAGATCCGGCTCCACGCCATGGCAGCGACGACGACGGTGCCGCAGAGGGCCGTGGGGAGACGGGCCCGGGGCGGGCAGACCGCGCTGGCGGCGACGGCGAGCACCGCAGCGAACGCAGTATGCCCAGACGGGTAGGAGGCTGTGTCTTCCCACACGAGTGGATCGACCGGCCGGGAGCGGTCGAGCAGCCACTTGACCGCTGGGACCGCGACCAGCGAGGTGGCTGCCCATGCGGACACCACTAGAAACGCTGCCGACCATTGCCGTCGCAGCAAGGGGAGGAGAAGCACCCCGGTGAGCGGGAGGGCGCCCCACGGCCATGCTCCGACACGGTGGAGCAGGACCGCCACCTTCGTCGCGGCTGGGGTCCGCGCTGCGGTGACCGTCTCGGTGAGGGCCGTGTCCCAGCCGAAAGGCCCGTGCTGGCTGCATGCCAGCACGAGGGTGAGGAGCGTGAACGCGGAGAGGAGGCCGCAGGCTCCCGCGCCGAGGCGTGCCACCGGGGCTCAGCGGACCCGGGCGACGAGGATAGCGATGTCGTCGCCGCGTCCCGCGGGGGCGAGCTCTGCGAGCGCGGTCGCCGCACCGTGGACGTCGGTGACTTTGGCGCTGAGTTCGCTGCCTACCGCGGCCAGGCCGTCGTCCATGTTCACTTCGGCGCTCTCCACCAGCCCGTCCGAGCACATCAGCAAGGTGCTTCCCGGAGGGAGCGGGCGGGAGCTCACCGGGTATTTCGCTTCCGCGTCCACCCCGACGGGCGGTCCGGTCTCGGGCTCCCACACTTCGAAGCCTGACTCGGTGGCGAGCACGACGGGAGGCTGCCCGGCCCAGGCGGCCTGCAGCTGTCCCAGGTCAATGTCGATCACCAGGTAGCCGCAGGTCGCAAAGACGATCTCCCCGGTTTCGGTGAGGAGCCGATTGGTTTCGGTGAGCACGGTTCCCGGATCGCTCTGGTTGGTGGCGTAGGCGCGGAACGCCATGCGGATCTGTCCCATAGCGGCAGCAGCCTCCACCCCGTGGCCTTGGACGTCTCCGACCACCAGGCCGATCCGCCGCCCGGGAAGCCGGATGGCGTCGTAGAAGTCGCCGCAGACCCGCCAGCCAGCTCGGGCGGGAAGGTAGCGCACGGCCACGTCCAGTTCGGAGAAGGCGGGGGGCTGCGGGGGCAGCATCCTCCGTTGGACGGCGTCGGCCAGCTCCAGTTCCGCGCTTTGGCGGTTGACGCGTTGCAGGGCCTGCCCGGCGAGTCCGGCCAAGGTCAGCAGGAGGGCGCGTTCGTCCGGAGTAGCGTGGTGGGGCTGGGTCCAGGCCACGACCCACACGCCGATGGCGGTTTTGCCGTCCCCGAACATCGGGACGAAAGCCCACGAGTGGTCGTCAGTCTGGCAGAGCGCCTCTCCTAGGGCGGGGAACCGCTCCAAGAGTTCGGAGCGGCTTTCGAAGAAGCGCGGCTGGCTGTCGTGGAGGACTGCCCCGACAGGGTGGGCGGAATCCCGGTGGTTGTCGGGGTAGAGCCACTGCCCGGTGCTTGCCGTGCTCTCCGGGTAGAGGCGGAGCTCGGTGTCGTCGAGCAGCACGACGTGGGCGCCGTCACCGCCGAAAATAGGCGTGAACTCCCTGCTGAGCAGGTTGGTGACCTCCTGCACCGTGGTGGCGGAGACCAATTTGGCGGCGAGTTCGTTGACTTGACGGCCCTGGGCTGCTTCGATGCGGCGGCGGTCCGCCAAGCGGCGTACGAGCTGCACGTGCTCGGTCATATCGTCGACGATGCCGACCAGTCGGGGCCGGTCTCCCCCGAGGTAGGTGGCGCGCGCGTACAGCCATCGCTCGTCTCCTACCTGGTCGAACATGCGGAACCGCTGCTCGTAGTTGCCGCCCTGGTAGGCGGTTTCCAGTGCGGCGCGTAGCCGGGAGACGTCGTCCCGGTGCACTCGGGCGAGGCATTCTTCCAGGGTGCAGGCGTCCCCGGCGAGCATGCGGGCCAGCGGGGAGGGACCGAACAGTTCGCTCAGCGTGCCGCTGGTGAGGTCAAGGGACCACAGGGCGGTGTTCGCTTCCCTGAGCCGCAGCTCGGTCACGATGCGCAGGGTCTCTTCGTCGTGGCTGAGCAGCGAGAGCTGAATGACGACGCCCGCGGTTTCGCCGCCCGGTGCGGCGGGGAAAGACCGGGCTTGGACGATGGTGCGCCGGGACAGCCCGTCGGCGGTGCGGATCGTCAGGTCGGGCCACTGTCGGGGGGCGGCGCCCCGCAGTGCCTTGTTGTGCTGCTCCCAGGCTCGGCCGTGGTCGTCAGGGGTGAACAGTTCGGGCCAAGGACGTCCCGCGATCTCTGTGGACGGGCGCCCGAGGAGAGCAGTGAAAGCGTCGTTGACCGCGAGGACCGCTCCGGCCGGGTCAGCCACAAGCATCGCGGTCGGCGCGTACTGGAAGGCCGTGCCCGCCGGATCACTCATCCCTGCTACGAGGGCGTCAGTCTTTCCTCCAGAACCGGCGAAGCCGTCCGTTGTGCCGGTCGATCCGTTCACGTAATAGATCTTCCCTGTATCGTCGCGAATGTCCTGTCCGCACGCAGCGGACCCCTCCCGAACATCCGTTTTGTCCTGCCTTTGTTGGATACCCCCCTTGCGGCATTGCGGAGTCGAGGGGAAGCTTCCGCTCTGTCCGGTGATGTGCGGATCAACCGAATCAGAGTCGGAGAATGGTTCGCCCACCGGAATTCACTACAGATTTACCGCTCCGCCGGGCTGTTTTGCCAATCCCTTGAACTTTCTTGTGTCAGATGTCAGCGGGATTCTCGGCACACCGTCCACAATTCTAGCGGTTCAGAGCCCCAGCGCACCCGTTGCGACGTCGGACGTTTTCCGTATATGCGTCGGGCCTCGCCGCAATGCCCGTGGCGCGGCGAGGCCCGTCAACTGTGAGGTGAACTGTGTGCGCTAGCGTGCGGCGCCTTGCAGGCTCCCGGTGACGTCGCCTGCCGGGTCGTAGACGACGCACAGGATCTCCCGGTCTCCTGCCGCCCAGGACTCCGGGGTCGGGAAGTAGTAGCTGTAGCTGAGCGTGGACTGCTCCAGCGGGATCCCCACGAAGCTGTCGAACTCCGTCGAGCAGAAATCTTCGGCGAAGTTCTGGACTTCGGTATCCCCCGGGTAGGAGCCATCCGGCATATTCCCGGACGCATAGGCTTCGCCGCTGTGCGGTTCACTGCAGGGGACGGTGAGGACGGTCGAAATCTCTCCTTCGACCCCGGTCTCCTCTGCAGGAAGACAGTCGCCGACCTTGATGTCGAAGACGTCCTCCTCCGTCGTCGCGCTCGGGCTTGCCGGTTCTTCGAGGTCTTGTTCCATCTCGTTGAGGTCCTGTTCGAGGTCCCGCAGCGCCTCGTCCACTGTGGCGTCTCTCTGGGCCAGGAGCAGCCCGCAGCCAGATAGCGCGAGGGTAGCGGCAACGGTCGCCGTAACAGTAACGAACCGGCCGATCCCCCACCGGGGAGAACCCAGGGTCATCGAATCTCCACTTGTGTTGAGAACGGGGGTTTGATGCGGCGACTCGTGCGCGACTGACGGACGGCTCTGGCCGCACCAAGGAGCCACCCGGCCGGGCCACGTGCGGGGTCATGGCAGGCCCGACCAGCTTAGGGCCGAAGGTGGCGCCTGGTCTGGGGGCGCGACCTGAGTATTCGCCCGCAAGCCGAGGGATGGTGCGGAGAAATCCGCCCACTCGCTCACAAGTCACAACCGATTCGTGAGATGCCGCAGCAACCCCCGACAGTTCTCGTGACTCAAGTCACACAAGCAGAGGGTGTCGTCACAGCCAGGGCCCGGCCTTGCCGGCCGGGCCCTGCGGGGGTGGGTTGGTGGGGTTAGAGGAAGAAGACGCCGCTTGTCGCCACTCCGGCTTCGCAGGCGTTGCCGTACGTCTTCTCGAAGGAGACCCGGCGGTCTCCCCAGTAGCCGCGTGCGGTGGCCTTCACCGGGTCCCATACTGCGGGGCAGTAGGCGCCGGGCAGCGGACGCAGCCGCTCAAAGTAGCCGTCGACTTCCCGCAGGGCATCGCAAGCCTTCTCCGGAGAGGAGTGCGTACCTCCGTCGGGGGAACAGGTCAGTGTCACCCTCGCGTACTGGCTGACGGACGAAACCGTAGAGGTCGGGGAAAGGGTGAGGACGAAACCAGCCTTGGCCTGGGGGGCAGGGGTGATCACGGGGTCGGTGGGATTGGCAGAGGCGCTGGTTCCAGCACTAAGCACGGCAAAAGCCGTGGCCGCCACGAGGGCAAGGGAGCGGCGGAGGAACGTGGTGGTCATAGGTCACCTTTCGCCGATTCTTGCAAGGCACACGACGCGGGTGCTCCCCACGGACCGACAGCCCCACTAACGTCACTGTCGGCAACCAGTCCGCGACGTAACATCACTGTAATGAGCGAAAAATTGCCGCAAAAGCGCACACACGACCATAAAACTGGTTTCTGCCGGCCGCTTACCGGCCACCAGGAGCTTTAGCAGAGGACTTTTCTTCGCACAAAAAGAGAATCATGAATAATTTTCATTTTTCCCGGGCTTATCACCACCCTGGGGCGAGCACCCTGAACCCGTACGTTTATCTCGATAACGGACAAGATTCCCGCTGGGAACAGCGATTACCGAACGGCACCCGCATATCCGCCCGTATTTCTTGATCAAAGATTTCTCTCTGGGGAGAGCACCGCGCTTCGAACCGTCTCATACTGGCCGCGGCCGAGGGCGCTCCGTCCCCGGCCAGCGAGGCCCGAGGCCTCCCAGGCCCGCCCCACGCGAAAGCCCGCCGGGTGAGGCGAGCGCTGCCTGCCCGGCGGGCTTCCCTGACGCGTACGTAGTGCGCTACGACGTGGCCTGTTCGGGGACGGCGTCGACTCCCGCTTCACGCCGCTGCTCCGCCGTAATCGGCGTAGGCGCGCCCGTCAACGGGTCGGCCCCCGAAGCGGTCTTGGGGAACGCAATGACGTCGCGGATCGTGCTCTGCCCGGCCAGCAGCATGACCAGGCGGTCCCAGCCCACCGCCAGGCCGCCGTGCGGCGGAGGGCCGAACTGGAATGCCTCCAGCAGGAAACCGAACTTCGTCTCGGCCTCGTCCTTGCTCAGACCGATCGTGTCGAAGACCCGCTGCTGCATTTCCGCCCGGTGGATACGGATCGACCCCGACGCCAGCTCGTAGCCGTTCATCACCAGGTCGAAAGCCCTGGCCGTCGCCGAACCCGGGTCGTTGTGGAACGTGTCGGCGACCTCCTGAGCCGGAGCGGTAAACGGGTGGTGGACCGACGTCCATCCTCCCTCGTCGTCCTTCTCGAACATCGGCATGTCCGTGATCCACAGCACTTCCCACGCCGACTCGTCGATCAGGCCGCACCGCTTGCCGATCTCCAGCCGCGCCGCACCCAGCAGCTCCTGGGAGGCGGTCCGCTCCCCCGCCGAGAAGAAGATCGCGTCTCCCGGCTTGGCCCCCACCCGCTCGGCCAGTCCGGCACGCTCCTCCTCCGACAGGTTCTTGGCGACCGGGCCGCCCAACGTGCCGTCCTCGTGCACCAGCACGTAGGCGAGGCCCTTAGCGCCCCGCGACCGGGCCCACTCCTGCCAGGCGTCCAGCTCCCGCCGGGTCTGGGAGGCGCCGCCGGGCATTACCACAGCACCCACGTAGGGGGCCTGGAAGACCCGGAACGGGGTGTTGGCGAAGAAGTCCGTGAGCTCTACCAGCTCCTGCCCGAAACGCAGGTCGGGCTTGTCGGTGCCGAAGCGGTCCATCGCCTCAGCGAACTTCATGCGCCGGAACGGCCGCGGCAGTTCGACGCCCCGGACCTCCCGCAGCAGCCGGGTGAACAGTTTCTCGCCGATGTCGAAGAGGTCCTCTTCGTCGACGAAGCTCATCTCGATGTCGATCTGGGTGAACTCCGGCTGCCGGTCGGCACGGAAGTCCTCGTCCCTGAAGCAGCGCGTCAACTGGTAGTACCGCTCCATGCCGCCCACCATGAGCAGTTGCTTGAACAACTGCGGGGACTGCGGGAGGGCATACCAGTGCCCCGGCTGGAGCCGCACCGGCACCAGGAAGTCTCGGGCGCCCTCCGGGGTCGAACGGGTCAAGTACGGCGTTTCGACGTAGACGAAGCCGTTGTCGTTCATGACCTCGTGCGCGATGTAGGTCGCCCGGGAGCGGACACGCAGCGCCTCAGCCGTCTCGGGGCGGCGCATGTCCAGGTAGCGGTAGCGGAGCCGGGCTTCCTCAGAGATCTCCTGGTTCCCGTCCAGCGGGAACGGCAGCGGCGCCGATTCGCTCAAGACCTCGATATGGGAGGCCACGACCTCGATCTCACCGGTGGCGATGTCGGGATTCTCGTTGCCTTCCGGCCGAATCCGGACTGTACCGGTCACCTTGATGCAGTACTCCGAACGGAGGTCGTGGGCCAGCTCGTCCTCGCGGACCACGACCTGGACGATGCCGGAGGCATCCCTCAAGTCCAGGAAGACAACACCGCCGTGGTCGCGGCGGCGGGCCACCCAGCCCGCCAAGACGACATTCTGCTCAGCGTGGTCGGCGCGTAGTGTGCCCGCCTCGTGCGTGCGGATCAACGGGTCTCTCCTTCAGCGGTTATCGCAGTGGTTGCCTGACGCGTGCGGTTGACCGGCTTCGCGGCCGCGAAGCCGGTGCCGGTATCTCGTCTCCGCGGCGGCTGTACTCCCGATACCGCATGCGAGGCGACGCTACTGGTCATCGTCGTGTTTCCGTTCCTTGCGCTGCGCGGCTAGCGGCGGCCCGACTACAGGCCGCGCAGGAAGGGGTTAGTGGCCCGTTCCCGGCCGATCGTGGTGCGCGGACCGTGGCCCGGGAGCACGACAGTGTCGTCCCCCCGGCTCAAACAGACACGGGACAAGCTCCGCATGATCGCCGCGTGGTCGCCGCCGGGAAAGTCGGTGCGGCCGATCGAGCCCGCAAACAGCAGGTCGCCGGTGAACAGCACCTCCGGGGTGTCCTCGGTCGGCGGAAGCGCGTAGACCACCGATCCCGGGGTGTGGCCGGGGGCGTGCGCCACGGTGATCTCCAGCCCCGCTAGCTGCAACACCTGACCGTCGGTGACCTCGACCACCTGCTTCGGTTCGCGCAACTGCTCGTTGCCGAACAGCGCCGCCAACTGCGCTGCCAGCCCGGGATCCACGCCTCGTGCCGGATCGCTCAGCAGCGGGCGGTCCGCCGCGTGCGCATACGCCGCGATATCGTGAGTCTGGCACACCTCTTCGGCCGACCATACGTGGTCGAAGTGACCGTGGGTGAGCAAGACGGCCACCGGGGTCAGACGGTACTCGTCCAGCAGGCGGGCCACTCCTTCTGTGGCCTGCTGCCCCGGGTCGACGATGACGCACTCCGCTCCCGCTTCCGGGGCGACGACGTAACAGTTCGCCGCGAGCGGTCCAGCGGGGAAGTCTGCGATGAGCACGGTCGGCAGTGACCTCGTTTCCAAGGCGGGGACGCTGTTGGTTACTCCATGAGCGTACCGACGCCGCGGCGATTGTGGCGACTCGGTGCCTCCCAGTGGGTCGGGAGATGACGATGCTGCGCGACCAGCCTCACTTGGTACTGTCGGGCTTGTACCCAAAGCACCGGAAATACCAAGGAGTGGTCACTCCCCCATCCCATTTCATCACCATTCGGTCACCACGCTGCCCATGGCTCTTTGCCAAACGCCGTGACGGTGTCATATTGGTCCCTGCCCGGGACCGCACGTAACTGTGATTCCGGTCCGGGTAGCGACATCACAGGTCGATCCGGCGGATACGGGTAGATTCGTTCCCATACACGTGCCAAAGCGCCGTCGCTCCGGCGGGAGATCACGTCTCGGCCGCAGTGCTGGTGGCACGCTGCCACGACCATACGGACCTGACGAGCATCAGGCTCATCACACAGGAGGACACGGTGACCACGGACCCCTGGGGCCGCGTAGACGACGACGGCACGGTCTATGTGCGCACGAGCGAGGGCGAGCGTGTCGTCGGGTCATGGCAAGCGGGGGCACCAGAAGAAGCCCTCGCCTTCTTCAAGCGCAAGTACGATGCGCTGGTGACAGAGGTGGAACTACTGGAAACGCGCCTAGCAACCACCGACCTGTCTGCAGCGCAGGCGCTGGCGAGCGTGCAGAAGCTGCGTGACGCCGTGACCGAGGCGAAGGCCGTCGGTGATCTCGACGCGCTGGCTCGACGCTTGGACGCGCTCACCGAACGGATCGAGCAGCGCAAGCTCGAACAGAAGAGGGCCCAGGAAGAGGCCCGTGCCCAGGCCCGCGAAATCAAGGAACGCATTGTCGCGGAGGCGGAGCGCGTCGCCGCGGAGACCACCCACTGGAAGACCGGCGGTGAGCGCATGCGCCAGCTCATCGACGAGTGGAAGGCTGCACCGCGCGCGGACCGTGCCACCGAGCAGGCCCTGTGGAAGCGCATGTCGGCTGCGCGCAACGCCTTCTCCAAGCGACGCAAGGCGTACTTTGCCGGCCTGGACCAGCAGCGCGAACAGGCGCGCGAGCTCAAAGAGCAGATCGTCGCCGAAGCGGAGGAGCTCGCCGACTCCACCGACTGGGGCCCGACCGCGGCCCGTTATCGCGAACTGATGCAGCAGTGGAAGGCTGCGGGACGCGCCGACCGCGCCACCGAGGACGCGCTGTGGAGCCGGTTCAAAGGCGCCCAGGACCGCTTCTTCACGGCCCGCAACGCTGCTCTCGCAGAACGGGACGCGGAGCTGCGCGGCAATGCCGAGATCAAGGAGAAGCTGCTGGAGGAGGCGCGGCAGGCGCTGCTGCCGGTGACGAACCCGCGGGAGGCACGCGTCAGACTGCGTGACTTCCAGGAGCGCTGGGACGAGGTCGGACCTGTCCCGCGCGACGTTCGCGACCGGCTGGAAGGGGGCTTCCGCAAGATCGAGGAGGCGGTACGCAAGGCCGAAGAGCAGGAATGGCAGCGCACCAACCCCGAGGCGCGCGCCCGTGCTGAGGCGACTCGCGCCCAGTTGCTGGAGTCCATCGCCACCTTGGAGAAGCAGCTTGCCGAGGCCCGTGAGGCCGGGGACGAGCGGAAGGCCACGGAGGCCCAGGAGTCCTTGGCTGCCCGGCAGGCGTGGCTGGCCGAGGTTGAGCGGACGCTCGCGGAGATGAGCTGAGGCTGTCTGCCCTGGACTGTTGTGGTGGCCGCACCCCGGGATCCGGGCGCGGCCACCACGCTGTTACGAGGATGCTGTCGCCTGCTGTTCCTGCTCGCGACGGAGGCTGGTCTCCTCAGGAGGATCGTCGTTCATCACGACGGTCAGCAGGATCGCGGAGTCGGCCAGTGCGGTGAGCGAGTGCCGGGCCTCCGGGATGATGATCATGTCTCCGGTTCGGGCGTCCCAGGAGTGTTCTCCGGAGAAGAGCCGCACTCTGCCGCGCAGGACTTGCAGGGTGCTCTGCCCTGGGTTGGGATGCTCGGACATCTCCGTCCCCTCGCGCATGGCGATGACGGTCTGCCGCAGCGAGCGTTCGTGCCCCCCGTAGACGGTGGAAGCGCTGCGTCCCGCTGAGGAGTCGCGCGCCAGCCGGAGATGGTGGTCAGCGAGCGCGTCCAGTGAGATTTTCTGCATACCGCCAGTCTGTGGGATGGACTGGACTGGCAGAATGTGACACTCCGGTTAGTTCCGGACCCGATACACGTCGTAGACGCCGTCCACGCTCCGCACCGCTTTGAGGACGTGCCCCAGGTGGGCGGGGTCCGCCATCTCGAAAGTGAACCGGCTCAGCGCGACCCGGTCGCGGGTGGTCTGCACGGTCGCCGACAGGATGTTGACGTGCTGGTCGGAGAGCACCCGGGTGATGTCGGACAGCAGGCGGGTGCGGTCCAGCGCTTCGATCTGCAGCGCGACAAGGAACATCGAGTTCCCCGTGGGCTGCCATTCCACCTGGACGAGACGGTCGGGGTCGAGGTGTTTGACGTTGCCGCAGTCGTCGCGGTGGACTGAGACCCCGGCCCCGCGGGTAACGAATCCGATGATGGCGTCCCCGGGCACGGGGGTACAGCACTTGGACAGGCGCACCCACACGTCCGGATCGCCTTGGACGACCACTCCAGGGTTGCCTGTGGGCCGTTTCCGCGGCACCCGGATCGGGGTGGTGGCTTCCGCGATGTCCTCTTCGTTGTTGTCGAGCGAGCCCACGGATTCGATGAGCTTCTCGACGACTTTGTGGGCGCTGATCTGGTTTTCGCCGACGGCCGCATACAGCGCGTCCAGGTCGCGGTAGCGCAGGTCGTGGGCGAGTGCGATCAGCGACTCGCTGGTGAACAGCCGCTGAACCGGCAGCTCCTGCTTGCGCATGACCTTGGCGATCGCCTCTTTGCCCTGCTCGATCGCTGCTTCGCGGCGCTCCTTGGTGAACCACTGCCGGATCTTGTTGCGGGCTCGAGCGCTTTTCACGAAGTCCAGCCAGTCGCGGCTCGGGCCGGCGTCGTCGGTCTTGGCCGTGATGATCTCCACGGTCTCCCCGTTGTGCAGCTCGCTGTCGAGGGGAACCAGACGGCCGTTGACGCGGGCCCCCACCGTGCGGTGGCCGACCTCGGTGTGCACCGCGTAGGCGAAGTCGACGGGGGTGGCGCCCTGCGGCAGGGCGATGACGTCCCCGCGGGGGGTGAAGACGAAGACTTCCTGCACCGACAGGTCGAAGCGGAGCGACTCCAGGAACTCGCCGGGGTCCTTCGTCTCCTGCTGCCAGTCGATGAGCTGCCGCAGCCAGGCCATGTCGGTGGAAGCGCCCTTGGCTTTGCCGCCGTTGTTGCGCTCCTCCTTGTACTTCCAGTGCGCGGCGATGCCGTATTCTGCGCGCCGGTGCATGGCGCGGGTGCGGATCTGCAGTTCCACCGGGCTGCCTTCCGGGCCGATCACGGTGGTGTGCAAGGACTGGTACATGTTGAACTTCGGCATCGCGATGTAGTCTTTGAACCGCCCCGGCACCGGATTCCAGCGGGCGTGAATGATGCCGAGCGCCGCGTAGCAGTCGCGGACGCTGTCCACAATGACGCGGATACCGACCAGGTCGTAGATCTCGTCGAACCCGACATTGCGGGCGATCATCTTCTGGTAGATCGAGTAGTAGTGCTTGGGCCGGCCGCGCACGGTGGCTTTGATTTTGGCTTCCCGCAGGTCGGCGGAGACGATCTCAATGACCTCCTGCAGGTAGACGTCGCGCCGGGGGGCGCGTTCCGCGACCAGGCGGGCGATCTCGTCGAAGCGTTTGGGGTACAGGGTGGCGAACGCGAGGTCCTCCAGCTCCCACTTGATGGTGTTCATGCCCAGGCGGTGGGCCAGAGGCGCGTAGATTTCCAGGGTCTCCCGTGCTTTCTTCTCCCGCTTGGCCTGCGGCAGGTAGCGCAGGGTGCGCATGTTGTGCAGGCGGTCGCAGAGTTTGATGACCAGGACGCGGATGTCGCGGGCCATCGCTACGACCATCTTGCGGACGGTCTCGGCTTGGGTGGCCTCGCCGTACTTCACCTTGTCGAGCTTGGTGACCCCGTCGACAAGTTCGGCGATCTCATCCCCGAAGTCGCTGCGCAACTGGTCGAGGGTGTACTCGGTGTCCTCGACCGTGTCGTGCAGCAGCCCCGCGGCGATGGTGGCCTCCTGCATGCCGAGTTCCGCGAGGATGGTGGCCACGGCGAGGGGGTGGGTGATGTAGGGGTCGCCGCTCTTGCGTTTCTGGCTGCGGTGGTAGTGGGCAGCGACGTCGTAGGCGCGCTCAATCAGCCGGATGTCCGCTTTGGGGTGGGTGGCGCGGACGGTTTTGACGAGTGGTTCGAGGACCGGGTTCATAGTCGTCCCCCGTTGGGCGCCGAGTCGGGCGAGCCTACGTCGAACCCACACTGTGGACGACGTTCCGGGATGGGTGGGGGGTGCTGGGCGGGCGGCGCTGCGGCTGTCAGCTTCGGGGGCGGGCGGTGGGGACTGGTCGCGGGGCGGGGCACTCGGACGGGTGTCGTGGTCGCGCTCCTGGCCTGGTGGAAACGCCCCCGCAGGCACCTCAGCGGCGGGGGCGGGAGGCTCGGGGCGTACCGGTTTGGTGTGGGTCGATACCGTTTCGCTACGCATTGGGCACCCTCCCGCGGCTGAGTCGGCGAGGCCGCCACCACGCCGGATGATTGGTCTAGGCCGAGACGATGGGACGTGGCTGTCACCGTTCCAGGCACCGTTTCTGAAGTGGCGGGTGTGGTGAGCACCCGTGTGGTTAATGCAACGCGATGCCGCGGTACCGTCATTCCCTGTCCCGGGCCTCTCGGCGGTGGGCGGCGCCCGCCTTACTCCTGCCACGGAGGACCCGTGGTGCCCAGGCCGGATCAGACAGTAGCCAGTGCCCGCAGTTCGACGTCGGCCAGTTTCTCGCGTCCCTTGAGGAACCCGAGTTCCAGAAGAACTGAGAGTCCAACGACGGTACCACCCGCTCGCCGGATAAGGTCCACCGCGGCCCGTCCTGTGCCCCCGGTCGCGAGCACATCGTCGACGATCAGCACTCGGCTCCCCGGGGGTACCGCGTCGGCGTGCATCTCGACGGTGGCAGTACCGTACTCCAGATCATAGGACTCGGCGAGAGTCTCCGCGGGCAGTTTCCCGGCTTTGCGCAGCGGGACGAACCCCGCCCCTAGGCGCACCGCGACAGGGGCAGCGAAGATGAAACCGCGTGCTTCCAAGCCGGCGACCAGGTCGATCTCGCTGCCGAGCAGGGGTTCAGCGAGCGCGTCGATGGCGGTGCGCAGCGCGGTGGGGTGGGACAGCAGCGGGGTGATGTCCTTGAAGACCACCCCGGGCTGCGGATAGTCGGGGATGTCACGGACGTAGCGGTCGATCAGCGTGCTGACGTCGGTGCTCATGGGTGGGACGGCTTTCTCGGTTGGGTGGGGATCGGGGTACCGGTCTTCACGTGCACGCCCGGTACCGGGGACTGCAGGGTGCGGAGGCGCCGCGACGCCCCCGTCGTTCCGTCGCGTGGCCGGGACGGTTGCTGGGCGGGGTGGTCGGAGAACTACGAGGAGACGATCCTCGCCACGGCCGCTTTCACCATGCGGACGCGGGTTCCCGGCGAGATCTCCAGTTCAACGTCGTCGTCGTGGACTTCGACGATGGTGCCGTAGATCCCTGCCCCGGTCAGCACTTCCATTCCCGGCTGCAGCGACTTCTGCATCTCCAGCTCCTGCTGGCGGCGCTTCTGCTGCGGCCGAATGAACAGCAGGTAGAAGACCACGATGATGAGGGCGAACATCAGCAGTTGGCTGATGAGTCCCGCACCCTGGTTCTGCGGCTGCTGTTCTGCGAGAGTGATCAGACCCTGCACGGGGTGTCCTTTCTGGGTCTTGGCGACTGCGCCCGCCGACGGGCGCGACTGCGGTGAGGCACGCCTGCCTCAACGAACGGCGGGCCCCACGGGTTCCCTACCGTGGCCACATGCGGCCATTCGTGGTGACAGCCTACGGCTCTTCGTCGGGATCGAAGAGCGCGGCTGCCCCGAAAGCAGCATCCGGCGGCGGGGTAAGCCCCATGTGGGCCCACGCCTGGGGGGTGGCGACCCGGCCACGGGGGGTGCGGGCGATGAACCCGGCGCGCACTAGGAAAGGCTCCGCGACGATCTCCACGGTCTCAGGCTCCTCCCCCACCGACACGGCGAGGGTGGACAGTCCTACTGGGCCGCCGCGGAAACGGCGCAACAAGGCGTCCAGGACGGCACGGTCGAGGCGGTCCAGTCCCTCGTCGTCCACCTCGTAGAGGCTGAGCGCGGCGCGGGCGCACTCCAAGGTGAGCCGCCCGTCCCCGCGGACTTGGGCGTAGTCGCGGACGCGGCGCAGCAGACGGTTGGCGATTCGGGGGGTGCCGCGGGAGCGGCGGGCGATCTCCGCGGCGGCGTCGTCGAGCAGTTCGATGCCGAGCAGTCGAGCCGAGCGGTGCAGGATGAGTTCGAGCTCTTCAGGGCTGTAGAAGTCCATGTGCGCCACAAAGCCGAACCGGTCACGCAGCGGGGCGGGCAGCATTCCGGCACGGGTCGTGGCACCGACGAGCGTGAACGGGGCGATCTCCAAGGGGATCGCGGTGGCGCCGGGGCCTTTGCCGACCATGACGTCCACCCGGAAATCCTCCATGGCGACGTAGAGCATCTCCTCGGCGGGGCGGGCCATGCGGTGGATCTCGTCGAGGAAGAGCACTTCGCCTTCGCGGAGAGTGGACAGGACCGCGGCAAGATCCCCGGACCGTTCGATGGCGGGCCCGGAGGTGATCCGCAGGGGAGCGCCGAGCTCAGCGGCGATGATCATGGCCAGTGTGGTCTTGCCGAGGCCCGGGCCGCCGGACATGAGGATGTGGTCCGGGGCGGTGCCGCGCTGCTGGGCGCTGCGCAACACCAGGGAGAGCTGTTCACGGACACGGTCTTGGCCGACGAATTCGTCGAGGGTGCGCGGGCGCAGCGCGCTTTCGACAGCGTGGTCGTCCAAGGCTGCCTCGGGCGACACTAGTTCCCGGTCGTGTTCGCTCATCAGCGGTCTCCTCTAGGCCCGGCTGAGTCTACGCAAGGCGCTGCGCAGCAAGGCAGCGACGTCGGGCTGTTCCCCGGCTTCTGCGGCAACAGCGTCGGCGGCGGCTTCGGCCTCCCGCGTGGACCAGCCCAGGTTGACCAGGCCGGACACTACTTGGGCACGCCAGTTGCGGGGCGCGGCCGCGGCGGACTGCTCGGGTGTGGCGGCTGTATCGCCGCCGGGTTCGCCGAGCTTGCCTTTCAGTTCCAACACGATGCGCTGGGCGCCTTTCTTGCCGATCCCCGGCACTCGGGTGAGGGCCGCGGTGTCTTCGGTGGCAATGGCGCGGCGCAGCGCATCCGGGGTGTGGACGGAGAGCATGGCCAAAGCGAGCCGCGGTCCGACCCCGCTGGCGGTTTGGAGGCGTTCAAAGGTGTCGCGTTCGTCGTCGTCCGCGAACCCGAACAGGGTCAGGGAGTCTTCCCTGACCACCAGCGCGGTGGCCACGGTGGCTTCCTCTCCCACCCGCAGGCGGGCCAGCGCGGCCGGGGTGCAATGCACGGTCATGCCGACCCCGCCCACGTCGATGACCGCGGTCTCGGCTCCGCGGGACACCACCCGGCCGCTGAGGAACGCGATCACAGCACTGTTCTCCCTAGTGTGTGGTGGCTCACAGTCCGTGCCGTTGCCGGGCGAGCTCGATGGTGCGGGCGAACTTCTGGCGGGCGCGTGCAATCCGCTCCTGGGCACTGCCGCGCCACAGGTAGCAGATGGCCAGGGCCACCGCGTCCGCGGCGTCGGCGGGCCGGGGCGGGCTGTCGAGCCGCAGGATACGCGCCACCATGGTGCCGACCTGGGCTTTGTCTGCGCGTCCGCTGCCGGTGATGGCGGCTTTGACCTCGCTGGGGGTGTGCAGGGAGACAGGCAGGCCCCGGCGGGCGGCGCAGACCACGGCGATTGCGCTGGCCTGGGCGGTTCCCATGACCGTGCGGACGTTGTGCTGGGCGAAGACCCGTTCCACGGCCACGGCGTCGGGCTGGTAGTCATCGAGCCACTGCTCGATCCCTTTTTCGATCCCCAGGAGGCGGGCAGGGAGTTCCTCGTCGGCCAGAGTGCGAACTGCCCCCGCAGCGACCATGGTGAGGGGGGCGCCGACAGCCCCGTCGACCACGCCTATGCCGCAGCGGGTCAGCCCCGGATCGATTCCCAGTACGCGCACCGCTCCCCCGTTTCTCGAACGTTCGTTCGCAGAGCCTACCCTCCGCGGCGTCCTGGGGGGTACCCGGAAACACGCGCGCCCCGGACAGGCCGGGGCGTGCGTGAGCGGCAGTCGACCAACCGGGCTAGCTGATCTTCGCCATGATCTCGTCGGGGATGTCCGCGTTGGTGTAGACGTTCTGCACGTCGTCGGAGTCCTCGAGAGCGTCGACGAGGCGCATCACCTTCCGGGCGCCTTCCTCGTCGAGAGGGACTTCCACGCTGGGAATGAAGCTCAGCTCAGCGGACTCGTATTCGATCCCCGCTTCCTGCAGGGCGGTACGCACCGCCACCAGGTCGCTGGGCTCGCAGATGACCTCGAACGCTTCGCCCACGTCGTTGACGTCCTCAGCGCCCGCGTCGAGGACAGCGAGGGTGACGTCGTCCTCGGTCGTGCCTTCCTTGGGGACGACGACCAGGCCCTTGCGGTTGAACAGGTAGGACACCGAGCCCGCGTCAGCCATGGAGCCGCCGTTGCGGGTGACCGCGACGCGCACTTCGGAGGCGGCGCGGTTGCGGTTGTCGGTGAGGCACTCGACGAGCAGGGCGACGCCGCCGGGAGCGTAGCCCTCGTACATGATGGTCTCCCAGTCGGCACCGCCTGCCTCTTCACCGGCGCCGCGCTTGCGGGCACGTTCGATGTTGTCCAGCGGAACCGAGTTCTTCTTCGCCTTCTGGATAGCGTCGTAGAGGGTCGGGTTGCCGTCGGGGTCGCCGCCACCAGTACGTGCCGCCACCTCGATGTTCTTGATGAGCTTCGCGAAAAGCTTGCCTCGTCTGGCGTCGATGACGGCCTTCTTGTGCTTGGTGGTGGCCCATTTGGAGTGGCCGGCCATGCCTATCCTTTCACCATGTCGACGAAGAGCCGGTGGACACGCGTGTCACCGGTGAGTTCGGGGTGGAACGAGGTCGCCAGCAGCCTCCCCTGCCGCACCGCGACGATCCTACCTGCCGTGTCTCCTCGGGAAATGCGTCCGAGGACTTGGACGCCCGGGCCGGTGGATTCGACCCACGGTGCGCGGATGAAGACCGCCTCCACCGGGCCGCCGTCCACTCCGGTCATCTCCACGGTTCCTTCGAAAGAGGCGACCTGGCGACCAAAGGCGTTGCGGCGCACCGTCATGTCGATGCCGCCGATGGTCTGCTGGCCGGGGGCTCCGTCGGCGAGACGGTCCGCCAGCATGATCATGCCTGCGCAGGTGCCGTAAGCGGGCAGTCCTGCGGCGATGCGCTCACGCAGCGGGGTGAGCAGGCCGAAGACGGCGGCTAGCCGTCCCATGGTGGTGGACTCCCCGCCGGGGAGGATCAGCCCGTCGATTGAGTCGAGTTCGTCGGGGCGGCGGATGCGGCGTGCCCGGGCACCTGCCTGTTCCAGGGCGTGGATGTGTTCGCGGACATCGCCCTGGAGTGCAAGCACTCCGATCGTGGGTGGAACGGACGACAAGGGGCGACCTCGCTGACTGCTGATGTGCTCGGCCCGTCGGGGTCTGCTCCGTGCTGCGGGCCGTGCGCCGAGATCTTGTCTCGTACTTCCAGGGTAGGTGGTGTGACGGTGCGCGGGGGACTGCGCAAGCGTCCTCGGCTGCGGGTCGTGCCTGCGGGCTGCGGCGCGGCCCTGTTCAGGGCGCCGTGCCCGGCCCGGCACTGTTCCCGGGTGCGGTGGTCAAGAGCAGTTCAGCGAAGGGGTGGTGGGAGCGTGTCGAGGAGCGGGGCAGGGACGTGGGATGTGCCGGGGCGTCGATGCTCTCGGTGCCACACCGTCCGTCCTCCTCACGGATCCGTCCGCCAGCGGCGGTCGAGTTCGGGGCAGGGGCGGTCCGCCGGTGCTCCGCGCGCTCGGCCTGCCCGAGGAGACCCCGTAACCGCGGGCACAGAGCGGCGGTGCTCCCCTGCTGAGTCTGGGGCGCAGCGGCTGGCCGGTCGCGGGGTGGCCCACCTGGGGGTGCGCCTCGCCGTTGGCCGCGGGGCTCGTGCTGCGGAAGGGTCGTGCCGGGCGGGCGCCCGCCGACCACCGTGGGCGCCCGCGTGCGGCTACGAAAGACTACCAGCCGCGGCCCGCGTAGCGCTGGGAAGCGTCCAGTTCGTCGAGGTTGATCCCGACCATGGCTTCCCCGAGGCCGCGGGAGACCCGAGCGATGGTGTGCGGGTCGTCGTAGGCGGTGGTGGCTTCCACGATGGCCTTGGCTCGCTTGGCCGGGTCCCCGGACTTGAAGATGCCCGAGCCGACGAAGACGCTCTCCGCGCCGAGCTGGCGCATGAGGGCGGCGTCTGCGGGGGTAGCGACGCCTCCGGCGGAGAACAGGGGCACGGGCAGCTTGCCTTCCCGGGCGACCTCCCGGACGAGTTCGTAGGGGGCCCGCAGTTCCTTGGCGGCAGCGAAGAGCTCGGCGTCGTCCAGTTGGGTGAGCCGCCGGATCTCGGAGGTGATCTGCCGCATGTGGCGGACGGCTTCGACCACGTTGCCGGTACCGGCCTCTCCCTTGGAGCGGATCAGGGCCGCGCCTTCGGCGATGCGGCGCAGGGCCTCACCCAGGTTGGTGGCACCGCACACGAACGGCACGGTGAAGTCCCACTTGTTGATGTGGTTGGTCTCATCAGCGGGGGTGAGGACCTCGGACTCGTCGATGAAGTCCACTTCCAGGGCCTGGAGGACTTGGGCTTCGACGAAGTGGCCGATGCGGACCTTCGCCATGACCGGGATGGACACGGCGTTGATGATGCCCTCGATCATCTCCGGGTCGGACATGCGGGCCACACCGCCGTCCTTGCGGATGTCGGCGGGGACACGCTCCAGCGCCATGACGGCGACTGCGCCGGCGTCTTCAGCGATCTTGGCCTGCTCCGGCGTGACCACATCCATGATCACACCGCCCTTGAGCTGTTCGGCCATGCCGCGTTTGACGCGGACGGTACCGACCGTGCTTTCGGTTGTGTTCTCGGCGGTGTTGGTCACGGCTGTGGACTCCAGGTTCTCGATGGACACGACTTCACGCTTGAATGCGAAGTGGATCTTATTGGGTGGGGTGTGCGATGTTGACGGCGCCCTCCCGCACACGCCCCATCTATGGTAGATCCGGTTTTGTCCGCTTTTACGGACATTGCGGAGTCTGCGGGTGCGGGTTTGCGCCATTGTGGCGACCGTCGATCACAACGCCGAATCCCCGCCAGTCATTCCCCGGAGGCAGTGGAGTCTGGCCAGCGCTGGTCGAGCGGTTCGGGGGGCTCGTCGTCCATTTCGAAGTAGGTGGGCAAGCGCGCATGTCCGGCCAAGTGGAGGGCGCCGACCAGCCGCGAGGAGCGGGCGGTGTGGATAGCGGTGACCGTGTCGTTGTAGAAACGGCGCGCGATGTGCACGTGCCGGGCGGCCGCGTACGTCTCGGCGAGCAGGTCGCCGTGGTCGGGGACCGCGTCGCACTCGGCGAGAACCGCGCGCAGTACCCGGGACAGGTTGCTTTCCGCGACCTCGCGCTCGGCACGGTCCTCAGCCCGGCGCGCTCGAGCCGCGGCGTCGGAGAGGAGGACGCTGGCCGCCGGCCCCAGCACACCGGAAGCGGCCAGCTCCCCCACCACTGCACCGCGGCGCGCCAAGGCGGCGTCGAGCGCGGCCTGGGCGGTCTCCAGCCGACTGTGCAAACGGTCCAAGCGGCTCGCCCGCCACGACAGGTAGAAGGACACGGACAGCAGCACCAGCAGGGTGCACACAGCGATGAGGACTTCGGTCACCGCTCCGTCCTCGCCCCGACAAGCCCTCCGACTCCGGCAGGCACCACGGCCTCGTAGACGCGTACCACGTCGGCGGCGACCGCAGGCCAGTCGTAGGCGCGGACCGCCCGCCGGGCCGCGCGGGACAGTTCCGCCCGGCGTCCCGGATCGTCCAGCAGCTTCTCGGCCTGCTGCGCGAGAGCGTGCGCATCCCCGACCGGGAAGAGCGTCCCGGCAGTACCGTCGCGCAGCACCTGCCGGAACGCAGGGATATCGCTGGCCAGTACGGTCGCGCCCGCGGCCATGGCTTCGGTCAGGATGATCCCGAAGCTCTCCCCGCCCAGGTTGGGGGCGCAGAAGAGGTCGACCGAATGGTAGAGGCGGACCTTGTCGGCGTCGCTGACCCGACCCAGGATTGTCACGCGGTCGCGGAGGTCGGCGTCGATCCGGGCGCGCACCTGAGCGGCGTCCCCGGGGCCGGCGATGAGCAGGCGCAGGCCGGGGCGGCGGCGCCCCAGTTCGTTGAAGGCGTCGACCAGCACCCCCAGGCCTTTGCGCGGTTCGTCCATGCGGCCCAGGAAACCGAGCGCGCCGCCCGGTCCCGGCCAGCCGGGCAGCGGGTCGGCGTGGGCGTAGCGCCGCACCCATACCCCGTTGGGGATGAGCACGGCGTCCCCGCCGAGGTGTTCGACCATGGTCTTGCGTGCGGCTTCGGAGACGGCGATGCTGCCGTTGACTTTCTCCAGCGCGGTCTGCAGCATGCCGGCGGAGGCGGCCATCGCCCGGGAGCGCGGATTGCAGGTGTGGAAGGTCGCCACGATCGGACCGTCCGCCACCCAGCAGGCCAGCAGGGACAGGCTGGGCGCGGCGGGTTCGTGCACGTGCAGGACGTCGAAGCCGCCGTCGCGGATCCACCGGCGTACCCGGTTGGCGGCCCGCAGCCCGAAGGCGAGACGGGCCACCGAGCCGTTGTAGGGCACCGGCACGGCGCGCCCCGCGGGCACGATGTGCCCGGGGAGGTCGGTCGCAGAGTCGCAGGGGGTCAGGACAGACACCTCGTGGCCGAGTTCCATGAGCGCCTCGGCGAGGTCGCTGACGTGCTGTTGGACCCCTCCGGGAACATCCCAGGTGTAAGGGCAGACCAGGCCGACCCTCATCGGCCCACCTCCCCGCGTGGGCGAGCGAGGTCGGCGGTGAAGACAGGCTGCATCATGTGCCAGTCCTCGGGGTGTGCGGCGATCTCCTGTTCGAAGACATAGGCCAGCTCCTGGGTCATCGCGCGGATACGGGTGGTGCGGTCCCCGGCGGAGGGCGGTCGGATCTCCTCGTGTACCCGGATTCCCCAATGCGGGCCGTCGAACCATAGCGAAACCGGCAGCAGCGCCGCCCCGGTGGCCAGGGCGAGGGCGGCGGGCCCGGCGGGCATCCGGGCAGGCTCCCCGAAAAAGTCCACGTCGATACCTTGCCCAGTGAGGTCGCGATCGGCGAGCAGACACACCAGTCCGCCCGCGCGAAGCCGCCGTGCCAGGGTGCCGACCGTGGTGCCCCCGCCCCGGGTCAACGGCAGGACCTCCATGCCCAGGCGTTCCCGGACCGCAGTGAAACGCTGGAACAGGCTTTCGGGACGCAGCCGTTCCGCAACCGTGGTCAGCGGGATGCCGCGCAGGGTGATCCACGCGCCCGCCTGGTCCCAGTTGCCCATGTGCGGAAGAGCGGCGACGACGCCACGGCCCGCACGGAGGTGCGCTTCGAGAATGTCCACGCCGGTGGAGCGGGTGCGGGCCACCAGTTCACGACGGTCCATGGCAGGCAGCCGGAACAGCTCGTACCAGTAGCGGAAGTAGGAGCGCATACTGGCCCGGGAGAGGGCACGCAGTTCCGCCTGGGTGGCGTCAGGGCCGACGAGGCGGCGCAGGTTCGCTTCCAGTTGGTCGACCCCGCCGAGGCGGTGCCGCCACGCATAGTCCGCGATCGTGGTGAACGCCCACCGCCCGGTCTGTTCCGGCAGATGCTTCACGAGCGTCCAGCCCAGCGTGTAGGCCGCGGTGACTGCCCGGTCCGGAACCCTGGCACGCATGGTCACGAGGTTTCTGTCTCGGCTTTGTCGAGGATCTGCTCGTCCGGCTCGGTAAGGCGGATCCGGGTCTCCACCAAGCGTTGCACGATGGTGATGGCGCTGAGGAAAGCGAGCAGCCACAGCCCGGTAGCCAGCGCGTAAGGGACGCCGAGCCCGTGCAGTCCGGTGGCGACCAGGATGATGATGAGGCGTTCGGTGCGTTCCGCGATGCCCACATCGCAGTTGGCCCCCAGGCCTTCAGCGCGCGCTTTGATGTAGGACACGCCGAAGCCGCTGATCATGCAGAACAGGGCGAGCCAGGCGAGGACCTCGTCGCGTCCGCCGCCGATGAGCCACACCAGCAGTCCCGCGAAAATGGCGGCATCGGAGAGCCGGTCCAGTGTGGAGTCGAGGAACGCTCCCCAGGCACTGGTCTCTCCGGAGGCGCGGGCGACCGCGCCGTCAAGCATGTCGAAGAGCGCGAAGAACGCGACGACGAGGGTGCCGATGTACAGCTCGCCCAGAGGATAGAACACCAGCGAGCTGATGACGACGCCGCCGGTTCCCACGAGGGTGACCGTATTCGGGGTGACGCCGATACGAACGAGGCCGCGGCCGATGGGTGCGAGCAGTCGGGCGGTGGCGGGGCGCAGGATTCTCAGCATGGTCTCTTCATCGTCGTGGAATTCGGCTCCGGTCATCGGAACTGCATTACCTGAGCACGGGAACTCGCTTTCTGGGCGTCTTGCCCTGCGGGGCTTTCGGGAGTCGGCCGCGGTTGCGCGCGACCCAGCGGTAGAGTGCCGCAGCCGCATCGCGGAAGAGCGGGCGGCGCAGCAGTGAGCCGAGCGGCCACCAGTACACGTGCGGGCTGTTGAGGAGAAGGGCCGCGGCAGCGTCTGCCCCGCCCCAGACCCGGCGCCGGTCGGGGTGGAGGAGCAGCATCTCCGTGCGGGCGCGGGCGCGCAGCGGCTCATCGAGGTTGAGCTCCTGCCAGGCTGCGCTTTGGATTCCGCTGCCACGGATGATGCGGCGTTCCACGACCCGCACCCAGGAGACGCAGAAACCGCACGCTCCGTCGTAGACGAATACCGGGGCGGTCATGATTTCGGCCAGTGGGCGACGAGCTGTTCGCGGGTCTGGCCGAGGAGTTGGGGGAGCACCTTGGTCTGCCCCACGATCGGCATGAAATTGGTGTCGCCTCCCCACCGGGGGACGACGTGCTGGTGCAGGTGGGCGGCGATTCCTGCGCCCGCGGCTTCGCCGAGGTTCATGCCGACGTTGAAGCCTTGGGCTCCGTAGGCGGAGCGCAGCGCGGTGATGCCGGCCTGGGTGAGGGCAGCGATCTCCGCGGTCTCGTCCTCGTTGAGCTCGGTGTAGTCGGCGACATGCCGGTACGGGCAGACCATGAGATGCCCGCTGTTGTACGGGTAGAGGTTGAGCAGCGCGAAAGCGGTCTTGCCCCGGGCGAGCACGAGTCCTTCCGGATCCGAGAGCTGCGGGGCACGGCAGAACGGGCAGCCGTCGTCCGGTCCGCTCCCGTGGGGTTTGTTCTCTCCTTTGATGTAGGCCATGCGATGCGGGGTCCACAACCGTTGGAGGCCGTCGGGACCGCGCACCTGCCGGCCCTCGCCGTCATCCCGGGTTTCCCGCTGCATACTCACCGACCCGCCTTTCTCGTCCTTGCAACGCAAGCATAGAACCGGGCTGCCGCAGAAGTGGTCGGGGCGGCCCGGTTCGTTTCAGGTCGGAGGTTAGGCGATCCCGCCGTCTTCGGCGTAGCGGCTGTGCAGTTTGACCGGGGAGGGGGTGCTCTTCTGCTTCTGCTGCCGGCGCCGGGCGGCCAGCAGGTTCAGGACTTCCACGAAGACCGAGAAGCCCATGGCGGCGTAGATGAAGCCCTTCTCGATGTGGAAGTGGAAGCCTTCAGCGACCAGGCTCATACCGATGAGCAGCAGGAACGCCAGAGCAAGCATTTTGACGGTGGGATGCTTGTTGACGAACTCCGCCAGCGGGTTGGCGAGGAAGAGCATGACGACGACGGCGACGATGACGGCGGCCACCATCACCCAGATTCCCCACCCGGCGGGGTTGATCATGCCCACCGCGGTGATGACGGAGTCGAGTGAGAAGACGATGTCGAGGACGACGATCTGCGCGACGACCGCGCCGAACACGGCCGCGCCCTTCTTCACGGGCTTGTGTCCGGAATCCCCTTCCAGGCTTTCGTGGATCTCGTAGGTGCCCTTGCCGAGCAGGAAGAACCCTCCGGCGATGAGGATGAGCGACTGGCCGGAGAACTCCAGGGAGCCGATCGAGAAGAGCGGAGTGGTGAGCTGGACGATCCAACTGATGGAGGCCAGCAGCATGAGCCGGGTGATCAGGGCAAGGGCGATACCCGTCTTCCGGGCCCGGCCTCGCTGGTGTTCGGGGAGCTTGTTCGACAGGATCGAGATGAACACCAGGTTGTCGATCCCGAGTACAACCTCCAGCAGCGTCAGCGTCAAAAATCCGACAATGAGATCAGCGCTCATGGATTCGCTACGGCTCCGAGGCTAGGGCGGTTACGGGGCGGTCGGAAACGGAAGGACTCTAGGGAAGCCGGAATAAGCTTCGCATAAATCTATCGCTGTTTCGTTATCCGGCTCCGAGCAGGACACGGAGCTGGCGAGGGGCCGGAGCGCCGTGCGCGAGCACAGCGTCGTGCCGGTCGCGCCGCCTCTCGTGCGGACGGTCCGCGGCCAGCTCGCGAACGATGTCGCTGAGCTCCCGGTAGCCGACGTACGGGGCGGTGAGGCGGGTGCTGGTGAGCTGGGCGCACCGCCACGTGCGAGCCGCTTCTCCCTCCTCGTAGTGGCCGCGCTGCGTGAGCAAAGCCATAGCGGCGGGCTCGTCGAGATCCCCGGTGTGGAACCGGACGTCCACGATCGCGTTGAGGATGGTGCGTAGCCGCACAGTCAACTGGGCGAGGCGTGCCGCTTGGTCGGTCTCTCCCCCGTCGCCGTGCCATCCCGCGCAGGCGAGCTGTTCGGTGATGTATCCGGCCCATCCTTCGATGAACGGACTGCTGCGCAGTACGGAACGCACCCGGGTGGGGCCCTGGTAGCGGGCCGCGTGCGCGGCCTGCACTCCGCGTCCGGGGACAGCTTCGTAGGCCATCAGGATGCGCAGCGCGTCCCGGTGGTGGGCAAGGCGCCCCCACGGTCCGTCTGCAGCAGGCGGGGCCACCGCGATTCGGCCGGCTCCGTCCAGGGGTCGCGCAGCTGGTCCCCGCGGGTCCGGTGCGGTGAGGCGCACCTCGCTGGCGGGGACGGTGACGAGGTCGAGCTCTGCGGTGCGCGCCACGAGGTGGTCGAGCGCCTGCGCGCACAGGGAGCGGACCTCGTCGGGCGGGCACGCGGACTCGGCGGCGAGCTGGTCGAGGACCTCGCGGACCTGGCCTATGCGGCGCGGCTGCCCGGTGTAGGCGGCGGCGACTTCGGCGAGCTCCTCTTCGGTAGCGATCAGGTCGCTTTCAGCGCGGGTGAGCAGGGTGTGCGGGTCCAGCTCGGAGTCGAGCGTGTACCACAGTTGCGCGGCGTAGGCGGGCTCACCCAACCGGGGGTCGGCGGCGGCGTCCTCCACGCGGGACTCCAGCCAGGCCGCGTAGTCGAGGAACGCCTGGTGCGCGTCGGCGCGGTGGCCAGAGAGTTCTGCGCGGCCATCGGGGACTGCGGCGAGCAGCAGTTCGACGTCGCCCTCCAGCATCGCGGCGGCCCTGCGGGCCCGGCGGCTCGCAGCGGTGACGTGGGGGCGGGGCATGCCGGGGCCGTCATCCAAGAGGAGGCGCGCCTGGTGGAGCGCATCCGGCAGGGCCGCACAGTAGGCGGTCAGCGCAGCGAGACGCTCTTCGGCGCGGAGCGGGCCGTGGTGCAGGATCGCGGTGAGGGCCTTGTCCGGGAGGGTGTGCAGCGGATCCCAGGTGTGCGGGCGCAGTTCCGTAGTCCGCCACAGGTCAGCGCTGAGGTGGGTGCGCAGCATCTCCAGGTCGACCCGGTCCGCGACGGGCAGCAGCGTGTCGTCGATGTCGTCGAGCGCACGCAGCCCGTCAGCGAGGACTTCGGCGTGCTGCTCCCACGCTTCAGGCGACTGGTCCGCCAACTGTCCGGCGTAGCGGACGTCCCCGTGCTGCAGCCCCCATTCGGGACGGTCGGCGCACAGTTGGTCCAGGATCCGCTCGACGGTCGCGCGGAACCGGTCGGTCATAGCGTTGACCCCGGGATCGGGGTGCGAGGATTCGGCTGGCGAAGACATCCCTTCCATACTGCCAACACCGGGCCCCTAGTGCCGCGGTTGCCGCCCGTCTGCTTCCGGCGCTGCCGTCCCCGGCCGGGTGCAGCGGAGCGTGCGCCGCAAAGCAACGGGGCCAGAGGCGAATCCCTCTAGCCCCGCAGGCAGCGTGGTTCCGGGTCACACTTGGCGGCGTTCCCGGATCACGGTGAGGATCTCCTCGATCGCCTTGTCGATCGGGACGCCGTTGTTCTGCGAACCGTCGCGGTAGCGGAAGGACACCGCGCCCTTGCTGACGTCGTTGTCGCCCGCCAGCAGCATGAAGGGGATTTTCTGCTTCTGGGCGTTGCGGATCTTCTTCTGCATGCGGTCGTCGCTGGCGTCCACTTCGACGCGCACCCCGTGCTCCCGCAGCCGACGCGCCACGTCCTCCAAGTAGGGCACGTGCTCGCTCGCGATTGGAATGCCCACGACCTGGACCGGGGCCAGCCAGGCGGGGAAGGCGCCCGCGTAGTGCTCCAGCAGCACCGCGAAGAAGCGTTCGATGGAACCGAACAGGGCGCGGTGGATCATCACCGGCCGCTGCCGGCTGCCGTCGGCAGCCTGGTATTCGAGCTCGAAGCGCTTGGGCTGCTGGAAGTCCACTTGGATGGTGGACATCTGCCAGGTCCGGCCGATGGCGTCCTTGGCCTGCACCGAGATCTTCGGACCGTAGTAGGCCGCGCCGCCGGGGTCCATGACCAGTTCCAGGTTCTGCTTCTGCGCGGCCTGCCGCAGGATCTCGGTGGCTTCCTCCCACTCTTGCGGCTCTCCGATGAACTTCGGCGAGTCGTCGCGGGTGGACAGCTCGAGGTAGAAGTCGCTCAGGCCGTAGTCGCGCAGCAGGTCTAGCACGAAGGTGAGCAGCCGGTCCAGCTCGTCCGGCATCTGCTCCTTGGTGCAGTAGATGTGCGCGTCGTCCTGGGTGAACCCGCGTGCCCGGGTCAGCCCGTGCACCACGCCGGACTTCTCGTACCGGTAGACCGTGCCGAACTCGAACAGCCGCAGCGGAAGCTCCCGGTAGGAACGGCCCCGTGACCGGTAGATCAGGTTGTGCATGGGGCAGTTCATGGCCTTGAGGTAGTAGTCGGCCCCCTCGAACTGGATGGGCGGGAACATGGCGTCCGCGTAGTTCGGCAGGTGCCCGGACGTCTCAAACAGCCCGGCCTTGGAGATGTGCGGCGTGTTGACGAACTGGTAGCCGGCCTCTTCGTGGCGGCGGCGCGAGTACTCCTCCATCACCTTGCGGACCACGCCGCCCTTGGGGTGGAACACGGCCAGGCCGGAGCCGAGCTCGTCGGGGAAGGAGAACAGGTCGAGTTCCACGCCGAGCTTGCGGTGGTCGCGCTTGGCGGCCTCCTCCAGCATGGTGAGGTAGGACTTGAGCGCGTCCTTCGTCTCCCAGGCGGTGCCGTAGATCCGCTGGAGCTGAGGGTTCTTCTCGCTGCCGCGCCAGTAGGCGGCGGCGGTGCGCATCAGCTTGAACGCGGGGATGGCCCGAGTGTCGGGCAGGTGCGGACCGCGGCACAGGTCCTTCCAGCACACCTCGCCGGTGCGGGGGTGCAGGTTGTCGTAGATGGTGAGCTGCCCCGCACCAACTTCGACACCGGCTCCTTCGGCGGCCTCGGCCGCGCCGCCCTTGAGCTCGATGAGCTCCAGCTTGTACGGCTCGTCAGCGAGTTCTGCTCGAGCGTCCTCGTCGGTGACGGCACGCCGGGAGAAGCGCTGGCCCTGCTTGATGATCTCCTGCATCCGCTTTTCGATGCGTTTGAGATCGTCCGGAGTGAACGGCTCAGCGACGTCGAAGTCGTAGTAGAAGCCGTTCTCGATCGGCGGGCCGATACCCAGCTTGGCTTCGGGGAACAGTTCTTGGACGGCTTGGGCGAGCACGTGGGCGCACGAGTGGCGCAGGATCGCGCGTCCCTCTTCAGAGTCGATGCGGATTTCCTCCACCACATCGCCGTCGGCGAGCTCGTGGGTGAGGTCTCGCGGCTCCCCGTTGACCAGCGCGGCGATCACGGTTCGCCCGTCCGCTTCTAGCGCCTGTCCCGCCGTAGTGCCTGCCGCCACCACACGCTCGGTTCCGGCGAGGGTGATACGCAGTTCAGGCACGGCGGACACGATGTCTCCTTGAAAGGTTCTCGTCGAAAACGGTTGTCGGCACAGTCGCCCGGGTGCAACGGGCCCGGGGACGGGGTTGTTCCGTCATTCCGATGCTAGCGGCCCCCGCTACCGGTGCGGCACTGTCGCATCCCGGTGTTCCGTTCTGCGGGCTTCCCGGCCCGGCGGGGGAGACAGGGACGCCTACCGTCGGTGATCTTCGTCGCTTAGCGGGCAGTGCCTCGACTGGCGGTGTGTTTCCCCGTAGACTCGCCGCCGCGGAAGTCGAGGCGCGCCCCCGTTCGAGCGCTCCCCCTTCCCGCGATTCCCGCCACGCTCTGCCCACGGTGGTCGCCGTACGGTTGGGGCGGCTCGGGAGCTGTTCTCTCTTCTTTCTCGTGATCTCCGGTGTGTGACGGCACCCAGTCTCACTGCTGCCTGGTGGGCGCCCTTCGGAATCGCTCAGGCCCGTACGGTGCGCTTGGGAGCCGCGTCTCGAGGAGACGTGGGGTTCCTCCCGGGATATCGGACTCGGCTGGCCGCAGCGGCGTTGGGCGTTGCGGACAGGAGTCGGCGCCCTCGGTTACGGCGGGGATGCCGTGCACATGGCCTCTCCCGCGCACCGGAGTACCGGCTTGTCCGGCGTGTGTGTTTTTTCTGACCGTTACCCCTGGGGGAGAGTTATGGTGGAGACCATGTCCGCGCACCCAGCGACCGGCTCGGACGGCGCTCCTTCCGCGGTTCCGGCACCCCGGAGCCGCAGCAGAGTTCGCCGCTGGCGGCGGGTCCGTGTCCACGCACGCCTGTGGCGTAGGCGCATGCGCTCTCATCCCGCGCTCCACTTGGCCTGGCGGGTCACGGTCGGCCTCGTCGGCTCAGTGGTCCTCTTAGGAGGCGTCGTGATGTGCGTCACTCCCGGGCCGGGGATCGGTGGGGTGATCGTAGGCCTGGCCATTCTCGCCACAGAGTTCTCGTGGGCGCGCCGTCTGCTGTGGCGGGCCCGCGACTACGCCTCCCAGGCGCGTTCCCGGGCTGCCGAGAAACTCCGGGAGCGCCGAGCACGTACTTCCCGCTAGCTCTGCGGGAGCGCAGCGGAGTGTGGCTGACCCCTCTAGACATGACAAAGCCCCAGGTGATCTACTGGTTAGACCAGTGAGTAACCTGGAGCTTGTGGGCGATACTGGACTCGAACCAGTGACCTCGTCGGTGTGAACGACGCGCTCTAACCATCTGAGCTAATCGCCCATGGCTGCGTCCTGTTCTCTCCCCGGGGGAGCCGGACAAGGAAAACTCTAGCGCATCTTTGGGAGTGGATGATCCACTCTGGTGCGCACCCCTCAACCGTGGACGTGATAGGTATCACATTGAGCTCACGTAAGGGAAGGTCAGCACGGACACAATGTGAAAATGTGAAAATTCCTCATCTCTGTCGGCGTTGTGGGACATACCCCGATCTGAGGACGCCACACACCGCCCTTAGGGTGATGCGGCCCACAAGTCCACCGGAAATTCTTTCTTTCCCCAGTTCATTAGAAGGTTGGCGAAGAGTGTGGGAAGTCCGGCGTGACGCCGCTTCACCTCGACCGAAAAGTTCCCCGGTAACGCGTCACTGATCGTCCGGACCGTCGGAACGGACGAGATGGCAGGTCCCGATGCGCGGGGAAACCCCAGCCATCTGAGTCATCCGAACACTGTTGACCGGACGAGAGAAGGTTTGGCTTATGAGCAGCAGCGGCACCTCTATCACCTGCGAAGTCGGTTTGCAGCTGATCGTTCCTGATCGTGCCCCCGTGCCCCTGGTGGCCCGTCTCGACTACTCCGTGGACGACCCTTACGCCATCCGGGCGGCCTTCCATGTGGGCGACGACGAACCCGTGGAGTGGATCTTCGCTCGTGAGCTGCTGACCGTGGGCATCATCCGCGAAACAGGCGAAGGCGACGTGCGCATCTGGCCCTCGCAGGACGGGAAGGAGCGCATGGTCAACATTGCCCTCTCCTCACCTTTCGGCCAGGCGCGGTTCCACGCGCAGGTGGCACCCCTCTCGGAGTTCCTGCACCGCACCTACGAGCTGGTTCCTGCCGGGCAGGAGAGCGACTACATCGACATCGACGCTGAAATCGCTGAGCACCTCAGCTAGACCCGCAGGTGGCGTGCCCCGGTCTGGGCGCCTCGACCCCTCGCGCGCCCAATGACCGGGGATATCCGAAAAGTTCCCGACAGGGGATTACCCCTGCCACCCACTCACTAAACCACACCGCCACTATGCGGTAGGGCACAGAGAGTACCGGGACTCCCGGATTCTCTGTGCCCGTTTCCTTCTCAGGGGTCGATCTCGGCTGCGCTCCGCTCCGCGAACACCTTCATGGCTTCCGCGGTCACCGGCCCCGGGGCCGCCGGGAGCACCCGGTCGTCGATCGCGCGGATCGGCTGCACGTCGCGCCCGGTGGAGGTCAGAAACGCCTCGCTGACCCGGGAGAGCGCCGCCATGGGGATGTCTTCTTCCGCACCGCCCACCCATTCGAGGACCAGTTCCCGGGTGATCCCCGCCAAGGGCCCCGCCGACAGCGGAGGAGTGACCAGCCGCCCGTCGAGGACGACGAAGATGTTGCTTCCCGTGCCTTCGCACAGGTTGCCCACAGTGTTGGCGAAGATCGCCTCCCCGGCCCCGCGCTGGCGCGCATAGGCGAGTGCGCGCACGTTCTCGGCATACGACGTCGTCTTCAGGCCGCTCAGCGCGCCGTTCTCGTTGCGAGTCCACGGCACGACCACCACGTCGGTCGTGGGTGCGGGCTGCGCGAACGGCCCCACCGCCACCATGGCGGTCAGTTCCCCTCCGGTCCGCTCCGAGCCCAGCGGTCCCAGTCCCGCCGTCACAGTGATGCGGACCCGTCCGGGATCGGTGTCCGGGTTGGCGGCCAAGGCCTGGTGCACCCCGTCGCGGAGGTGATCGAGGTCGAGTTCCCCCAGTCCCAGGCCGCGCGCGGACCGGGCGAGGCGCTGCAGGTGCCGGGTGAGCGCGAATGCTTGGCCGCCCACGGCCTTAACCGTCTCAAAGACCCCGTCGCCGACCGTGATGCCATGGTCGAGGGCTGGCAGCCGTGCTTCACGTGCGTCCACTACGCGGCCGGAGCCGTACCCGGCTCCGGAGATCCAGATTTTCATGCCCGTTCTCCCATCCCTCGTGTCTCATGGCTCGCTCGGCCCGGACCGCATCCCGCGCTCTCGTCAAGAGGCGTGACCGACTCCGGCCGACGTGGCCCGGGAGCGCGTGTACGGGAGTACCGTAGCGAGGCAATGCGGGTGTTTCGGCCCTCCTTTCCCCTTTTGGACCGTGCTGGTCGCAGGGAATCCCCAAACACATCACAAATGGCTATCATCTGGGCAACGCTCGTAAGACCATTGGCCGCTTGCAGCCAGTGACCGCCGGACTCCTCCGGCTGCGATCCGTTCCATTCCCACGACAACACAGATCAAGAGAGCCATGACCTCACGGAGCACCGCCTCTGGCGAACTGAGCTGGTTGCTCGACGACCTCCTCACCCGCGCGGAGGGCACGCACCACGCAATTGTGCTGTCCACCGACGGTCTGCTGATGGCCTCGTCGAGCCAACTCGACCGCGCTGACGCCGAGCAGCTAGCCGCCATCGCCTCTGGGTTGCACAGCCTGGCCGGAGGAGCGAGCCGCCGTTTCCACTCCGGGAACGTGCGGCAGAGCATCATCGAGATGGACAAGGCGTTCCTCTTCGTCGCCGCAGCAGGCGAGGGGGCGTGCATGGCTGTTCTCGCCGATGCTGAATGCGACGTCGGCATGGTCGCTTACGAAATGAACATGGTGATCCAGCGGGTCGGCCAGTACCTCTCCGCTCCGCCTCGACCGGACATCCCGCTGACGCCTGCACCAACCGAACGCTGAACCGCCCGTTCGGTCGGCGGCCTCCCGGCACCGGCCGAACGGCTACTCCCCGCTGATTTCCTCGGTTCGAGTTTGTAGGACCGCTGGAATCCGCTAAAGTTCTTAACGCAGCAAGAGACACCCCCTCAGGGAACCGTCTCTGCCGCGCGGACGTGGCTCAGTTGGTAGAGCATCACCTTGCCAAGGTGAGGGTCGCGGGTTCGAATCCCGTCGTCCGCTCGAAGCATCACATCACCTGTGGCGCTTTATGCACCACGCGGACGTGGCTCAGTTGGTAGAGCATCACCTTGCCAAGGTGAGGGTCGCGGGTTCGAATCCCGTCGTCCGCTCGCGGTAGAGATCGCATCCTGATCTCGGGCGATTAGCTCAGTGGGAGAGCGCTACCTTGACACGGTAGAGGTCACTGGTTCAATCCCAGTATCGCCCACCAGCACAGCTCAGAAAGCTCCCTTACTCTCCGCAAGGGAGCTTTTTTCGTGCCCGCCCTACTGGAGGCGCGGGGCCTGGACCGTAACGGCCCAGGCATGGACCGGCACACCGCGGCAGCACACCGGCCCCTCACCCGCTTGCGCCTCTCGCCCCCTTGCTCCCGAACTGCGCGTCTTGCACACCAGCGGCCCCTATGCAAACCTGCGGAACCGCGCCGGTGCGGGTGGGTGTCCGCGCCGCCGTCGAGCAAGGGAGCAGGCATGCACTATGTCTTCATGGGCGTCTCGGGGAGCGGCAAGACCACGGTGGCCCGAGGGGTCGCCCAGGAGTTGGGACTCCCGTTCGCCGACGCCGACGACTTCCATCCCGAAGCCAACATCGCCAAGATGGCGCGCGGCATTCCGCTGACCGACGAGGACCGGCTCCCCTGGCTCCAGGCGCTGGCAGCGTGGATCAGCGAACGGGAGCGGGAAGGGACTTCCTCGGTCGTGACGTGTTCGGCGCTCCGCCGCTCCTACCGGGACCTTCTGCGGCGCAGCGCTCCCGGCGTGTTCTTCCTCCACTTGCACGGCTCGGCTGAACTGATCGGGAAGCGGATCCGGGAGCGGCGTGGCCACTTCATGCCGCCCCAACTCCTGGACTCCCAGTTCGCCACATTGGAGCCGCTTGCCCCCGATGAGGCAGGTGCCGTCCTCGACGTGTCCGCTTCCCCTGAGGACCTCATCGCCGAAGCGGTGCGGATCGTCACCGGGCTCCGCAACGCCCAGGCGTAGCAGTCCAGGAGACGTTCAGACCGGCAGCCAGAGCAGTTCGACGTCGTCCCCGGCCCAGCGGGGCGGGACCACTGCCACAGCGTCAGCCGCAGCGGCACCGCGCAGCGATGCTGGCCGGTCGTGCCCTACCGGGCGGGCACGGTCCGCGAGGACCTCTACCGCGACCAGGCGCGTGTCGTGCTCATGGACGGTGACCTCGCCGTCGAGGCGGCACCGGGTGATCCGCCCCGGCGCTGTCTCCGCGCGGCCCGTCATGGCGCAAAGCAGGGGGAGCAGCAAGGTCAGGGAGGCGGCGAGGGCCGCCCCCGGATTGCCGGGCAGTCCCACCACCACCCGGCGCGAGTGACGTCCTCCAGCGAGCTGGGCGAGCAACTGCGGATGCCCGGGGCGGCAGTGCACGCCGTCCACGAGGACCTCGGCGCCCAGCTCCACGAGCGCGCCCCGCAAATAGTCCGCGGGCCCCACCGAGGAAGCGCCGCACACGACGAGGACCGACTCGTCTCCCTCCGCGGCCAACTGGGCCGTCAGCGCGTCGAGTCCGTCGGGGATGCGGTGGAGCGTGGTGAGCACACCTCCGCCCGCGGCCACGAGTCCGGGCAACATCGGTCCGATAGCGTCGCGCACCGCCCCAGGGCTGGGCACCCCCTCGTCTACGAGCTCGTCGCCGCTGACCACGGCACGCACGCGAGGCCGGTAGACAGGGAGCCGGTCGTGGGCCAGGCTCGCCGCCAAGCCGAGCACGGCAGGGGTGATGACGGTGCCAGCGGGAAGCACAACCGCCCCTTCGGGGGTTTCCTCACCGCGGCGCCGCACGTGGCGTCCAGGCGCGATATCGCCGGCGAGCACATCCGCGTTGCGCCGGGCGTGCTCGTAGGGAAGTACCGCGGTGGTTCCCTCCGGCACGCGGGCCCCGGTCGCGACCTCCACCGCCTGCCCGGGGGAGAGCACCAAGTCGTGCTCCTGGCCAGCCAGTACCCGGCCGTGCAGGGTCCACGGTCCAGGGCCGCAGACCGCGTAGCCGTCCATCGCGGCCGCGTCGTAGGGGGGAGCAGCGATCCGAGCCTGGAGTTCGTCCGCGAGTACTCCGCCCAACGCCTCCGTCAGCGTCTCCCAGCGGAGTTGGCCGGGACCGCAGCGCCGGCCCAGACGTCGAGCGGCTTCCCGGGCGTCTGGCCAGGGCAGGCCGGACCGCGGGGTCTTCCGGGCTGTCGGGAGGTCACCGTGACGTTGCACGTCTCCCTTATATCCCTTCCCCGCTGATGGCCGCTGGGTCCGGTAACCGAAGGGCCTGGCGGAGACATCCGAGACGTATTCGATTTGCTGTCCCGCGAGATTCCGCTACAGTTCTTAGTGCACGTGGATGTCAGGGCTGAGCAGAGGCCCGGCATCAAACGGCATGCGGACGTGGCTCAGTTGGTAGAGCATCACCTTGCCAAGGTGAGGGTCGCGGGTTCGAATCCCGTCGTCCGCTCGGATTTGACGGTGCGGGTTTCCCCACCGTCTTTTCATCCGGTGGAGTGGCCGAGAGGCGAGGCAGCGGCCTGCAAAGCCGTCCACACGGGTTCAAATCCCGTCTCCACCTCTGATTCCCGGGTACCGGGGCGATTAGCTCAGTGGAAGAGCGCTACCTTGACACGGTAGAGGTCACTGGTTCGATCCCAGTATCGCCCACCAGTGACTCTGGATGATCGGCCTGCTTTTGACGGAAAGCGGGCCGATTATGTTTTCCCGGCTTTCTCCTGGGTTGTCCGGGGCGACCAGCCCTTTTCCGGTTCTTCTGAGCACTCCCCGGCAACCCCGTCCGTCCTCCGGGCAGCCCTGGTCCCGGTCTCGGCAAGGGCCCCGGTTCCCACGCACACGGCTGCCCCGGTAGCTGGCCTCCTTTGACCGAAACCACACCCCTAAAAGTGATCTATTTCACTTCCCCTGCGAGGCGGGAGCGTTGTCCCTGGTCACGGCAGTGCCTGCTGCTGTGATCAACGCTCCTCGGGGGACGGCAGCGCTCTCCCAGCCCCGGTTTTCCGCGGACTGCACGGCAAGACGCGCGGGAAACCCGGACGACCGCGTGCGGTCCGACCATACTGGCCTGGGTAGAGGGGCAGACGCCCGCAGAACGACTGTTCGGGAGGTTCTTCATGGCTCGACCGCCGTCTCCGTACGACTTCCTGCCGCAGGTTCCCACCTTCACCGTCACCAGCAAGGACATCTCCGACGGCCAGCCTCTGCCTCAACCTCAGGTCAGCGGGGTGATGGGGGCCGGCGGCGAGGACGTCTCCCCCCACTTGGCGTGGAGCGGGTTCCCGGAGGGGACGCGGAGCTTCGCGGTAACGTGCTTCGACCCCGACGCGCCCACGGCCAGCGGATTCTGGCACTGGGCCGTATGCGACATCCCCGCCGGGGTCACCGAGCTTGCCGCCGGGGCGGGCGCTGAAGGCGGCAAGGGCCTGCCCCCGGGCGCGGTCATGCTCCGCAACGACGCCGGAACCAAGGGATACGTGGGCGCGGCCCCGCCCTCGGGGCACGGCCCCCACCGCTACTTCTTCGTCGTGCACGCCGTGGACGTAGAAAGCCTCGGTCTCGACGATTCCACCACTCCAGCGGTGCTCGGCTTCAACCTGTTCTTCCACACCTTGGCGCGAGGCATGATCGTGCCCACCTACGAGGTGCCCTAACCGGGAAAGGGCTCGGGCCGCTCCTCGGAGCGGCCCGCTTCCGATGTCCGGGAACGGATAGGGTCGAAGGGTCTGCCGTCCCCCAGCGAATCGTGGAGGAGACGCGGTGACCTCTCGCCCACTCCAGGACTCCCCCTCCCCCATCACCACGGTGGTCTTCGACTACGGCGAAGTCCTCTCGGTGCCGCCGCCTGAGTCCCGTTCCCGGTTGGTAGCGCTGAGCGGCGTGCCCGCCGAACAGTTCTGGGACGCCTACTGGCATGAGCGGCGCGCCTACGATGCCGGACTCGACTCTCGGGAGTACTGGGACCGGGTTGGCGCCCGGCTCAACATCTCGTGGGATCCCGCGGTCCGGCAGGAGCTGTGGGCCACCGACATGGGCGGCTGGCTGGTGCCCGAACCTGAGGCCGCTGCACTGGCCGCTCGGCTCACCGCCAGTCCGCTCCGGGTGGCGTTACTGTCCAACGCCCCGCACGACCTCGCCGCTCCGCTGCGTTTCTCCCCGCTGCTGTGCGGCTTTGACGCGCTGTTTTTCAGTTGTGAGATCGGATTATGCAAACCCGATTCCCGGGTGTATGAACATGTGCTGCGCGAGCTTGGCGCCGACCCGCACGAGACCCTCTTCATTGACGACCGGGAGGCGAATATCCGTGCCGCCGCGGCATTGGGGATCCGTGTGCACCACTACACCGGGGCTGCCGGGCTTGCCGCACTCCTCCAGCAGCTCTCACTGGGGTGATCCCACCATTCATGGGCGCGCCTTCCCGCGTTATTTCTTCGGGTCTCCTCCCCTCCACGGTCCCTCCCTTCCCTGCGGCAACGCGGGTGTCGGCTGCTGTTCTCTGGGGCCATCCCGACGTATCGTGATGGAAACCCCGTCGGTCACGCGAAGGGGAAAAGGGGATGCAGGACGAAGACCGTGTTCCTCCCAAGCGGATGCGCGCCTCGGACGCCGACCGGGACGCCGTCGCGGAACGTCTCGCGATCGCGTTGACTGAGGGCCGTCTCGATCTGGACGAATACCACCACCGGCTCACCCGGGCGATGAACGCTGTCGTCATCGGGGACTTGCTGCCGCTCGTTGCGGACCTTCCGGAGCCGAAGCGCACCGAGGCGGTTCCCGCCCGGTCCCGGGAACGCATCCCCTCCTCGGCGTGGAAAGAGTGGATCGACGAGTGGCGGTGGTGGCTGGGCGGCGCGATCATCATGAGCAGTATCTGGGGGGTCACGAGTCTCCTTGCCGGCAGTCTGCTGCCGTTCTGGCCGCTGATTCCGCTCGGCATCTGGGCGGCTATCCTGCTTGCCGCGGCAATTTGGCCCCATAACGACGGATCCCGCCGCCGCTGACCACCGTCTGATGTAGGGGAGGCTCGGCTGCGCTTGGGGAGTCCGCCCCGCAGGACTCGGTCGTCGCGACCCCTGCTCGGGCGCCCAGGAGCCGCGCTTCGCAACTCCCCGGTTCTTTCCACAGAAATGAGGGCGGATATGGCTGGCGAACACCTTCCAGAAGAGCGGATCCGCGCATCGGATGCGGACCGGGACGCCACCGCGGAGCAACTGGCTCAGGCACTGGTGGAAGGCCGATTGGACCTGGCTGAATACGACAAGCGGCTCGCCGCTGCCATGAGCGCGACGACCCTGGGGGAGCTCGCCCCGTTGACCGCGGACCTTCCTCCCGCTCCCGGTTCTGCACGCGCCCCCGTCGACCTGGCTGCGGTGGGCCGCGCGCACGCCCCTGCCCGCAGGTGGCGCGACTTTCTCGAACCGTGGCGCGGGTTTGCCAGCCTCGCCGTCATCTTGGGCGGAATCTGGCTGGTGACCAGCATCATGGCCGGGGAACTGCTGTATTTCTGGCCAGGGTGGCCACTGGGGATCGTGTTCGTCATCACCGCGGCCAACGCCCTGAGCGGATCCGCACGATCGGATAAGGACACCCCTGGGGACCATTCCGGCCCGCACACAAAGGCCTGATCCTGCGCGCCGATCATCCGGTAGCGTGCAGCCACCGGACCGGGGCTCCTTCGCCCGCGTAGCGGAACGGTTCGAGCTCCTCGTCCCACGCACGGCCAAGGAGTTTGTCGATTTCCTCAGCGAGATCAAGTCCTTGGGCGGCGGCCCGCTCCATAGCGTCGCGCAGGCGCGCCTCTGACACCAGTACCTCACCGGAGGCACTGGTCACCGCGCTGAAGAAACCGAGCGTGGGCGTGTAGCTGTAACGCACCCCGTCACAGCCGGGAGTGGCATCTTCGGTGATCTCGTAGCGCAGCCGCTGCCAGCCGCGCAGCGCCGAGGCGATCGCTGCGGACAGCCCCGGTGCTCCCTGCCAGTTCAGTTCTGCTCGATACGTGTTGGGAGCCGCTGGCTGCGGTTCCCAATCCAGTTTCACGGGCACGCCGACTACACCCGCGACCGCCCACTCGACGTGGGGACACAGCGCCGCGGGCGCAGAGTGGACATATAGGACGCCACGTGCGGACACCGAACCTCCTGATACGGACGAGTGCGCTTCCCCGACGCCCTCGTACTTCCAGAGGAGATGTCCGTTTCTAGGTCCTCTCCTCTCTTCATTGTGTCCCATGCACCTCAGCAGCACCAGGTTGAGAAGACCAAAAATGCCAAAAGGTCCCCGTACCGCGGGCCTGATGGTTACCGTGTTACTCCAGGCGTAGCCGGGTGTGTGATTTTACTGGGGGTGCCCTTGAGTGGCCAGACCTATAAGGCCGCCTGTGTCAAGGAACTGGTCCGGCGTGCCGCAGACAACGACGAAGCTGCGTGGAACGCCCTCCTCGACCGGTACTCAGGATTGGTCTGGAAGATCACGCGTTCCTATCCTCTTCTCTTCCACGACGCGCAAGACATCACGCAAACCGTGCTGTGCAATCTGGCCGAGTACCTCACCCGGCTGCGCACACCAGAACGGATTGGGGCGTGGCTGGCGACGGTAACCCACAATGAATGCCGCCGCCACCTGCGCATTCACGGCAAAGTGCAGATTTTTCCCGCTGAAGATCTCGACAGTCCCGATCACCGGACACCCGAGTCGCTCAGCCTGGTGGCTGAGGACGTGGCCCGGGTGCGTTCCGCCCTGAACCAACTGGACTCCCCAGAACGCGAGGTGGCTCACGTGGACGTCTACCGTCCTGGCCTGCCCCCGACCGAGGCAGCCCGACTGGCAGGGGTGACCGTACCGGAGTTGCACCGGGCCCGACGCCGGGCGCGGCGCCGGCTGTTCCGGTTGCTCAGACAAGGAGAGGAGGACTGTTGACCGGCACTCCCGATGAGGAGCGGCCGCCCGACCATGTGCTTGCCGCGGCCCGGGCGGCCTACCGGTTGCGCCGTCCCGAAGCGCGCTTCACCACGTTAGTGGCGGACTCCGCAACAGACCCGGCACCGGGGTTGCGGTGCGTGCCGGAGTCCGGGCCGCGGCTCCTCACGTTCTCCGCTGAAGGGATCGAGCTGCACCTGCAGGTCACGGCGTACGGCGCGGTCTGTGACCTGGCAGGTCAATTCATCCCCGCCCTTTCCTTCGTCGTCGAGCTCCGGCACGCCGGGGAAGTCTCGTCCCACGCCACTGACCCGAGCGGCGCCTTCATCGTGCGTTCCCTTCCCCGCGGCCCCGTCAGCCTCGTTTATTCCCCCGCCGACTCTGCCGGGCCATACCTCATGACGCCGTGGACGATCCTGTAATCCACCAATTCCCCCACATCCCACAAATCACCCGCACCACCCCACCAATCGCTAATCCTCCATTTACTGAAAATAATCCCCAATCTCACAAAAAGGGATGTTGCGCCATTCCACTCGTCTTTTTTGCCGCGGGATGCTATGACTTAATGTGTCGTTTTTCGACGCGGTAAGCACACTTCGAATCATCTTTCTTTCAATGCCGTCATTCGTCTTTTTTGCTGTTCTTCCGACCGAGTCCCCCACGGAAGGCGATCTGGTATGGCGGACCCGCACCGGCTCATGAGCCGGCTTCCCGTCTCCCTTGTAGCCCGCGACCCCGCTGCAGCACTGCGCCGCGCGCAACGGCTGCTCGGCAGTTCCACCGACCCTCGGATCCGGTCCCTGGCCTTACGGATCAGCGGCCTTGCCGTCTACGAACTGGGCTCCTTCACCGAGGCACGGAAACGGCTGACCGAAGCGGTCCGCGTCGCCGTCCAGGCCAACCTGGCTGAGGAGGCCTTGCTGGCGCGCGCCTCCTGGACCGGAGCGCTGTCTCGCTACCCTGGCCCCAGCCCACGCATCCCCGTTGCCACTGCCTCCACCAGCTCGGCCCTCTGGTTGCTCGCCCAAGGGGTGGCTGCCTACCACAGCGGCCGCTTCGATGACGCCCTCGCCGCCTTCACGGCGGCCGAGCCTGCGCTCCGCACTGCCTCCGACCCGCGCCTCCTCCCCGGCCTGCTGTGCAGCCGCGGTCTGGCCCTCATCCGTGCTGGACGGCTGACGGAAGCAGAAGAGACTCTGCTCCACGGGCTTGCGCTAGCCGAGCAGTACTCCCTGCCCCGGTTGAGCGCCATGATCACCCAGAACCTGGGCTGTCTGGCGGCCCGCCAGGGCGACACCGGCCTGGCCATGGCACGCTTCGCGCAGGCTGCCCCCCTGCTGCAGACCCCCACCCGGTACCCCGCGCTCGTGTTGGAGCGCGCGCACGCCCTCGCCGACGCCGGCATGGTCCGGGAGGCGTGGCAGCTCAACCTCTCCCTCGGAAAAATCCGCGGCTGCGGAGCCGACCGGGCGCTCGCCGAGCTGCTGTCCCTGAAAATCGCCGTGGCATCCCGCGCGCACGTGAAGGTCGCGGCCACCGTCGACCTCCTGGAACGGCTCTTCGGTGCCGAGTCGGCATGGCTCCGGGCCGCCGAGCAGATCACCGAGACGCGGGGCGGCAGTCTGCCCGCGCCGCGCGCCGTGCCCCCTCCCCCGGCCACCCCGCACTTGGAGGTGGCCGCTCACGCCACTCCCCTCCGGACGGCACAGGCCCTGCACCACGCCACGGCTGCACTGCAGTCCGGGGCGGCCAAGGCGGCGCTCCGCCGGCTGGAGCAGGCCAGGACGATCGACCTCGGTCCGCACACGTGCCGCAACCAGCGCTGGGCAGCCCTCCTCGACCGATACCGCGCTACGTTCGCCGAGGCGTGGCGGGGAGTCTCCACGGCCCGCTACAAGCTGCACGAGCTTGAAGTAGAGATGGCGGTGGACCAGTGGCATCCCTGCTGCCGTCCCCGGGACGCGTCTTCGGGGCAGGGCTGGGAAGACCCGTGGGAAGCCCTGTCCACCGGGCTCGGTTCCCGGGCCCTCGTGCACTACTCCGACCTGGACCAGGCTCCGGCTGCACTCACCGTGGTCGACGGCACGGTTCGGCTGCATGAACTGGCGGCCGGGTCCACCATCAAAGACGCCGTCACCCATTTCGAGCATCTGGCGGCCCAGCACGTATTCTCTCCCGGTCCAACCACGGCCCGGCTCCTGGCCAGACGAGCCGAGGAAGTGCAGCGTCTCCTCTTCGAGCCGATCGCTGCGGCCATCGGAGACCGCGAAATGGTGATCGCGCCAGGTGCCTACACCCAGGTTCTGCCTTGGGGACTCCTGCCCGCGCTTCGCGGACGTCCCATCAGCGTGGTGCCGTCGGGCCAGGTCTGGCTGCGCTGCCGGCAGCGGGCACTGCACTCCCGGCAGCCTCCTCGGGCCCTGCTGGTGGCAGGGCCCGGGCCAGAAGACGCGGAAGCCGAGGTGCGTGCGATAGCCCGGTTGTACCCTCGGTCACGGATACTCGTGGGGGCCAAAGCCCGGTCTCGAACTGTGCTGCGCGGTCTGGCCCGCGCCGACTTGGCCCATTTCAGCGCCCACGGGTTCGCCCGGAACGGGGCTCCGATGTGCGCAGGCCTCGTGCTTGCGGACGGCCCGCTGCTCGCCTACGACGTGGAACGGGTGCAGCACCTTCCCGCCCTGGTCGTGCTCTCGTCCTGTACCACGGGCCGTCCCATGCCCGCTGTCCCCTCAGGATTTCCTCTCGGAATCGCCGCCTCTCTGCTGGCCCGCGGCAGCGCCACGGTGGTAGCGAGCGTGCTCAGAGTGCCCGACGTGCAGGCCGCTGCCGCGATGGTGCGGGCGCACCAGGCGCTCCGCTCCGGTGTCCCGCCCGCGACCGTCGTCGCCGAACACCTGGCCCACCTGGGTTTCGTGTGCTTCGGCGCAGGGTGAGCTTCCCACGGTCTGGGAACTGCTCCCAGCCAGGAATGATCGACGGGTCGGGGGTAGAGGTCGAATATGGCTGAGATACGTAATCGTCGCAGTACAGACCCGGTGCTACTGGACGACCTCGATGAGGACGCGGTGGTGGAGGAAACGATCACACCGTCGACGGAGGAGACCCGCCACGGTCGGCCGGAAGACCCCATCCACGCGTTGGACTCCGACTACGAGGACGCCGGCCAGCCTGCGCTGGCGGACACCACCGAAGACACGATCCTGCCCAGTGAGCGTCCCATCGCCATGGACGAATTCGGTACCACCGGCACCGACAAGGAAGCCGGGGAGCCGTTGGATACGGCGCTCTCCCGGGAGGAACCCGAGGTCTGGGAGCGAGAGGAGATGCTGGAAACCGAAGGAATGGCCGAGGCGTCCCCCTCGGCGGGACGGCTCGTCGCCGAAGACGAGGGGGTACGCCCCGACCTGGAGGCTGAAGCTACCGCTGAGGACGTCGGTCTGGACCGGGGCGGGCTCGCTCCTGAGGAGCGCGCCGTCCGGGAACGCGAAGAGCCGTGAGGTGCGGTCGCTACCAGCCGCGGCGGTGCCACTCGGGCAGGCTGGGGCGTTCCGCACCCAACGTGGTGTCGCGGCCATGCCCCGGGTAGACCCACGTGTCGTCGTCCATCTGGTCGAAGATGCGGGTCTCCACGTCAGTGATCAGGCTGCGGAAATCCGCGTCGCTCCAGGTTTTTCCGACCCCGCCGGGAAAGAGGCTGTCCCCGGTGAACAGGTGGGTGTGCCCAGCGGGGTCGTCGTAACGCAGCGCGATAGAGCCGGGAGTGTGTCCCCGCAGGTGGATCACGGAGAGGGTGCAGGATCCCACGGGGATCGTGTCACCGTGTTCCACGAGTTCGTCGGTGGATACGGGAAGTTCCGGCGCGTCCGCGGGGTGGGCGACAGTCCGCGCACCGGTGGCCCCGACCACGTCGGCGAGAGCGCCCCAGTGGTCCCGGTGGCGGTGGGTGGTGATCACCCTGGCCAGGCCGTTGTCGCCGATAAGTTCGAGCAGGCGGTCGGCTTCGGCAGCGGCGTCGATGAGGACCGCTTCCCCGGTCCGCACGCAGCGCAGGAGGTAAGCGTTGTTGTCCATCGGGCCGACCGCGATCTTGCTGATGGTGAGTTCAGGGAGCTGCCGCACGTCGGCAGGGCCCCCGACATGCGTGTTTCCGGTATACGACACACTCTCATTGTGCCGCGGCCGTGCCCGGAGCGCTCAGCGGAAGGCCCCTAACCTCCGCAGGGGGCCGCTGCGCAACAGCGGCACTTCCATTTCGTGCGGGGTCAAAGACCCGTGGTGACCGACGAGCCGCGACTCGGTGTGCTCCCGGTGGGGTGCGATCAGCGCGGTAGTGCCGTGGGCGGCGGCCACCACGTCGCCGACCCGATCCAGGATGCCGGGATTGACTTCGTCCGGAGGCCCGAACCAGCCCGCGTCGACGGCTTCTGCGCGGCTGACCACGGTGGCGACTCCGGCGAGCCGTTCCCGCCATGCAGCGAGGACGTCGGCGGCTGCGCCCGACCGGGTGTACACCTGGCGGGCCCGGGGTTCCCCGGCGACCACCCGGACTCCTTCGGTGAGGTCCGGGTCGCTCGCCACGTCGATACGGCTCTGCTCGTCCGTGTCGACCATGCCGTGGTCGGCGGTGATGTAGAGGAACGCGTCCTCGGGAAGGACCGTGGCGAGCTGTTCCGCGAGCCGGTCCACCTCGGCGAGGTGGTGCCGCCAGTAGGGGGAGCCGACACCGTGCATGTGGCCGAGCATGTCGAGCTCGGAGTGGTAGACGAACAGGTAGGCGCGGTCGGCGGCGGTGAGGGCGGCTGCGGCGTGGACGACGAGTTCGGTGGTGGTGTTGGCGGGGACGTAGCGGCTGCCCCGGGCGGACGCCCGAGTGAAGTTGCCGCCCTGGTAGGCCGAGTCGGCAATGTAGGCGGTGGTCACCCCGGCCGCTTCTGCCCTCTCGTAGACGGTGCGGCGCGGCTGCCAGACCAGGGGGTTGACGTTCGCTGTCCACCGCAGGTGGTTGAAGACCGTGTCGGTTCCCGGCAGCGCCACCTGGTAGCCGATGACCCCGTGGCTGCCGGGGACAGTCCCGGTGCCCACCGTGGTGAGGGAGGTTGCGGTCGTGCTGGGGAATCCGGCGGTGATGGGTGCGCACCCCTCGGCGAGCGACGCCAGGAAGGGGGCGCGGTCGCGGTGGGCGAGCAGGGCCCGCCAGCCCAGGCCGTCGACCATGAGGACGCAGGCGCGGCGGGCCTCAGGCAGGCCGAGCACGTTGGGTTCCCCCGCCACGCCCAAGGAGGCGAGGAGGGAAGGGCCGAGGTCGGCCAGGGAAGCCGTACCGTACCTGGGCACGGTCAGCGGTGTCTCGGCCGCGGGACGGGCGGTCATCGAGCAACAGCCTCCGAGAGCGCCTGGCTGAACGCCAGCAGGTTGGCGACCGCCTCTGGGCCGTCGGCGGCCTGGCTGACCCGCAGGGTCAGCGGTTCCGCGGTGATCCCCCCGGTGTATCCGTGGTCAAGCTCGCAGGATTCGTCGGCGCACGCGGCCGGTTCCAGGTCGATGCGCGCGATCGACCCCCAGTTCACGGCAAGGTTGATGCTGAGCACGGCCTCGCTGGGCAGGGTGCCGGGCACGTATGCCGCGGGGTCGGGGACGACACGGGTGAGCGCCACGGACTGGATACTGTCCAGCCGCACCGATTCGGTCGTGGTGGAGGCGTGCGGTCGGCCGTTGGCATCGACCGGGGGATGCTCATCGGTGTGGCAGACGACGAGCCGCGTGGGGGTGAGCAGCAGCACGCTGATGTGCCGCCGCACCTCCATCCCCGGGTCGAAGGTGGCCTCGTGGTGGACCACGAAAGCTTCAGCAGTCTCACTGCCGAGGGCGCTGGCCACAGCGTCGATCACGAGCGCGGGGTAGTAGCCGCTGCGCTCGATCTCCAGGCGCCAGTCAGTGGACACTGCACGCGTTTTCCTCATGTGTCCATCCTGCCCTCTCGAACTGACCACATGCACCTCGGCCTCTGTCGTGGCTGATGTCGCAGGTGTGTACCAGGGAGCGCGCGGGGCAGTGGCCCGGTATGGACGGTGTGGTTCTTGCTGTGCCTGACCGGCCGCGCCCGACGCCTCGACGCCCAGTACCGGTGCCGCCGGAGCCGGAGCCTCCTCCGCCTGCCCCGGTCCCTCCGGAGCCGCCCATGCCGGTCCCGGAACCGCCAGCGCCAGGGCCGATTCCTCCGGAGCGTCCCCCGCCGACGCCTGAGCCTGATCGGCGGCCCCAGCCACTGGAGCGGGACGCGTCCCGGGTTAAAACGGCACGCGCAGGCGCCGCGGTCCAGAGTCGGGCCGCACCTCGGGGGCTTCCCGCAGCCACACTCGCGCCCCCATGACGTGGGCTCCGGTGGAGTTGACGATGACCGGGTCGAGTTCGACGTAGGCGACGTCGGGGAGCGCATCAACCATGCGGGAGACGCGGACCAGCACCTCTTCCAAGGCTTCCACGTCGGGCTGGTCGGCGAGTGACGAGGTGCCCGCGGGCAGGCCGAACAGCAGCGGGGAGGAGCGGACCGCGCGGACCAGGTCGGCGGCCTCGGCGTCGGTGAGCGGCGCGAGCCGGTAGGCGCGGTCGTCGAGGAGTTCGGCGGTGACATCGGCGAGCCCGAAAGCGATCACCGGGCCGAAGGAGGGGTTTTCTCCCGCGCGGATGAGCGTGGGCACGCCGGGGGTGACCATCCGCTGCACGACGAGCATCGCCTCGTCGCCGAGCCGTTCGTGGAGCGACGTGAAGGAAGTGCGCACGTCCTCGGCGGAGAGCAGCTCCAGGCGGATACCGCGTCCGCCGGCGCGGAGCCGCAGGTCCGGGGAGTTGGCTTTGACTACGACCGGATAGCCGAGCTGTTCCGCTGCGGCGGCTGCCTCGTCTGCGGAGTGCACCGGAATGTACGGCTCGACAGGGATGCCGTAGCAGCCGAGCAGTTCCCGGGCGGTCTCCGGGGGGAGCGCTCCTTCGTCGCTGAGCACGGGTTCGCTCGTGAACCAGACCGAGTGGTCGGCGGTGCCGGCTTTTTTCGCTTCGGCGAGGGAACGGGTGATCACGGCACGGGCCCGGGCCGTGTCGATGTCGGCGAGCTCGGGGTGGCGTCCGTGGGAGCGCTGCCGCCACAGGGCGTAGCGGGTGGCGTGTGCCAGGGCGCGGACCGCGTCTTCCGGGGCCGGGTAGGAGGGCACAGAGCCGCGGAGGGTCTCCCCGCCTTCCCCGACCAGGCGGAGCTCTTCCGGAACACCCTGATGGCCCAGGTAGGCGGTGACGATGGGTTTCGTGGCCCGCGCCGAGCGCTCTCGCATGACTTCGGCCACGCCGCTGGAGATGGGGGCCAGGGCCGGGATGAAGACCACGACCAGGGAGTGCACTCCGTCGTCGGCGAGGGCCGCGTCCAGCGCTTCCGCGAAGTCGCGCTCGGTGGCGTTGGGGCCGAGGTCTACGGGTTCGAGGGGGTGCAGTCCGGCACGGACACAGGCGTCCTTGACCAGCAGCTCCAAGGCCGCGGAGTTGCCGATGATGCCGACCCGGGGGCCTTTCGGCAGCGGCTGGTAGGCGAACAGTTGCGCGACGTCGAACATCTGGGTGATGTCCTCGACCCGGACCACGCCGGACTGTTCGAATAGGGAGGTCACCGCGTAGTCGGGCAGGGAGAGGGTGCCTGCGGCGTGTCCTCGCGGCACGCCGCGGACGGAGCCGCCGCTGCGGACGACGACTACGGGCTTCCGGCGGGCCAGGCGGCGCGCCAGGCGGGTGAACTTGCGGGGGTTACCCAAGGACTCCAGGTACTGCAGGACGACTTCGGTGGCCGGGTCTTCTTCCCAGTACTGCAGCAGGTCGTTGCCGGAGACGTCCGCGCGGTTGCCCGCGGACACGAAGGTGGACAAGCCCAGGCCCCGCTGGGCGACCCGTTCCAGGATGGCCCGGCCCAGGGCACCGGACTGGGAGAAGAAGCCGATCCGGCCCCGTGGGGGCAGGTTGGGGGAGAGCGTAGCGTTGAGGGAGACCTTCGGGTCGGTATTGGCTACCCCCAGGCAGTTGGGGCCCACGACACGCATACCGGCGGCGCGGGCGGCCCGGACCAGTTCGTCCTGCCGTTTCTTGCCTTCGGGCCCGGTCTCGCCGAACCCGGAGCTGACCACGACAAGTCCGTGGACGCCTTTGCGGGCGCACTGGTCGACCACGTCCGCGACCATGTCGGCGCGGACCGCGACAATGGCGAGGTCGACCGGGTCGGGGATGTCGAGGACACTGGGGTATGCCTTGACCCCCGCAACCGCTGTGGCTTCGGGGTGCACGGGGAAGACCGGTCCCCGGAAGTCCCCGTTGAGGAGGTTGCGCAGCGCGGTCTGGCCGATGGTGTGCGCGGTGCGGCTGGCACCGATCACCGCGACGGACTTGGGGAACAGCAGGCGGGCGATGGAACGCGACTCGGCGCGCTGTTCGCGGGCGCGCATGACTTCCAAGGAGACCTCGGTGGGTTCGAGGTCGAGGGTGAGGCGGATGACGCCTTCGTCGAAGGTCTGCTGCGCGGTGTAGCCGGCTTCCCGGAACACGTTGATCATCCGCCGGTTCTCCGGCAGGACGTCGGCGATGAAGCGGCGGATGCCGCGTTCCCGGGCGGCGGCAGCAATGTGCTCCAGCATGACGGAGGCGAGCCCGCGGCCCTGGTGGGCGTCTTCGACGACGAAGGCGACCTCGGCCTCGTCCTGGCCCACCTTGTCGTAGCGGACCACCGCGACCATGGCGTCGCTGATCGTGGCAATCAGGGCTACCCGGTCTTCGTAGTCGACCTTGGTGAACCTCTCGACGTCGCGGGAGGAGAGCTTCGGGTAGGGAGCGAAGAACCGGTAGTAGATCGTCTCAGGGGAGAGCCGAGAGTGGAACTCCTGGAGGAGGGTGGCATCGTCAGGAGTGATCGGCCTGATGTGCGCGGTGCCGCCGTCGGTCAGCACCACATCCGCTTCCCAGTGCTTGGGGTATGACTGCACGATTGTGAGAGTAGACGACTTCCTCCCCAGTTTGGGGGATTATCGCCGGGAAGGCGGGTTTTCTGGGCGCGGATCAGCGGCTGCTTCGGGGGAAGTCCTGCGGATTCGTTACCCGGGCCGTGTCCTGAACCTGTTAACGTCTCAAAGCGCGTAGGAAAAGCACGTGCGCCACCCGGTCGGTAAGGATAAGACTCATGACGCGAGTAGTCGTAGTCGGCGACCTCATGACCGATTCCATCGCTCGGGCCTTCTACCCGCTTGCCCGCGGCAGTGACACCCCCGCGTCAGTGGCCACCTTCGGGGGCGGCTCCGGGGCGAACGTGGCCGCGTGGCTGGCGGTCGAGGGCACCGACACTGCGCTGATCGGCCGCCGCGGCTCCGACATCACGGGGCGGACCCGTGAGATGGAGCTCATGGGGTATGGCATCGACGCGCGCATGGTCATGGACCCGGAGCGGCCTACCGGTACCTGCGTGGTGATGATCACGCACCGGGGCGACCGCACGATGCTCAGCGATCCGGGCGCCAACGCCGCATTGCAGCCAGAAGACCTGCCCCGGGACCTGTTCGGCCCGGACGGGCACTTGCACCTGTCGGGGTACACGCTACTCAACGAGGGGTCGCGCCGCGCGGGCCGGGTGGCGTTGCGGCTGGCGCAGGAGAGCGGGATGTCCATCTCCGTGGACTGCGGTTCGCACGCCCCGTTGGAACGGGTCGGGGCCGAAGCGTTCCTGGAGTGGACGAACGGGGTCCGGCTGCTGTTCGCCAACCAGGAGCAGGCGGCGGTGCTGACCGGGCGGGACGATCCCGACGCGGCGGCGAAAGTGCTGACCGCCTGGTACCCCAACATCGTGATCAAACTGGGGGCTGACGGCGCACTGTGGGCGTCGAAGGCTCGGGAAGGCACGCTGCACGTGCCCGCCGAGCCGGTGGAGCCTGTGCCGGGAGCGATCGGTGCTGGCGATGCGTTCATTGCCGGTTTCCTGCCGGCGTGGCTGGCGGGCAAGCACCCCAAGGAGGCGTTGATCAGCGCGCAGCGGTTGGCGGCTCGTGCCCTGCTCCAGCCGGGGGCCCGTCCGGAGCTCGACTGAGCGTGCAGGGCCGCCCGGTAGCGCGGGCGGGGTTGGAGCGCGGCCGCGGTGGGGCGCGGTCCGCATACGGTGTGCCGCGGGGTGTTCGCGAGCGCTGTGGGTGCTGCCCGGGATGAGCGCTTCGCTGCCGCACGGGCGGCGGGAGGGTGCCGGTCGTCGTCTTTTTCGTGGTGGCAGGCTGTGCCGCGGAAGAGGAGTGTGCCGCTCCTGCACGGTGGGTGCGTGCAAGTCGCGTGAGGTGGGGCGGACGCGCTGCCGGGCGTGCTGAGTGCGGGTTGTCGCGGAGCTGCCCGTAGAGTCCCTGGATCCTGGCCGACGGTTTTTCGGTGTCGGCTGCGACGGCAGGGCAAAGCTAGGGGCGTGCGAGCCGGGAGCGGGGCTGGCAGTCGGCTGTGGGCAGCACGGTGGTCCGACACGATCCCGGATAACAGACACATAACACACGCGTCATCAAATGTTGACAGAGAGTGACATTCGCTTGTCTTATACACAAGAACACTCTCTGTGATGTTTTGCTCACAGTTGCGTGTGTTGTTCTCCCCCTGATCAGAAAGGCTGCGTCATGTCCCATGCCTCACGCAGGCGATGGCGGCGGGCGACCACCTCGGCGGCAACAGCCGCCCTGCTCTGCGGCGCACTCCTCACCTTCCCCTCGGCACCGGCCGCGGCACAGGTCCGACTAGGCTCCGGCAGCTACACCACCGTGCTCCCTCCCGGGGCCTCCGGGCCCAGCGACCATACGGGCGCCCCGGTGGCCCCGAAAGTCACCGCAGACTTCACCCAGCCGGTCGTCACCAACGACTGGTGGTCCTCGCTGATCTTCCAGCGCTACCCCGGCAACCCGTACGGCGAGAACCTCTACGCCCACCCGCTGTCTTTCAAAGCCCAGGCCCACGGCCTGGAAGTCGGCTACCCCGACACCCCGGAGCTCGTCGCGGACGGACTGAAATACCAGTACACCCACTCCCCCGACTTCGTTCTCGGCATCCACGGCCTCAACGCCCCCGCGGCCAAGGTCGCCGGCTACAGCGACTGGACTGTCACCGCTGACCTGTCCGACGGAACGCGGCAACTACGCACCACCATCGGCCAGGGCCTCCCCTTCGTCTACGCGGACGTTTCCGGCGGGCCGATCCGCGTGGAGTTCACTGCGCCGCCCACCGTGTGGCGGCGGTCTGGGAACGCGGTCGGCGTCACCGTCAACGGGCACCACTACGCCCTGTTCGCCCCCAGCGGGACGACCTGGTCGGAGTCGGACACAGTCTTCACCGCCGACGTCGGTGGCTCCGGATACGCCTCGGTCGCGCTCCTGCCCAGCCCGGACGACTTCGACAGGTACGCCCCCTACGCCTACTCCTTCGTCACCTCGACCACGCTGACCTACGACTACGACCCCGCATCCGCCACACTGACGAGCACCTACCGCGTCACCACCGAGGCGCGGGAAGGCACCGCCCAAGGCACCCTCCTCGCGCTGTACCCGCACCAGTGGAAGGAGACCACCACCGCGCTGACCGACCTCAGCTACGCCTCCCCGCGCGGGCCGATGCGGGTCGTGGAAGGGGACCGTTTCACGACCGAGCTGACCACGCACGGCATCCTGCCCAGCCTGCCCACAGTGGACTCTGCGGACCACCAGCGGCTCCGCGCCCTCATCGACGCGGAACTCCACGCCTCCGACCCGTGGAAGGGCGCCAGCGACACCTACTGGACCGGCAAGGCCCTGGGACGGCTCGCCCAGCTCGTCCCGATCGCCGACTCCATCGGCTACACCGCGGGACGCGACGCCCTGCTCGACCTCCTGAAAAACAAGATGGAGGACTGGCTGACCGCGGACGGCCCGGGGGACAACGCCCAGTTCTACTACGACGACCAGTGGGACACGCTGATCGGCTTCCCCGCGAGCTTCGGCAGCAACACCGAGCTCAACGACCACGACTTCCACTACGGCTACTTCATCACCGCCGCAGCCACCATCGCCCGCTACGACCGGTCCTGGATCAGCGAGGAACGGTGGGGGCCGATGGTGACAACGGTGCTGCGGGACGCCAACAACCCCGACCGCGACGACGAACGCTTCCCCTGGCTGCGGTCCTTCTCCCCCTATGCGGGGCACGGCTGGGCTTCCGGGCACGCCGGGTTCGCCTCCGGCAACAACCAGGAGTCCTCGTCCGAAGCCATGCACTTTGCGGCCAGCGCTGCCCTGCTAGGCTCCCTCATCGGCGACGAGGAGCTGCGCGACCTGGGCGTGTACCTGCACACCACGCAGGCCTCGGCGATGCGCCGGTACTGGCAGAATGCAGACGGGGACGCTTTCCCCGCCGGCTACTCCCACGACGTCGTCGGCATGGTGTGGAGCGACGGCGGTGACCACCGCATCTGGTGGGACGGCACCCCCGAAGAGCTCTACGGGATCAACTACCTGCCGATCACCGCGGGCTCGCTCTACCTGGGCCACGACCCTGAGCACGCGGCAGCCATGCACCAGTCCCTGGTCACACGGCTCGGCCGTCAGCCGCAAGTGTGGCGCGACATCCACTGGGCCCACCAGGCGCTGTCCGATCCGGATGCGGCGCTGGCCGCGTTCGAAGCGCAGTGGCAGTCCTACGAACCGGAATCGGGTTCCTCCAAGGCCCACACGTACCAGTGGCTCTCCACGCTCGCCGAGTTCGGCACGGTCGACACGTCAGTGACCGCTGACACGCCCCACTACGCCGTATTCCGCGACGGAGACAGGCGGACCTACGTGGCGTTCAACCCCACCGGCCAGCCGCTCACCGTGACCTTCTCCGACGGCACGACGCTCACCGTCCCGCCGGGGCAGTTGGCGACCGGGTGACGCAGCAGCCGGCTCCTCCCGAGTACTCCCGGTAGTGGTCGGGTTCGCCACCGCCGACGGTGAGCCCGGCCACTCCCCCACCGCGGGTCTTCCCGCGCAACCCTCTCCGGGACGCAGGCGCCCGCCAGGCAGACCGGCGCGCTTCCCGGCTGTTGCCTGCCCGCACTCCCCTGCTGACGGCCTGCCCTCCAGGGTACTCCTGCGCCAGGGGAGGGTGCCAGGCTGCCGGCCCCAGGCCGTACCAGGGGCAAAAGAACTGCTCTCCCGTTCGAAGCGGTCGTATACACCGGTCACAATGGCCAACATGGCCCGTACAACGTCCCCGCCTCCCGAAGAACTCACCGAGAAGATCATCGACGTCGACGTCTCCGAGGAAATGCGCGGCAGTTTCCTCGAGTACGCCTACTCGGTCATCTACCAGCGCGCACTTCCCGACGCCCGCGACGGCCTCAAACCGGTCCAGCGGCGCATCCTCTACCAGATGAGCGAAATGGGACTGCGCCCCGACCGCGGACACGTCAAATGCGCGCGTGTCGTCGGCGAAGTCATGGGTAAGCTGCACCCCCACGGCGACAGCGCCATCTACGACGCGCTGGTGCGGCTCAGCCAGCCCTTCGCTATGCGGGTCCCGCTGGTCGACGGACACGGGAACTTCGGTTCCCTCGGCGGCGACGACGCACCCGCGGCGATGCGGTACACCGAAGCCCGCCTGACCCGCGCCGCCATGCTGATGGTGGAGTCCATCGACGAGAACGTGGTGGACTTCCGCCCCAACTACGACGGTCAGGAGACCGAACCGGAAGTCCTCCCCGCAGCGTTCCCGAACCTGCTGGTCAACGGCGCTTCCGGGATCGCGGTGGGCATGGCGACCAACATGGCCCCGCACAACCTCGGCGAAGTGATCGCGGCGGCCCGGCACCTCCTCGCCCACCCTGACGCCACCCTCGAAGAACTCATGGAGTTCATCCCCGGCCCTGACCTGCCCACCGGGGGGACCATCACCGGGTTGGACGGGATCCGGGACGCCTACACGAAAGGCCGCGGCACCTTCCGGATCCGCGCCACCGTCTCCATCGAGAAGCTGACCCCGCGCCGCACCGGCCTGGTTGTCACCGAGCTGCCCTACAACGTCGGCCCGGAGAAGGTCATCAGCCGCATTAAGGAGCTGGTGCAGGCCAAGAAACTGCAGGGCATCTCGGACCTGAAAGACCTCACCGACCGCAACCAGGGCCTGCGTCTCGTCATCGAGCTGAAGAACGGCTTCAACCCGGAGGCTGTCCTCGAAGAGCTCTACCGGCTCACGCCGATGGAGGAAACCTTCGGCATCAACAATGTGGCCCTGGTGGACGGCGAGCCACGGACGCTCGGACTGCGTGACCTGCTGCAGGTCTACGTCGACCACCGGCTCGAGGTGGTGCGCCGCCGGTGCGAGCACCGGCGCGCCAAACGCGAAGAGCGCCTCCACCTGGTGACCGGCCTGCTGGTGGCTCTGGCCGACATCGACCAGGTCATCGCGGTCATCCGCGACTCCGACGACTCCACCCAGGCCCGGCAGCGCCTCATGGACACCTTCGACCTGTCCGACACGCAGGCCCGCTACATTCTCGACACGCCGCTGCGGCGGCTCACCCGGTACGACAAGCAGGAACTGGAGCAGGAGCGCGACACGCTCACTGCTGAGATCGCGGAGCTGACCGCGATCCTGGAGTCCGACAAGAAGCTCCGCCGGCTCGTCTCCAAGGAGCTGGCGGCAGTGGCCAAGGAGTTCGCTACACCGCGCCGCACCGTGCTGCGGGAAAGCACGGGAGAAGTCCGCACCTCGGCGATGCCGCTGGAGGTCGGCGACGACCCGTGCCACGTGCTGCTGAGCACCAGCGGCCTGATCGGACGCACGTCGGGGCAGCAGTTGCCGCCGATGTTCGAGGGGCCGCGGACCCGCAACGACGCCATGGCGTCCAATGTGCGGGCCACGGTGCGCGGCGAAGTCGGGCTCGTCACCGACCTGGGCCGGGTGATCCGCGTTCCCGTGCTGGAGCTCCCCGAACTCCCAGACAAGGCCGACGAGAATCCAGCGATCTCGTCCGGGGTTCCTGTCACCGAGTTCGTGGAACTCGACGCCGACGAGCGGGTGATCGCCTTGACCTCCCTCGACAGTGACGGACCCGGCCTGGTCGTCGGTACCCGAAGCGGCATCGTCAAACGGGTCGGCGGCGACTATCCGCAGCAGAAGGACGACTTCGAGATCATCGCGCTGCGTCCCGGCGACCGGCTGGTGGGGGCCACCCCCCTGGTCACGGGGGAAGAAGACCTGGTGTTCATCACCTCCAACGCCCAACTGCTCCGCTTCTCGGCCACAACCGTCCGCCCGCAAGGGCGGGGCGCGGGCGGGGTGACCGGCATCCGGCTCGCGGAAGGAGCGCACGCGGTGTGGTTCGGCGCGGTGCTGTCGCCCGAGGACGCGGTGGTCGTCACCGTCGCGGGGAGCAGCACCGGCCCGGACTCCCAGCCGGGAACCGCGAAAGTGACCCCCTTCACCGCGTTTCCCGCTAAAGGGCGCGCCACTGGGGGGGTGCGGTGCCAACGCTTCCTCAAGGGGGAAGACATACTGCTGTTCGGCTGGGTGGGGCGTTCCCCGGCCCGGGCGTTCCGTGAAGACGGCGGTCCCGTGCGGCTCCCCGACCCGGTGGAGCGGCGGGACGGTTCCGGGGAGGCACTGCCCCGCCCCATCGCCGCAGTGGGCACCGGCCAGGTTGACACCGGGACCGTGGTGGCTTCACTCTTCCAAGGCTGATGGTTCCCGGTGCGCCGGGACTCCACTGCCCAGTGCTCGGATAAGGCCGTGCGCGTGGATCGCACGGCCTTATCCGTGCCAGGCATGGCATGAGGAACAATTGCTATCGCCGGGGAGGCGACTGTGAGCGGTGTCTTCGACGATGTCCTCGCTGCGAACGAGGACTATGTCCGTACTTTCACACTGGCGGGCCTGCAGCCGGTGGCCGCCCGCGGGCTGGCCTTAGTGACCTGCATGGACTCGCGGATCGAACCTTTGGAGATGCTGGGGCTCAAGCCTGGGGACGCCAAGATCCTGCGGAACGCGGGGGCCCGGGTCACCGACGACACCCTGCGGACCCTCGTCCTCGCGGTGTACCTGCTGGGGGTGAACCGGGTCATCGTGCTCCCGCACACCGGGTGCAAGATGGCGTCGGTCTCCGGTGACGAGGAAGTCCACGACACGATTGCCGCGCGCTACGGCGTCGACACCCGCAGTCTTGAATTCCACACCGACAGCGACCAGATCGGTGCCCTCCACCGTGATGTGGAGCGGATCCGGCACCACCCGCTGCTCCCCCCTGACCTGCCGGTCATGGGTGCCATCTACGACGTCGACACCGGCCGGGTGACCCCGGTGGATATGTGATGTGAGGAGAGTGTCGCGTCGGTAGCCGCAGGGAATTCCTCTGTGAGGAGCACCGTTGTGCCTCCCGAGGAAAGGAGTGCTATGGCAGAAAGCAATTACGAAACCTACCGACGCGGCAGACAACACTTCGACCTCGGCGATCCGATCGGTGCGGCCCGTGTCCTGGCCCCGCTTGCGGAGGAAGAACCCCGCAACCGGACGGTCCTGGAACTCTTGGGACGCTCCTACTTCCACTCGGCTCAGCTCGCCAAGGCCGAAGAGGTCTTCCGCAAGATCATCGAACTGGACCCGTGCGACGCGTGGGCGCACATTGCCCTGGCCCGCACCTTGGAACGGCAGAACCGAGCTGACGAAGCGGCCCCCCACCGCAGAATGCACGCGATCATGTCCGGCGGCTCCCTCGACTAACCCCCTGTTCCGGACAGCCTGGGGCGGGCCGGGCCCCGGCTGGCACGGCCTTCAACCGCGCGGCGCTCACGTGTCGATACGCGTGGGGTCGAGTTCGCGGGCCCCCTGGGCGATGAACGCGCGGCGTGGTGCCACTTCGTTGCCCATGAGAAGTTCGAACATCGCCTCCGCTTCCGCGGCGTCTTTAAGGCGGATGCGCCGCAGGGTGCGGTAGCGCGGGTCCATCGTGGTCTCCGCCAACTGGTCGGCGTCCATCTCCCCGAGGCCCTTGTACCGCTGGACGGGCTCCTTCCAGGTGATGCCTTTCGCTGCCAGCTCCGCCAGTTTCTGGTGCAGTTCAGCGTCAGAGTAGGTGTAGATGTAACGGTCCTCGGGGCGGGCCCCGCGCTTCCGGCGCACATTGGTCAGCTCAATGCGGTGCAGCGGCGGCACCGCGGCAAACACCCGGCCTGCTTCCAGCATGGGACGCATGTAGCGGTAGAACAGCGTCAGCAGGAGGCAGCGGATGTGCGCCCCGTCCACGTCGGCGTCGGCCATGAGGATGACCCGGCCGTACCGGGCGGCGTCCAAGTCGAAGGTGCGCCCGGAGCCAGCGCCGATGACCTGGATGATCGCGGCGCATTCCGCGTTCTTGAGCATGTCCGCCACGGACGCTTTCTGCACGTTGAGGATCTTGCCTCGGATGGGCAGCAGCGCCTGGAACTCGGAGTCCCGGGCGAGTTTGGCGGTGCCCAGCGCCGAGTCGCCCTCCACGATGAAGAGTTCGCTGCGTTCCAGCCCTTCGCTGCGGCAGTCCACCAGCTTGGCGGGCAGCGCCGAATTCTCCAGGGCGTTCTTGCGCCGCTGGGTCTCCCGCTGCTGGCGGGCAGCCAGGCGCGCCTTGGCGGCGTTAACGATCTTCTCCAGCACAGTGCGGGCCTGCTGCTTCTCCGCCCGCTTGGTGGAGGTCAGGAAGGCACGCATGTGCTGGCTGACGATCTGGGAAACGATGCGGCTGGCCGCGGAGGTGCCGAGGACCTCCTTGGTCTGCCCTTCGAACTGCGGCTCCGGCAGGCGCACCGTCACCACGGCGGTGAGCCCTTCGAGGACGTCCTCCTTGGTGACCGGCTCGTCGTTGGCTTTGAGGAGTTTGGTGGCACGCAACTGGTCGTTGATGACACGGACGAGAGCGCGTTCGAAACCGGAGACGTGCGTGCCGCCTTTAGGCGTGGCGATGACGTTCACGAAGGAACGCACGACCGTGTCGTAGCCGGTGCCCCAGCGCAGCGCGATGTCCACGTCGAGGCGCCGCTCCACATCGGTGGGGACCATGTGCCCCTGGTCGTCGAGGACCGGCACGGTCTCGGTGAAGGTGCCGCTGCCTTCGATCCGCAGCAGCGGGCTCACCGCCGTGTCGGGGGCCAGGTAATCGCAGAACTCCCCGATACCGCCGTCGAAGCGGAACTCCTCCTCGTAGGGCTCCTCGCCTTCGGTGCGCTCGTCGCGGATCGCGATGCTCAAGCCTGGGACGAGGAAAGCGGTCTGCCGGGCCCGTTCCACGAGGGCTTCCCGGGATATTTCGGCATCTTTGAGGAAGATCTGCCGGTCGGCCCAGAACCGCACGCGGGTCCCGGTGACTTTCGCGGGAATCTTCCGGATCTTCTCCAGGCCGGAACGGGGAGTGAACCCGGCATCGGGGCCGTCCATGTCGAACACCCCGGGGATGCCACGCCGGAAGCTCATCGCGTAGGTGTGGCCCCCGCGGTCCACTTCGACATCCAGCCGCGCGGAGAGCGCGTTCACCACGGAGGCGCCCACACCGTGCAGGCCACCGGAGGCGGTGTAGGAACCGGAACCGAACTTGCCTCCGGCGTGCAGTTTGGTCATCACCAGTTCCACGCCGCTCAGTCCGCTGCTGGGTTCGATGTCGACCGGAATACCGCGCCCGTTGTCCCGTACTTCGACTGAGCCGTCCGCGTGCAGCACGACCTCGATGCGGGTGCAGTAGCCCGCGAGAGCTTCGTCAACGGAGTTGTCGATGATCTCCCACATGCAGTGGGTGAGGCCCCGGCTGTCCGTGGAGCCGATGTACATGCCCGGCCGTTTACGGACCGCCTCGAGGCCTTCCAAGACCGACAGGTGTCGAGCCGAGTATTCCTCGGGGTCGTGGAAGTCAGTAGTGAGGGCGGCGGTCACGGGGACTCTCCTGCAGTGTCTGGGATGTGCGAATGGACCGTACCCGGTGGTACGGGCGGGGTGTTGCTGGGGCGGGCATGCGGCCGCCCGTGCGCTGTCTCGCTCTGCGGTACAGCAGCACCGAGTTCGGTTTGAGGGTAGCCGCAGCAGCCGTAGTCCGCATTCCGAGCTACTGGGATAACCCCACGTGTCGCAGGGTAAGACTCCGTTCAGACAATCCGAGACGCACCAGGATGAGAGGTAGGCCACGAACCGGGCCGATTCCGCTGTCGGCGTACAGAAGGGCTGGTCGGGAAGCTCTTCGTCCGGTTAGATGTTGTCCCGAGTGACTAGCGCCGAGAGATTGAGGAAGGCGAAGTGACTGGAACTCTTGCCCCCACCAGGCCGCTGACAGCTTCTGACCGCTGTGACCGCTGCGGCGCCCAGGCGTATGTCCGAGTGGTGCTCAACTCCGGCGGGGAGCTGCTGTTCTGCGCCCACCACATGCGCCAGCACGGCGAGTCTATTCGTAAGGTCGCCATGGAAATCCACGACGAAACCGACCGTCTGCTCTCTCCGAAGAACCGTGCTGGAGAGCGCTAGCCCCTCACCTGAAGACGCCCGGCGGCGATCCTCTGCGAGGGTCGCCGCCGATGTGTATTCGGGCAGGGGCAGGGCGCGTGCCGCGGCCGCACCCGCGTCGGAGTGAGCACGGTTCCCGCGCCCACGGGTGCCACGGCAGAGAGACCGGGGCACCGCTGCTGGACGGGGAGGGAAGCCTGTGGCCTGGCGGAAGCGCCGCCCTTCCCGGTCCTCTGCATACCGGGGCCAGCCGTGGCCAGGCGCGCCGTGCGCTGCTGCGCCCCAGCGCCGGGTGCCCAGGGTTCCCGCGGGTGCGCAGGACCGGCGCGACCATCTGCCCTTCAGTGTTCACTGTGCGTACTCTCGGGACCCTCTTCGGTATCGCTTGGTACGATTTGCCGGGTTGCTGTGCTTCCAAGCTTTCGAAGGCCTCATGCTCATCCTGCTTCCCCCGTCTGAAGGCAAAGCATTTCCGGGAGATGGTCCCCCGCTCTCCCTGGACTCCCTGAGCCTGCCCGAGCTCACGCCTGCCCGGGAGTCGGTGCTGACCGCCCTGGAAGAAGTCTCCGCGCGTCCTCTTGCCGAGGCACGTACCGTGCTCGGCTTGTCTTCGCGGCAGGCCGAGGCCCTCCCCCGCAACCGGGAACTCCGCACGGCAGCGACCTTGCGCGCCGCCGACCTGTACACCGGGGTCCTCTATGACCGGCTGCGGCTTGGGGAGCTGCTCGCGGGACCGGCGGCCGCCCGCGTCGACACGTCAGTGCTGATCTTCTCCGCGCTGTGGGGAGTACTGCGGCCATCCGACACGGTTCCGCCGTACCGACTGTCCATGGGAGTCTCACTGCCTCCGCTCGGACCGCTGGGAGCGTTCTGGCGGGCCCACCTCACCGAGACGCTGACGGCCGTGGCCCGCGGCCGTCTGGTGGTGGACTGCCGGTCGACCGCCTACGCGGCCGCTTTCCGGCCCGGCCCGGAAATCGCGGAACACACTGTCGCCGTTCGCGTGCTGCGGCAGACTGTCGTGGACGGTGTTCCCCGCCGCTCGGTAGTCAGTCATCAAGCCAAAGCAGTCCGGGGTGCGGTGGCGCATTCCCTGCTGACCGCGCAGGAGACCCCGCAGACCCCCGGGGAGCTGGCGATCCTGCTCGCTGACCTCGGCTACCAGGTGGAGCTGACGTCTCCCGCGCGGGGCGGTGGACCGCAGACGCTGAACGTCATCGTGTCCGGCTGAATCGCTTCCCGGTTCCCTCCGTGCTGTCAGGTGGTGCTTCCTGTGTCGTCGGTCACTCCCTACAACCCGAACATCCCGCCCCCGCCCAACCCGTACACCCGGCAGGATCCATCTGGTGCGGCGCCCCGTCCCCCGCGACGCGCCTCCCGTGCCACCGCGGTGCTGTCCGTGCTGCTCGGGCTGGGGGTCATGGTGTTCGCTGTCCCGGCGGCCGTGCTCCGCACCAGTGATGTCATGGACCATCCGCTGCGGTGGCTGGCCCTGGTCGTCCTGCTGGTCTTAGGACCGCTGCTGGCCTTCGGCAAGCGGCCGCGGAGCGCTCAGGCGCTGGGCCGCGGGCTGCTCTTGGGGACGCTGACCGGGTGCGTCGTTGCAGCCCTGCTCTCCTGGGGGTGAACGCGGGCCACCGGTCAGGCGAGGCCGAGTTTCCGCAAGACCCGGACGAACTCTTCGGGGGTGCGCCACATGGCCCGGTGTAGGCGGTTGCCCACCTGGTAGAGGTGCCAGCGCGCGTGGTCGCGGGCCGAGGTCTGGTAGAAGGACCAGCCGAAGAGGTGGTGGGCTTCCAGGTCGCGCGGGTGCGGAACAGGCCGGGTGCACCATTTAGCGGCCGCAGCCTGGAGTTCCGCGGTCACGTCCTCGTCGTAGTAGGTGAGGAACACGCGCAGCGCGGAGAGGAACCGCTTGCGGTGGGCCAGGTCTCTGATGCACTGGCTGAACCGTTCCTCGTGGGCCAGCGCGATCATCGCGGTCAGCGGGTTGCCTTCGGGGGCAAGATCCACGGACCCGCGGGCAAACTCCATCATCTCTTCGATGTTGCCGCCCCACTTGGGAGCCAGGACTTGGATGCGCGCCCAGTGCGCGGGGAAGAGTGTGGGGCAGCGTTCGATGACCCGCTGCCAGATGTAGTCCTTTTCCTCCCGGTCCAGTTGCATGCCCAGGGCGAACCACTGGAGGCAGGACCAGGGCACGGGGTCATCCGGGTTGATCTCGGCTGCGGCCAGCAGCGGGTCGCGGGCCTGGGCAAGGGTGGCGAAGAACAGTTTGAACCGCTCCCGGCTGACTGTGCTCGCCACACCGTCGCCGCGGATCCGCCAGGCTTCGTCGATGAGGGTGCGGCCCAGCCAGAGCAGGATGTCCGCGGCGTCGTGCTCCTCGGTGTCCGGGGAGAGCAGGGCGTGGATCTGCGCGCTGCGGCCCACCGCGGCGCTGCTGAGGGCGTCCACGTACAGGGCACGCAGTTCAGGGTTGTTGCGCGACTCTCGGAGCAGGGCTGTCCCGGCTGCGAGATGCCCTTCCTCCACGGCTTCGACCCCGGCATCCAGGACCATGTTGTCCCAGCAGCGGCCGACCACCACGTTCGCGGGGGATGATGCGCCGCCCGCTACAGACTGCGCATCCTGTCCGAAAGCTCCCATAGGAGTCGAGAATAGTGCCGCACGGTCCCGCCCTCGGGGAAAAGGGGGCCGTGACTGGCTACTGCTCGGTGTTCGTGAAGGTCAGCGCCCCGCCAGCAGCAGAGATCACGAAGAGGTCTCAGATTTTTATCTTCCCCATACTCGGGCAGCGGCATGATCGGAGCTGTCCGGTGCAGGGGATCATGAGGCAGCCTCCGACGGCTCCGTTCTCCGGATTCGCCACACCATTGAACGGGCCGCCGGAGTCCGTCTATGCGAGTGGGCCGGCCACCTCTGTCGAGGGACCGGCCCAGGCCCCACGTGGAGTTAGTCCAAGTAGTCGCGCAGCACCTGGGAACGGGACGGGTGGCGCAGCTTGGACATGGTCTTGGACTCGATCTGGCGGATCCGCTCCCGGGTCACGCCGTAGACCTTGCCGATCTCGTCCAAAGTCTTGGGCTGGCCGTCGGTGAGCCCGAAGCGCATCGACACCACGCCTGCTTCCCGCTCGGACAGGGTGTCGAGCACCGAGTGCAGCTGCTCCTGCAGCAGGGTGAAGCTGACCGCCTCGCCCGGCTGGATCGCCTCGGAGTCCTCGATCAGGTCGCCGAACTCGCTGTCGCCGTCCTCGCCGAGCGGGGTGTGCAAGGAAATCGGCTCGCGCCCGTACTTCTGGACTTCGACAACTTTCTCCGGGGTCATGTCGAGCTCCTTGGCGAGCTCCTCCGGAGTCGGTTCGCGTCCCAGGTCCTGCAGCATCTGGCGCTGGACCCGGGCAAGCTTGTTGATGACCTCCACCATGTGCACCGGGATACGGATCGTCCGGGCCTGGTCGGCCATCGCGCGGGTAATGGCCTGCCGGATCCACCAGGTTGCGTAGGTGGAGAACTTGTAGCCCTTGGTGTAGTCGAACTTCTCGACCGCCCGGATGAGGCCGAGGTTGCCTTCCTGGATCAGGTCGAGGAAGAGCATGCCGCGGCCGGTGTAGCGCTTGGCCAAGGACACCACCAGGCGCAGGTTCGCCTCCAGCAGGTGCTTCTTGGCGCGCTTGCCGTCTTCAGCGATCCACTCCAGCTCCTCCCGTTCCTCCGGGGTGAGCTCGTGGCCCTTCTTGGAGAGCTTCTCCTCAGCGAACAGACCGGCCTCGATCCGCTTGGCGAGCTCCACCTCCTGCTCCGCGTTGAGGAGGGGAACCTTGCCGATCTGCTTGAGGTAGTCCTTCACCGGGTCAGCGGTTGCTCCCGCCGCGACGACCTGCGCTGCCGGCGCGTCATCGTCGTCGTCGTAGAGGACGAAGGAGTCATCGTCGTCGGCGTCCGCTTTCTCGGGGAGGTCCCGGCTCCGCTTCGCCGGAGTGGTCTCCTCAAGCTCGACGACCTCGTCGTCGGTGTCGTCCACCAGTTCCAGGTCGGCGCCGGTCTCCTCGAAGTTGTCCTCGAGGAGGTCGGTCGCCTCCAAGCCGAGCTCCTCTTCGACCGCGGGGGTGGCCGCTGTCGCAGCCGTCTTCTTCTTGGTCGCGGTCTTGGCGGTCTTCTTCGTGGTCGACTTGGTCGTGGTCTTCTTGGCCGTGCTGCGCTTGGCGGTCGTCTTGGATTTCGTGCTGGCGGCCTTGGTCGTGCGTTTCTTGGACGCTGTGGTGGTCTCCTCCGCGTCTTCCGTGCTCTTCTTCACGGCAGTCGCGGCCTCGGGCTTCTCTTGGGCTGCCGCCGTGCGTTTGGCCCGAGTGGTGCTGGTTTGAGCCGCCGCCCGAGAGGCGGAGGTTGTCTTACGCCGGGTGGACTTGCGTCGAGGCGGTGCGGACTCAGCCGCGTTCACGATGAGGGTGACGCCTTCTTTGGTCAGGGTGCGGAGCACAGCCTGAGCCTGCGACATCGGGATCTCGGCCTCTTCAAAGGCACGGCGCACGTCCTCGGGCTCAAGGTACCCCTGGGACCGCCCACGCTCGATCAGCTGCTGGATGACTGGCTCTTGCAGCGCCTCCGGCTGCTGCTTAGAGCGGGTCGAACTGGCAGGTGACACAAACACCTCTCGAACGGACGTGTGGCGAGACTGTTGGACTCGACGATCCGGTGAGTCGGGGGGACGGTGTCCAGCTCCCGGCTCGGTCCCGATTCCCCCACTCGCGGGAGGCCCACCGTAGTACTGGGCCGCTGTGCCTTCTCTAGCGTTTCGACACATCAGCCAAGTAAGATTCTTTCCACCGCGGACCTGGCTGGTACGCGGTTGAAAGGTCCGGTGGTCGGGTTCGGATCAACCCCGCTTGACGCGGGGACTACTTGTGGATCTTTTGCTCCCACCTTAGGCGGGCGGACGGGTAGTTCGCCGCTGGCTGCTCGCGCGACCCGATCTCACGTTGCGGGGACGTGGACGGCAAGCAAGGTTACGTCATCATCCTGGTCATGCCCCGCAAGCATCCTTTCCACAAGGTACTTCAGGATTTTCTGTGGATCGCCCACCACCTCCGCCGGTGCTCGGGAAGCTGCGGTGACGAGTTCTTCGAGACCCGCTCCTGCAGCACGCTTGCGGTTCTCTACTAGTCCATCGGAGTAGAGGACCATGGTGTTACCGGGTGGGACAAAAAATTTGTGCTGTTCTCTCGGCAAAGGAATACCGAGCGGGGTCGACGGCTCGGTTTCCAGGAGCCGAGGCTCCCCTTCTTCTGGGATCAGTAGCGGGGGCAGGTGCCCGGCGTTGGCGAGGGTACCGTGGCCGCTTTCCGGGTCCAGCACGAAGTAGATCAGAGTTGTAATCTGATCGTTGCTCTCAGTCGCGGCGAACAGGTTGTCGAGACCGGTGAGGACGTCCGCGGGCTCGGGCATGCTGAACGCCAAGGCGCGCAGCGCATTACGCACCCGGCTCATCCCTGTCGCCGCTTTGATCCCTTTGCCCATGACGTCGCCGAGCACGCCGGCCACCCGGCCGTCGGTCAGCCGGAACGCGTCGTACCAGTCCCCACCCACCTGCACGTATTTGGTTCCGGGGTTGTAGAGCTTCCCCAACCGGATTCCGCGTACTTCGGGGAGTTCTTCGGGGAGCAGGCTCTTCTGCAGGGCCTCGGCCGTGTTGTGCTCCCGCTCATACAGGGCGGCGCGTTCCAAGGCCAGCGCGCACTGCCCCGCAAGCGCTTCCAGGAACGTCCGTTCCTCTTCGGAGATCTCCCGGGGCTCCCGGAAAGAGAAGCGCAGCGCGCCGATCGGGCGGCCCGCGCTCATCATGGGCAGGGCGATCCAGGCCCGCTCGTCGGTGTGCTCCAGGTAGGTGAGCGTGTTCTCGTGGTCTTTCATGACCTCCCGCAGCGCCTCCGGCGACCCCGCGATGATGGTGCGGCTTTCGCGGACCGCCAGGGTCATCATGCTGAGGTCTTCGAGCCGCATCTCGCGGGGCGGCGCTCCGGGCACGTCCGGGATGCCGTCGTCGTTGAGAAGCTGCAGTTTGAGCCGTTCCGGGGTGAGCTGGGCCACCGCGGTGCGGTACACCCCGACCGCGGAACTGCCGATCTCGGTCATCACGTTGACCACTTGATCGACGGTGAGCGCCTCGGCGAGGTCGGCTGTGGCCTTCTGCAACCGGGCCGTCCGCATCGCCGCCTTCTGCAGCTGCTGGGTGAGGAGCTGCCGCACCTCATCGGTGGCGGTGACGTCGACGTGCGTGCCGACCCACTCCACGACCTGGTTGTCGCGGGTCAGGGGGACTGCGCGAGTGCGGTAGTGCCGGTACTCGCCGCTGTGGTGGCGGACCCGGAAGTTCTCTTCGAAGACCGTCCCGTCTTCAACGGCGTCTTCCCATGCGAGCTGGACGCGCTCGCGGTCGTCGGGGTGTACCGCGGCCAGCCAGCCTTCGGCGAGGTACTCCTCTACCGACTGGCCGGTGAGGGCGCGCCATTCCGGACAGTCTTCGTCGACTCGGCCGTCGCGGGCGGCGGCCCAGACAATCTGGTTGCTCGCCTGCATCAGGGCGCGGTAGCGCTCTTCGCTGCGCCGTAGCGCCAACTCCGCCTTATGGCGTTCGCTGATGTCGACCGCGATCAGCGCCACCCCGGTGATCTTCCCCTCGTCGTAGGCGGGGAACCAGGACAGCGCCCAGTGGCGTTCCTCGTCGGGGTTTCTGGGGGTGCCACCGATGAGATGGTGGTCGCTGTAGACCACTGATTCACCAGCCAGCACCGCGGAAAGGGCCCGCTTGTGCTCTGCAGCGTCCGGCGGAGGAAGGACGTCGTCCGGCGTGCGGCCGTAGCATTCGTCGGCCGACCGCCCGTAAATAGTGGCCAGGGTACGGTTGACGCGCTGGAAGCAAAAGTCCGGGGTGAAGAAGGCGAAACCGATGGGCGCCTCTTTGAGAAGCGTGTCCAGGAGTGCGGAGTCAACGGGGTGCATAGGGGAAACTCGGAGAAACGGGACGGACGTCTCGGTGCTCATCGGTGACACCTCCGGGACCCTTTCCCCGTGATCAGAATAGATCTGAGGGCTGCGGGAAGCGGCTGGTACGGTGCTCGGCCATCCCTATTGAGAATAGGGGGTATGTCCCGTCGGGCGGGACCGCGAACGGTGCCCACAGCGACCACTCCCTCCCCGCACGGTCCGCCGGAAAAACAGGAAACCCCAGTTCTGGAAACCGTACCTCACCGCAATTTCGCCTGTCACCGCACCGCCTCAGCATAGGACACGACGGTTTGATCCCCCGGTCTAGCCAAAGGGCGCAGCCCGCGACAATAGCGGAGAGTAAACAATATACGTTACCCTAATGATATCCGGAGGATCTCGCCGTTTCGGTCGTCCTTTTTAGGGAAACCCCGCTGTTCTCCGTGGTAGACCTTTGGCTTTCGCCGCAGCTTTGCGAAGCAGCGCTGACCGAAATAAGGTTTAGGGTTCTTCTCCCCCACGCTTCCCGGGTCCCCCTCGAGTCCCCGCTTTTCCCTCCGCCCCCACGGAACGTCACAGCTCCGGTGAGCTGAGTGTCGGATTTCCAGCGGTCAATCCCCGCATAACAGATATAGCGCAACAAACTTCCCAAATCACCCCAAACTTGGGCAAGGTCCAGGCAGGAGGGCTTGACAGGCTGCTCCGACGTTGTGGAATGGAATCGGCCACCGTTTCCGCCGACGTCACGAGGGGGCGTGAATGCTCAGGATCGACCAGCACACGGACATGCAGCACGTCACAGCCCGACTACGTAACGAATTCCACACCCTGCCGCACCGCTCGGTGGAACGCTGTGTCACCGACACCTGGCACTGCGCCCGGCACCTCGGGTTCGAGGCCACGCCCAGCCTGGTCGAACGCGTCGCTCGAGAGCACCTGCGTGCCCTCGTCGAATCCGCACCTCCGTCCGCGTCCCCATCCGCTGCCGATACCGGCCTGCTAGATTGATCCTGATCGGACCTCCCGCGCTCTGCTGATACCACGCGACTAGGCCGAAACCATTCCCAGCCCTTTCCCTGTCCTTGTCATACCCTCGTTGAGTGTCGAATCCGCCCTCTTCCTCCCGCTCTGCTGCCGTTCCACCGCCCGACGAGGTGTTCGCGGAACTCCTCCGCGGCGCCCGGGCGCTGCTGACGGTACGTCATCCCCTTGATGCAGAGATCACTGTCAGTGAGCTGCTGAGCACCTGGCAGGAAATGCGGACCCGGGACATCGACCCGGACCTCATCATCGGCGAGGGCCTGCTCGACTACGCTCGCCGTGCCGCCACCCCGGCTGCCCTGGCCCTGCTCACCGGGGTCTCCACCATCGGGGTGTCCGCTCGGCACCGGCTGATCGCCCGGCGCGGCGCCCGAGAGCTCGCTGCCCGCGGCATCGCCAGCCCGCACTGGGTCACCTCACCCGCCACGGTCCGACCTATCAAGGCCTACGTGTCCCGCTCCCTCTTCGGCGACGCGGACGAACTCATCTGCGTCTACCGCCACGAAACCGAGGAAGGCGCACCGTCCGGGGAGCACGCGCTGGTCACCACCATCGACCACAACCTGGGAGGCGTGCTGCGCGATGCGTGGGTGAGCACCAAGGTCGACCAGTTGCTCCGCCACGGCGCCGACCAGGCAGCCCGAGACCCCATGATGTCCTTCACCTCGGTCTCCCTGGGGCGCGCCCACACCCTGCTCACGTCGGCGATCGACCGGACTGCCCGCCTCGTGGCCGCGACCGCCGCCGACTCCCCCGCTTTCCGGCCCAGCCGCTCGGTCACCCAGCTTCTCGGGTTCATTCGGGCGCGCGCCCGCATCCTGCCGCCCGAACCGCCCAGCCGCGCCGTGTCGTGGCGGCGCGACCGACGCGCCACCCTCGCCGCGCGCTTCCTCGCTTCCGATGCTGCGGCCGACCTGTCCGACAGTTACGCTGCGGGACGCTGCGCGGAGCACATCATCGACTACGGCTGCGACGCCGACTTCGGCCGCCCCATGCGGGTCAGCCCGCAGAAAGTCGAGGCTTTTCTGCTGGAATGGCTGCCGCGCCGCGTGCTGCTGCTGCCGGAGGAACAGGAAGCCATGCCGCATGTCCTAGCAGCGTGGGTCCGCTGGGCCGGCCCCTTCCAAGGACTCCCGGAAGTGGCGGTCCACGCCACGGTCGACGCGGTATGGGAGGCGACAGCCGCGTTCTCCCGGTCGTACTGGGACCCTTCGTCCACGTTCGGACTGCGCCGCGAAGTGCTCAACCGGCTCCTGCCCGACGGGGACCTCTCCGCCCTGCCCCGCCGCATGTTCGCCTTCCCGCTGGTGACCGAGTTGGCCCACGACGAGTTCGACCCAACGACCCGGTCCGGACGGCGGGCACTGCTGCGGCTCGACCACTTCGGCTCCTACGACCCGCCCCAGAAGCCGCGCGGACGGCACAGCGGGGCCCCCAAGGAGCCGTACCGGCCTCTCGACCGGTTGGACGAGGAAGCACTTGACGCGCATGAAGAGCTCGCCGACCGGCTGTGGCGCGGGGACCCGCCCAACCTGTGGTCCGCGGCGCAGCGGCTGCTCGACCGCGGGCTTTCGCGGTCCGAAGTCCTGGACACGCTGCTCGTCGCGCTGAGCGGGGCCGATGATGAAGCCGCGCTCGTCAAAATCCTCGACGAACTCTAGCCCGGCGGTCCACGGCCTCTTCCGGGGGCACGGACCGCCCTTCGGGGAGCGGGCAGTCCGCCCGCTCCCCGGCAGTTACTGCGCGGCTCCGCCGAAGAGGCGTGGAATCTGCTCGCTGGCTTCCTTGACGTCTTTGACGGTGTCCACTCCTCGCCAAAAACCGTCGATCCGGTAGCCGTAGAGCCGCCCCTGCTTGGCTAGCTCCGGGAACGTGCTGGACTCGTGGTCACCCTTGACCGGCAGCAGCTCAGTGGCCTCCGGCTCGAAAATGTAGACGCCGGCATTGATCCAGAACGGCAGCAGCGGGCTTTGGGTGAACCCTTCGATCAGGCCGCTGTCGGTGACGTCCACAATCCCCCAGCTCGTGCGGTACTGCGCCAGGGCGAGCGTGATGAGCCCGCCTTTCTCCCGGTGGTAGGCGGTGAACTCGTCCAGGGGGAACCACGTCAGGATGTCGCCGTTGAGCGCGAAGTAGGGGGACTCGGTGTCGCGGAGCCCGGAGCTCGCGAAACGCAGCGCGCCACCGCGCCCCAACGGCTCGTCTTCCACCAGGATGCTGACTTCAGGATCGGTCCGCCCTGAGAGGTGCTCCCGCAACACCTCCGCCTTGTAGCCGCAGGAGACCACGACATGCTCGACACCGTGCCGGGCTAGCCATTCCAGTTGGTAGTCGATGATCGGCCGACCGGCGACCTCGACCATGGCCTTGGGACGGGTGTCGGTGTAGGGCCGCAACCGGGTCGCCTGCCCCCCGGCGAGAATGACGGCCTGTCGGATAGGTTCGCTGGAACGACTCATGAGCGGACCATAGCAGGGGCCGCCCGATCTTCCGGAAGTGTGCAGTCCGTTGCGGCGGCCCCACTGTTCACCGCTGGGTCAGCTCTGTGTAGGCGGCGCGCAGGTCGGCGCTGGTGATCGTGGTCAGATCGGCGGCACTGGCCCGCTCACCGAGGTTCTCCGCGACCCGCAGGTCGCGGTAGGAGCACGCCTTTTCAAACAGTGACCGGGCGAAGCGGCCGTTGCCGAGCTCGTCGATCCAGCCCGACTCGCACACGTAGCTGAAGACCCGTTCCATGTCCGCGCGGGCCCCTTCGTCGAAGGAATCCCCGGTCTGCGCGGCGGTGCGCTCCGCGATTTCGATGAGTTCCTGAGGCGTATAGCTGGGGAAGGCCACGCGCACCGTGAACCGCGAAGCCAGCCCGGCGTTGCTGTGGAGGAAGCGGTCCATGTCCTCCGGGTAGCCAGCGAGGACGATGACCAGCCGGTCCCGGTCGTCTTCGGCGCGTTTGAGCAGGGTCTGCACTGCTTCAGAGCCGAACGCGTCGCCGCCGCTGTAGCCGGGGTTGACCAGCGAATACGCTTCGTCGATGAACAGTACCCCGCCCAGGGCCCGGTCCACCAGCTGGTTGGTCTTGATCGCGGTCGCACCCAGATGCTCGCCCACCAGGTCGGCGCGGCTCGCCTCCACCACGTCGGCGCGGGTGAGCAGCCCCAGCGCCGCGAACACTCGGCCCAGGATGCGGGCCACCGTGGTCTTCCCGGTGCCTGGGGGGCCGACGAAGACGAAGTGCCGCATCGGAGCTGGGACCCGCAGGCCTTGTCCCTCGCGCAGCCGGGCCATCCGCAGTTGGGCGGCGATGGCGCGGACCTGGCGTTTGACCGGTTCCAGGCCGACCATCGCGTCGAGCTCCGCGAGCGCCTCGGTGATGTCGGGGGGCGGAGTGAAACCGGGGAGCCTCGCAGTGAGGGCCTCGTAAGCGGCGACAATGTCGGCGGCCCGCACCGTCACCAGTTCTTCCGGGTCGGGACGCTTCCCGGAAGACTCCCGGGTGACGACCCGCACATCGCGGGCCTCGGCAGCCTTCTCCACCAGGGAGCGGGCGAACCGGCCGTTGCCCAGTTCGTCGACCACTCCGCGTTGGACGACCTGCTCCATCCGTTCCGCTAGTTCCGCGGCGGCGGCCTCGTCGAGCCGGTCGCCGCGGCGGGCGAAGAAGGACTCAGCGATGCGGCGCAGTTCGTCCGCGGTGTAGCTGGGGAAACTGATGCGGGTGGCGAACCGGGAGGCGAGTCCCGGGTTGGAGGCGAGGAAGCGGTCCATCTCCGCCTCGTAGCCGGCGAGGATGATGACGAGGCGGTCGCGGTCGTCCTCGGCCCGCTTCAGCAGGGTCTGCACTGCTTCGTTGCCGAACCGGTCGGGCTGGCCGTCCCCCTCGTTGACGAGCGAGTACGCCTCGTCGATGAACAGCACCCCGCCCAGGGCCCGGTCCACGAGTTCGTTGGTTTTGATCGCGGTCGCGCCGAGGTACTCCCCAACCAGGTCGGCGCGGCTCGCTTCAACCACGCGTGCCGTGGGGAGCAGCCCGAAGGAGTGGAAGATCGTGGCGAGGGTGCGCGCAACACTCGTCTTGCCTGTTCCGGGCGGCCCGGAGAACACAAAGTGGCGCAGCGGCCGGTCGACGCTGTATCCCGCGTCGGCCCGCAGCCGGGCCGCTTCGATCGCGGCAGCGATCGCGCGGACCTGCTGTTTGACCGGTTCCAAACCGATCATGCTCTCGAGCTGGGCCAGCGCCTCCGTGACCGGGATCGGTTCTTCTGCGGCGACCTCTCCTTTGCCCGCGCTGCCTTTCCCGCCGCGGGCGCGAGCGCGCTGGGCCGCGGGGACGGCGGGCCCCGCAGCGGCGGCAGCCCTTCCCTCCTGCCGGTAGCGGTCCAGCTCCTTGGTGAGCTGGCGGGCCGCCACCCACCGCCAGAGCAGGGTCACCGCGGCACCCAGCACCATCCCGGCGACCCCCAGGCTTGCGGGAACCGCCGGAATGGTCATATGGGCCAAGGCCAGCCCGAAGCCGACGATCAGTCCGCCGAGCAGGGTCACCAGCGTGGTGTGCCACACCGGGAACGCGGAGATGCGCGCGGCCACGAGCGCCACGGGCAGCGGCAGCAGCGGGATGAGCAGCAGTGCCGGCTGGCCGTGCAGCGGAATCGACATCAGGGTGTGGGCCACCACCGTCCAGCCCACGCAGACCACGGCGGTGGCGAGTGCCCCGGCGGAGTGCATGAACGCGGTGAACAGTGCAAGCAGCAGAACCGTTCCGGTGACTGTCGCCCACACGGAGAGCTGGGTGAGCACCGCGACCACCGCGGCGGCGAGGACAATCCCCAGCCCGGCGAGCAGCCGGGTACGTAACGGGGTCCGGTGGTAGGTGGAACGGAGGCGTTCCAGAGAGGCCGCCCTGGGCCGCTGCGCGGCTCGGGGTTCGATCTGGCGCCCCATGCTGCCCCTTTCGCGATATGCCCTGTGCGCCCTGTTTCAGGGACACTCGTACCGGCTCGCGTTCCATACTGCCGCTTACCGCGCGTGTCGCGTAAGGAGCGCTGCGCGTGTCGCGGACCGGAGCGGGCCGGGCCCTCCTGCGGACGGGCTCAGTCCAGAAGGCTCAACTGGCCGTCCACGGCGCTGTCCCGGACCACGCGCAGATGGCGCCAGCGCGGCAGCCGGTCCAGGTAGGACCAGGACAGCCGGTGGTGGGGGGTGGGCCCGTGTTCGGCCAGCGCTGCGCGGTGGACCGGCGAAGGGTAGCCCGCTCCCGTAGCGAAACCGTAGCCGGGGTACTCGGCGTCCAGCTCGGCCATGAGCGCATCGCGGTGCACTTTGGCGAGGACCGAGGCTGCCGCGACACTGACGCAGGTCAGGTCGGCTTTGACGTGGGTACGCACGGTCCACGGGGCACCGACGTAGTCGTGCTTGCCGTCCACGATGACCGCATCGGGGCGCACCGGCAGGGCGTCGAGCGCCCGGTGGGCAGCCAACCGAAGCGCCTCGGTCATGCCGAGCCGGTCGATTTCCGCGGGCGAGGCCTGGCCGAAGGCGTAGCCGCGGACCCAGGAACGCACCTGTTCGGCCATGGCGGTACGCCGCCGCGGGGTGAGCCGTTTGGAGTCGGTGAGCCCTTCCGGGGGAGGCGAGCCGTCGGTGATCGCCGCGCAGACCAGGACAGGGCCGGCCCAGGCGCCGCGCCCTACCTCGTCAAGCCCGGCGACGACCCGGGCGCCCGCTGCGATGAGCTCCTGTTCCACGTCGTAGGTCGGCGGGGGAATCGTCGCTGATGCCTTCACCATTCGGCCAGAGTAGCGAGATTCCGCACTACTCCGCGGTAGCGCACGTCGGTCTCTCCGCTTCCCCTATTCTGGGAGAGATACGGGCTGCCCCACACGGCCGTCCCTGCGGCCGCTCCCTCGTGGGGTTACCGTGCCCGTTCGCTTGTTTTCCGTTCCACGTGTTCCTTTGTTCTGTTGGGGGCTGCCTCCTCATGTCCGCCGCCACTCCCGAGCCCACTGGACCCGCACCACAGGGTGGACAGCCAGGGACCGGGGAGGAATCGGTCGCCAAACTCATCTCTATTGCGCCTCGGCCGACCCTTGCCCAGCGGATCATCTCCTGGGCGTCGCGTCCCCCGGGGGTGCTGTACCTGCCTAGCTGCGTCATCGTGGCCTTGGTGCTGCTGTACGAGGACAGCGTGCCCGGTGGCCACCTGCCCAGCTTCATCCTGGGCCTCGGCGGGGGTGCGCTGCTCGCCACCATGGGTGCGCTGCGGCTGGGCATCGCGATGACGGTGGCCCGGCCAATGATCCGCTACTACTGGCTGCGCTGGCTCACTCCACCGCTGATCGCCCTCGCCGCTGTGGTGCTCTCCCTCGCGGATGTCCCCTTGCAGGCGCGGGTGGACGCGTCAGCCGACGACCTGCTGCGGCTGCGAGCCACCTCCAACTCTTCCACGGTGCTCCTCCCGGAGGAGCAGTGGACGGGTTTCTACCCGGTGAGTGAGGTCACCGAGCTCGAAGGTGTGACGTTGTTCACTGTGGAGGGTGCCGGGCTGCTGAAGAAGTCGGGGCTGGCCTACAGCCCCAAAGTGCTGCCGACCGACGTGTTCGTGCCCGGTCACGGCAACCGGGTCTACGAGCACATCGGAGGCGAATGGTACTCCTGGACCGAGCACTGACCTCGGCCGCAACCACGTGCGGGGGTGGGCTTCCAGCCCACCCCCGCACTGTCTGTCGTGGCTGTTTTCCGATGGACTACCGATCCTGCTGGCGGTAGTGGGCGATGGCCTCCTGCGCCTGCTGGACCGCGTCCCCTTCCTCGATGCGCGCACCGATGACGGAGCCGAGCCCGCTCGTCCGGCGTTCCGTGATCCCCGGCAGAAGCTGGGCGAGCAGAAGCGTGGACAGCGCGGACGTGTCCCCTGCCCCTGAGCCGGTGCGCACCACTACCGGAGTGGGGGCCTGTTCGGCGAGCTTGGCGCCCACTTCCAGTCGACGCCGGGCCAGCTCGTAGCGGAGCATCGCCTGGTTGTCGCGGTAGGCGGTGGCGAGCCGCCGCTGCGCAGTGGCTTCGTTGATGGCGGCGACCAAGTTGGTCCGGCCCCGCGTCTCGATCTCGTAGCGCACCCGCTGCGCCTCGGTCTCCTGCTCCTCCAGCATCTGCGCCACGTCCTGGCGAGCCCGGTTCAACGCCGCGTTGACCTCGACGATCTTGGCATCCCGGGTCTTCTTGGACCGTTCGATGTCCATCAGGAGCGTGTCGATGCGGCGCTTGCGGATCAGCTCCCACTCCTGCTCGTAGGCGACCATCTCCTTGGCGACCCGCTCCCGGGTGGACAGGTGCTGCTGGTACTGGTCGGGGAGCTGCACGTCGGGGATGTTGCAGCCCATGATCTGCACCCCGTACCGGCTGAGCTGCCGGTTCAGCAGCTCCTGCATGTCCGCGACATCCGAGCCCCGCAGGTCGTGGGCGTTCTCCGTCTGCACCAGGCGGCTGCGTTGGCGGATCGCATCCTGCACTGCGCTGGACAGCACCAGGTCGAAGTTGCTGGCGCCGATGGTGCGGACGAAGGCGGTCGCGTTCGTGATCCGGAACTTCAGGAAGAACTCGATCGACTTGAGCGGAACGTTCTCTTTGGTGGGGCAGGCGAGCACGGGGGCGTTGTAGGGGATTTCGGTGGAGGTGTCCACCACGAAGTCGACGCGGGTCCACGGGTGCCACAGGTAGTGGCGTCCCGGTCCGAGCTCCGCGACGATAGCCCCGAACTTGGTGAGCACCCCCGTGGTGCCCTGTTCGATCTCCACGATGGAGGAGCGCCACCACCACAGCAGGGCGAGGGCGAGCGAGATGATCCCGAAGAACAGGGCGGGGACCGCGATGACCGTCCCGACGATCTCCCCTGCGGCCAGGGCGGCGACCAGCGCGGTCAGGACCAGGTAGATCCCCACCCACACGAAGGTCATCCATTTGAGCCCGCGGCTGTCCCGGGGAATCACGACGGGGACCAGCGCCCCCTGGTCGCCGCCGCGCAGCAGGCGGGCAATGTCACCCCAGGAGGCGAGCGCCTCTTTGATGGTGGAGTTCCCGCGGCTGACCGGCTGACTCATCACTGGCCTCCCCACTGGTCGGAGTCGTAGTGCGCCGTGTGCGGCTCACCGGGGGACGGGCTGCCCCCTGCTTCCCCCTCCGATGCCGGGCTCTGCTCCGCGAGGGTTGCCTCAGTGGCCTGGGGCGTTTCCTGCTCGCCGAGCAGTGCGGCGATCTCGGGTTCGCGGGCAGCGATACGCTCCTGGATTTCGGCGAGCCGGGTACGGAGCGCGGCGATCTCTTCGTCGGAGAAGAGCACCGGGTCCGTGCCGCCGATGAGCTGCTGCGCCACGCGGAGGAAGTCGATGGCTGCGTCGCCGTCGCCGACCTGTACGAGCTGCGGCAGACTGTCCGCCACCGCTTCCAGCTTGTCCAGCAGGTCCTGTTGGAAGCGGTAGTTGAGGATCTCGGGGGCCTCAGCCGCGCTGACCGCGCGGATGTCCAGGGCTTGCGCTTCCAGCAGCGCGGCATTGGCCTGCGCGGTGCTCTCCGCCTCGACGAACCGCTGCCGGGCCAGGGCACGGGCGCGGTTGGTCTCCCGCTCCAAGGCGGTGTCCATCTGCGCCTGGTACTGGGCGATCTCTGCCTGGATCCCGGAGAGGGTCTCGTTGAGGGAGGCGAGCTCCTTGTTGAGGTCTCCCTCGTTCTGCTCTTTGCGGAGCTGGAGCTGGTACTCGTAGGTGTAGGCCTCTTTCGCCACCCGCACCATCTCGGGGGCGGCCAGGTTCATGCGGTACTCCTGGCTGGACGGCTCCGCGTGGGTGATGTTGACACTGGTCAAGCGCACCGCGGGCAGGAACTGCTGGTTGAGCTGCTCCAGCAGGCGGGTGGTGTTCTCCCCGACCAGGTCGTAGATCTTCGCGGCCTCCTGTTCGTAGATGAGGCTGCGGGTCGTCTCACTGATGGCGTTGTTGAGCTTGTCCTGGAAGCCTTGGACCGCGCCCAGGGTGAAGACGAACTCGATGGGGTCTTCAATGCGGAACTGGAGGAACAGGTCGACCGAGGCTTTGACGCCGCTCCTGGTGGGCGCCTCCCGGATCGGGGCGTTGAAGGGGTATTCCCGGGTCGTGTTGATGATGTAGGACACCCGCTTCCACGGGTTGAGCAGGGTGACCCGGCCAGGACCGACGACCTGCTCCAGCTTCCCGAACTTGCTGATCAGCGCGACGCAGCCGTCGGGCACCATGACCATGCCCTGCCGCCACCAGCTGAAGGCGCCGATCGCGGCGGTCAGCACCCAGTAGTGGGGACCGAAGAAGATCATGGTGGCGTGCGGCAGCGGCAGGGTGACGAGGCTGCCCACCAGTCCTAGCATCACGAGCAGGATCACTGGGAGCAGGGCTCGCGCGGTGCGGCCGCGCGGGATCACCATGGGGCAGATGACGTGGACGGGTCCCTCGGGGCCGCGCTCGTAGCGGCTGCGGTTGAGTGCCTCGCCCGCGTTGGCTAGAGACGTGGTCTGCTGTTCGATCCGGGTGCCCACGGAAGCGTTCTGGTCGCGTGCGGCCAGGAAGTCCGCGGGGTCGAGTCCATACTGCTCAGCTGCCTGGTCGACAGCGTCGCTGAGCACCTGGCGCGGATCGCCTCCTTGGGCGATCGCGCTTGCTGCCCCGCGCACGGCTTGCGCAAAGGACATAGGCGAGGACTCCTCTCCATTGATGTTGAGGACATACTGTCCAGACGCGGTGGACACTCGTCTGGTTCCGATTCCTCCGCGGTCCCGGCATCCTTTCACAGGGATACGGACTTCCGAGTAACAAGAGAGCAACCGTCCCAAAATGCGCGAGGGCGGCCGGGTGGCCGCCCTCGCGGGACGTGGCTGCGGGGATGCCCTGCAGTCGGTTAGCTGCAGCCGCTGGTCGAGCCGCAGCCTTCGCAGACGTAGCAGCTTCCGGACGGCCGCATCTTGGTGCCGCAGCTCACGCAGAGCGGCGCGTCAGCGCTGAACTCTTTGCGGGACTCCGTGGACTCCACCGTACTCCGCGGCTTCGGCTCCGGTTCCGGAGGCGCGGTCAGCGTCTCGGTGACCGGCGCGGACTGGGCGTAGGTGACCACTTGGGCAGCGACCTGGGCCGGGTCCTCGCCGGCGGCCTGGGCAGCCCGCTCTTCCGCGGTGAAGACGCCGAGTGCGGCGCGCTCCTCGTACGGCAGGTAGTCCAGGGCGAGGCGGCGGAAGATGTAGTCCACGACCGACTGCGCCATCCGGATGTCGGGGTCGTCGGTCATCCCCGCCGGTTCGAAGCGCATGTTGGTGAACTTCTCCACGTAGGTCTGCAGCGGCACCCCGTACTGCAGCGCGATGGAGATCGCGATGGAGAAGGCGTCCATGATCCCGGCGAGCGTAGAGCCCTGCTTGCCGAGTTTGAGGAACACTTCGCCCAACCCGTCGTCGGGGTAGGAGCCGGCGGTGATGTAGCCTTCAGCACCCCCGACCGTAAAGGAGATGGTCTGGCTGGGACGCCGCTTCGGCAGCCGGCGCCGCACCGGGCTCCGGAGCTCGACGGGGCGGGACTCCTCCTTCTTCTCCTCTTCCTTCTTCGTGGTGGACAACGGCTGGCCGACCTTGCAGTTGTCGCGGTAGACCGCGAGCGCCTTGAGGCCCTTCTTCCAGCCTTCGAAGTAGAGGCGTTCGAAGTCCTCGACCGTGGCTTCCTCGGGCAGGTTGACGGTCTTTGAGATCGCGCCGGAGAGGAACGGCTGGACTGCCGCCATCATCTCCACGTGGCCCATGGGTCGGATGTAGCGCTTGCCGGTGGCGCAGTCGAAAACCTCGTAGTGTTCCGGGCGCAGTTCAGGGGCGTCGACGACGTGGCCGTGCTCAGCGACGTAGTCGACGATGGCCTGGATCTGGTCTTCGTTGTAGCCGAGGGTGCGCAGCGCCCGCGGAATGCCCTGGTTGACGATCTTCATGGACCCGCCGCCCACGAGCTTCTTGATCTTGACCAGGGAGAAGTCGGGCTCGATGCCGGTGGTGTCGCAGTCGAGCATGAAGGAGATGGTGCCGGTGGGGGCGAGCAGGCTGGCCTGGGCGTTGCGCCATCCGTGGCGTTCCCCGAGTTCCAGGCACTCCTTCCACGCGCGGGTGGCGGCGTCGTGGATCGGCTTCTCCAACTGTCCGACCGGGCGGAGTGCGTCGTTGGCTGCCGCGTGCTTGCGCATGACGCGCTTGTGGGCCTCCGCGTTCTTGGCGTAGCCCTCGTAGGCGCCGACGACCCCGGCCAGTTCCGCGCTGCGCCGGTAGGCCGCGGCGGTCATCAGCGAGGTGATCGCGGCAGCCACCGAGCGGCCCCCGTCGGAGTCGTAGGCGTGCCCGGTCGCCATGAGCAGGGCGCCCAGGTTGGTGTAGCCGATACCGAGCTGGCGGTACGCGCGGGTGGTCTCGGCGATCTTCTCGGTGGGGAAGTCGGCGAAGCAGATGGAGATGTCCATCGCCGTGATGACCAGCTCGGTGAGCCGTTCGAACTCCTCGACGCGGAACGAGCCATCCTCGTCGAGGAACTTCATCAGGTTGATCGAAGCCAGGTTGCAGGACGAGTTGTCCAGGTGGACGTACTCGGAGCAGGGGTTGCTGGCAGTGATCCGACCGCTTTCCGGCGTGGTGTGCCAGTCGTTGATGGTGTCGTCGTACTGGATGCCCGGGTCCGCGCACTCCCAGGCGGCCTGAGCCATCTTGCGGAACAGGTCCCGGGCCCGGACCTTGCTGATGACTTCCCCGGTGGTGCGGGCGATGAGGTCGAAATCCTCATCGTTCTCCACGGCACGCATGAACTTGTCGGAGACCCGCACGGAGTTGTTGGCGTTCTGGTACTGGACGCTGATGATGTCAGCGCCGCCCAGGTCCACGTCGAAGCCGGCGTCGCGCAGCACCCGGATCTTGCGTTCTTCGCGTGCCTTGCATTCGATGAACTCTTCGATGTCTGGGTGGTCGACGTCGAGGACCACCATTTTGGCGGCCCGCCGGGTGGCGCCCCCGGATTTGATGGTTCCGGCAGAGGCGTCGGCGCCGCGCATGAAGGACACCGGGCCGGACGCGGTTCCACCAGAGGAGAGCAGCTCCTTGCTAGAGCGGATGCGAGAGAGGTTCACCCCCGCGCCGGAGCCGCCCTTGAAGATCAGCCCCTCCTCCTTGTACCAGTCGAGGATCGACTCCATGGTGTCGTCCACCGACAGGATGAAGCAGGCGGAGACCTGCGCCTTCGACGAGGTTCCGACGTTGAACCAGACCGGGGAGTTGAAGCTGAACATCTGGTGGACGAGGGCGTACTTGAGCTCGTGATCGAAGATCTCAGCGTCCTCGTCGGAGGCGAAATAGCCGTGCTCCCGACCGGCTGCGGTGTAGGTGTCGACGACCCGGTCGATGAGCTGTTTGAGGCTCCACTCGCGTTGCGGGGTGCCCAAGGCGCCGCGGAAGTACTTGCTGGCCACGATCTGGGTGGCGTTCATCGACCAGCTCTTGGGGAATTCGACCCCATCCTGCCGGAAGTTGACCGAGCCATCGCGCCAGTTGGTCATGACGACGTCGCGGCGTTCCCACTCCACAGTGTCGTAGGGGTGGACTCCAGGAGTGGTGAAGACGCGTTGGATCTTCACCCCCCTGCGAGGTTTTCTGCCTTTACGCGTGGCAGAGCCGCTCACCGTCTCGGTCATCGTGCTTCGCTCCCCTTGGTGGAAAGGTGTATCCGAGGGTGGTCGCCGTTCGTCTGCCGTAGCCGGCGGCACCCTGAGTGTCCTCTATGGCTTGTTGAACGCTGTGGTGCCCGGTGGTGGGTTCAGCCCTGGGTTGCTGTGCGCTCTGCCCTCAGCTCCGCGATCTCGCGTTCGAAGTCTTCGAGGGATTCGAAGCTGCGGTAGACGCTCGCGAAGCGCAGGTAGGCGACTTCATCGAGGTCGCGCAGCGGTCCGAGGATGGTCAGTCCGATCTCGTGCGAGCTGACTTCCGCAACCCCGCGGCTGCGGATCTCCTCCTCGACCCGCTGTCCGAGGAGCGCGAGCGCGTCCTCGGTGACCGGGCGGCCCTGGCAGGCCCGTCGGACTCCGGCGATGATCTTGCTGCGGGAGAAGGGCTCCGTGGCTCCTGATCGCTTGGTGACCATGAGCAGCACCGTCTCCTGGGTGGTGAACCTTCTCTCACAGGCCGGGCAGGAGCGACGGCGTCGGATCGCTGTACCTTCTTCTGCGGCCCGGCTGTCGATCACCCGGGTGTCCTGGTTGTGGCAGAAGGGACAGCGCACTGTTTGTCATCCTTCCCAGGTCAACACCGGACAACCACAATTTGTGGATGGTTTCATCCACGAAGGCACTAGATCTAGTGGCCGTTAACCTACGGCTAGAGAGTCTTAGACGCAACCTGAGACAAGTCCGTCCGGCGTGTCGCCACGCACGGCTTCGGACTGCGAACGGTGTGTGTGGCTGGAGATGTTCGCAACTGTGCGGTGTGCGGGAGCGAAGCGTCTGTCTCAGGGGGATGGTAGAACGAGTTCCTGTCCTGGGGTGAGCACCGGTTCGGTGAGGCCGTTGATCTCGACGATCTCGTCCACAGTCTTGCGCGGGTCTTCTGCGGGACGGAGTCGTTCAGCGATCTCCCAGAGCGTGTCTCCCTCGTTGACCACGACCGTGCGTGACCGTTCGGGGAGGTGGAGGAGCGTGTCGGTGGAAGCGTCCGCGTTGGAGGCGCTGAGGGCCAGAAACGCTACGGCGAACAGGGCGCAGCCGGCGGCGGCTGCCGTGCCGAGCAGGCAGAACAGGACGATCCGTCCTCTCCTGGTCAGCCGCGGGGGCCCTGCGGGGACGGGGCGTACGGCCCGTTTACGGGCGGGACTGGCCGGACTTCGCCGGACCTCGGGTGGAGGGACGTCATTGATCCACTCCGGTACCTCCTTGGACCAGTCGTAAAGATCGGTTTCCAGACCGCCGCGGGCAGCGTCCGTGTCGCTCGTAGACCGACAGGAAGCGCGGGCAGCGGATGGCGTGGGGGCATGCGGCAACGCGGCCTGGGACATCGTCCTTCCCTTCGAACCTCCGCCCACCAGAACCGGCGTTCGATTACTACCGCATTCTGGGAAATTTTTCAGCATCATCTCGAACGTTTGTTTGATATTGCCTTGTCCAAGGACTAACGTGGAATGTGTTTCGCTCCGGTAGAGCATCGGCGTCGGTCCTATCACGCCGACGCCCTCGACCTTCGGAACGAGCATTGATGTCGTAGCAAGCCGACAGTCCCCAACGGAGGACACTAACCGCCGAGGAGGCCGGACGTGCCGGAGGAGAACCGCGGAGGGCACCAGCCTTACACGGAGGAGAGTTCCGTCTCCGCACTCCACCCGGTCCGCACGGATGACTCCGTGGGGTCCTCTGCCGAGCAGACAGGTGACGCTCCGACACTCACGGAACGTCAGCGGAGTGTCCTCAACGTCATCCACCGCTACGTGCGTGAGCGGGGATATCCGCCGTCCATCCGGGAGATCGGGGAGGCGGTGGGGCTGTCTAGCCCCTCAAGTGTCGCGCACCAGTTGAAGGTGTTGCAACGCAAGGGGTACCTTCACCGCGATCAGAACCGCCCCCGAGCGGTGGAAATTCGTATTCCACATAAAACTTCCGGACGCACGCGAAGGGAACTCGGCGGGCTCTCCGGCTCCGAGGAAATCGTGGACATTCCCCTGCTCGGCCGGATCGCGGCGGGCGGCCCGATTCTGGCGGAGGAGCATGTCGAGGATGTGCTCTCCCTGCCGCGGCAGCTTGTCGGAGAGGGCACGCTCTTCATGCTCACCGTCGTGGGCGATTCCATGATCGATGCCGCTATCGCCGACGGTGACCTGGTCGTTGTCCGTCAGCAGCCTGACGCTAACAACGGGGATATCGTGGCCGCGCTTCTAGGCGACGAGGCCACGGTCAAGGTCTTCAAGCGTGACAGAGAACACGTCTGGCTGCTGCCGCGAAACAGCGCCTACGAGCCCATCAACGGCGATTCTGCGACCATTCTGGGCAAAGTCGTCACCGTTCTTCGCAAGGTATAACGACTTCGCTTCAGTTTGATACGACCCCGTAATTAATCTCTGAATTGTCCCTTTTGGGCCATTTGTCGGTAATCGTTACCGCTGTTTTCTCGTAGGATTTTCCGCCCCGTTGTCTCCACTGGCCTGGCCGCCCCAGGCGCGCCGCAAGGGGCACGCACTGGGGACGGCCAGGACTGGTCACTCTCGTCTGGAACGGTCCGTTACTGGTAGTCGCCGCGGCGGATCTCTTCGAGGGTGGCGCGGGCCAATTTCTCCGCTTCCTGGATCGCCTCCTCCTCGGGAAGCGACACCCCGAAGTTCACCTTGTCGTAGCAGGACGCGAACGACAGGTTCGCCACGTACGTGGCAACACAGCCGACCTGGTTCTCACTGTCGTACCAGGACACGGCTCCTTCACCGAGGCCGGAGACCTCCGTCGTGGTGTAGTCCTGGGAATACCACTCCAGGTCGTCGCTGGTGTGGTAGCGCTCCCCAGGGTCGTTGAGCATGATCGTGAGGAAGGCGTAGCTGCCGTTGCCCAGGCTGTTGACGTTGTCCCAGGAGCAGTGCTGCCCTTCCCACCATTCCTGGCCGCCGGTGTCGACGTCTTCAACCTCCCCGCGGTAGTCGGGGACGAGCCGTTCCAGCTCGCTGTGCTCCCCCACCGAGCAGCCGGGCAGCATCGTGAAGTCCCCTTCCACCTCGGACGAGGTCGTCCCCTGGGAGTCCGAGGTCTCCCCGGTGGCGGACGTCTCCTGGTCTGAGGTGCTGTCGCTGCTGCTCAGAGCGGCGAATACGAGGATCCCGGCGATACCGAGGACCGCTGCCGCGCCCACGACGATCCCGGCGATCAAGCAGCCGTTTCTCCCTGTCTTCTGCGGAGCAGGCGGATATCCTCCCGCTCCGTACGGCGGGGGAGAGAACTGCGCCCCGTGGGGCGGCTGCCCGGGGGGAGGAGGCGGGGGGCCGTAGGGCTGGGATCCGTACGGGGGTTGCGGCCCGTGCGGCGACGAGGGAGAAGAAGGTTGGGTCATGGGATGATCCTTATCCAACAACAGTGGAAGGTCGTTCGTGTGCGGGGTTTCACGGCATCCCTGGCGGAGGCCGCCCCGGCAGGGCTCTCGACTGCTGGAAGCGGATTCACTCCTGCTCCAGGGTCGCGACGATCTCCTGGGCCACGCTCACGGCACCGTCCATTGCCTCTTCCGCAGAGACCTCCCGGGTGGCGGAGAAGTCCGTGCTGGCCTCGTAGCAAGCGGAGATCATGAGATTGGACTTCCGCACCGCCACGCACCCGTGCAGGGTTGTGGCGTCGTACCACCGCACGGCCTCGTCTCCGAGTCCCGTCACGGCGGTCGTCGCGTTGTCCTCCGATTCCCGTTTCAGATCGGCCCGGGCGGAGGCCTCTCCCCCGTGGCCGAAACGGTTTCCGCTGCGGATGAAGGCCACACTCACGCTCGACGGCATCCCGGGAGAATCCTCCGTGGTCGTCCACCGGCATTGGGTGCCGTCCCACCACGTAGCGCCCTGGGTGTCTACGGGAGCGTCGAGGTCGGTCACGTACCCCTTGACCAGTTGGTCAAGGACTCCGCTCTCTTCGACGAGGGCGCACGGTGGGGCCTCCGCATAGTCCCCGCCGGGACCGCGCAGCCAGACGAGGAGGCCGACTCCTCCGCACCCCAGCAGCACGAGGACGAGTACTGCGCTGACCAGCACAGCCACCGCGCAGCCGCGTCCGCTGCCGCGCGGCTCCTCATGGAGGGTGGCGGACCCGCCGGGGGGAGGCGGCTGGACCATGGACTTCCCTTCACCTGTCCGGAGATCGACGCTCTTCCTCTGCCACCGAGCCAACGTTACTCGCTGGTTCGGACGGGAGGTCTGGCAGAGGAGCCCGATCCCTGAGCATCACTTCACCGGGTAAGAAGCCGCTTACCGCGATAAAGTTCGCGGTAATCTCCCCAAGCCGGGCGGAGCGGACGGTCCGGCTTCCCGGCTCCGTTACAGGGCCGCCGCCACCTCTGCGGCGATCGCCGCTACTTTCTCCCCGGCGTCGGCCCCGCCGTACCAGACCCGGATCGTCAGGTTGCGGTCCCTGGTCGCGGCCTCGGCTCCCTCACCGACCCCGGCGGGCCGCACCAGCGTGTCCCCGCGCGACAGCTCCCCCTCCGCCAAAGCGTCCAGTTCTGCTGCTGCGCGCTCCTCCCCGCTCGATTGGCTGTCGCTGAAGTGGGCGCGGAAGGAGACGATGAGCATCCGCGGGTCCTCACCGGAAGCGTCCAGTGAGGACCACACGCACGACCGGCCGGCGGAGAGCGGGAGCGGCCCAACGGTCTCCGCTTCGAGCACTGCTGCGGGGACCGCGCCTTCCACGGTCGCACTCGGCACTGACGTGCAGGCGGGCGGCTGCGGGTACGCGTCCGTGGGAGCGGCCTCCACTGCGGGACCGTGCTTCGCCCACAGCAGGCCGCCGGTGATGGCCGCGGCGCTCACCACGGCAGCGCCGCCCACCACCGCGGCCCCGCGCACCACTGTGCGCCGCCTCGCCTCGTCCATCGTCGTGTTCTCCTCTTCCGCGCCCGCCCACGGTCCGGCTGCGGGCGGCGGCCCGGTTGCGGTACCTCAGCAGTGGTCGGCGTTTAGGCGACCACGATGTTGACCAGTTTGGGCTCACGGACCACGATCCTGCGGATCTCACGTCCGGCGATGTGATTCTGGACCTTCTCCGAGGCGAGGGCCAGCCGCTCCAGCTCTTCCGCGGAAATGTCCGGGGAGACCTGCAGCTTGTCGCGGACCTTGCTGGCCACCTGGACCACGCACGTCACGCTCTCCTGGACCAGGAGCGCAGGGTCGGGCTCCCGCCAGGTGCCCACCGACACCGATCCGGTGTGGCCGAGCATCTCCCAGCCTTCCTCGGCGACGTAGGGAGCGAACAGACCCAAGGTGATCGCAATCACCTCAGCGGCTTCACGCACCGCGGGGTCGGCGGCGCCAGGGCCCGAGTCGATCGCCCGGCGAGCAGCGGTGACGAGTTCCATGATCCGCGCGATGGCGACGTTGAACCGCTGGGCTTCCACGGCCTCGGTAACCTTCGCCAGGGTCTGGTGGGTCATCCGCCGCAGCGCCAGGTCGCCGGTGGCCGGGTCCACCCCCGGTGCAGAGGCGGCTGCGGCCTCCGCCATCACCCGGTAGGCACGGTTGAGGAACTTCACCGATGCCCCCGGGGACACGTCTGCCCAGTCGATGTCTTCCTCCGGCGGCCCGGCAAACACCATGGTCAGCCGGACGGCGTCAACCCCGTAGCGGTCGATCTCCTGCCCCAGGTCCACACCGTTGCCCAGCGACTTGGACATGGCCTTGCCCTGGTTGATGACCTGGCCCTGGTTGAGCAGCCGGACGAAGGGCTCGGTGAACGGCACCATGCCCATGTCGTAGAGGACCTTGGTGAAGAACCTGCTGTAGAGCAGGTGCAGGATCGCGTGCTCGACACCGCCGACGTACTGGTCGATCGGTCCCCACTTGGCGACTTTCTCCTGGTCGAACGGCGCGGTGTCCAGGTTGGGCGAGCAGTAGCGCAAGAAGTACCAGGAGGAGTCGACGAAGGTGTCCATCGTGTCCGTGTCCCGTTTGGCGGGCCCGCCGCAGCGGGGGCAGGACACGTTGACCCAGTCGGTGGCGGCGGCCAGCGGGGAGACCCCCTTGGGGGCTAGGGCAGCCCCGCGCAGGTCGGGCAGGCGCACCGGCAGTTCTTCGTCGGGGACCGGAACTTCGCCGCACTCCGGGCAGTGGATGATCGGAATGGGAGTGCCCCAGAACCGCTGGCGGGACACCAGCCAGTCGCGCAGCCGGTAGTTGACGGCGGCCTTGCCGGTGCCGCGTTCGGTGAGGATCTCGATGATGCGGGGGATCGCTTCGCTCTTGCTGAGGCCGTTCAGCGGACCGGAGTTGATGAGCGTGCCCTCCCCGGGGGTGGCGATCCCCGTCTCAGCGGGGTCGGGCTCGCCCGTGTCCACGACAACACGGACCGGCAGGTTGAACTTGCGGGCGAAGTCCAGGTCGCGCTGGTCGTGTGCGGGCACCGCCATGATCGCGCCGTGGCCGTAGTCGGCCAGTACGTAGTCGGCCGCCCAGACCGGGATGCGCTCCCCGTTGACCGGGTTGATCGCGTAGCGGCCCAGGAAGACGCCGGTCTTCTCCCGCTCGGTCGACTGGCGTTCGATGTCACTCAGCTTGCTGACCTGGGTGCGGTAGGCCTCGAACGCTTCCCGCTGTTCAGGCGCGCACAGTTCGTCGGCCAGCGGCGAGTCGGGGGCGACCACGAAGAACGTCGCCCCGTACAGGGTGTCGGGTCGCGTAGTGAAGACGGTGACCGGTTCCTCGCGGCCTTCGATAGTGAACTGGACGTCAGCGCCTTCCGAACGGCCGATCCAGTTGCGCTGCATGGTCAGCACGCGCTCGGGCCACTTGCCCTCGAGCTGCTCCATGTCGTCCAGCAGCCGCTGGGCGTAGTCCGTGATCTTGAAGTACCACTGGTTGAGCGCCCGCCGCTCGACCTCGGTGCCGCAGCGCTCGCACTTGCCCTGGATGACCTGCTCATTGGCGAGCACGGTCTGATCCTTGGGGCACCAGTTGACCAGGCCGTCCTTGCGGTAGGCCAGACCGCGTTCGAAGAACCGGAGGAAGAACCACTGGTTCCAGCGGTAGTACTCGGGGTCGCTGGTGTGCAGACGACGGGACCAGTCCAAAGAGATGGCGTAGCGCCGGAACGACTCGGCCTGGGTCTCAATGTTGGTGTAGGTCCACTCGGCCGGGTGGAAGTTGTGTTTGATGGCGGCGTTCTCCGCGGGCAGGCCGAAAGAGTCCCAGCCGATCGGGTGCAGCACGTTCTCCCCGCGCGCGAAGTGGTAGCGCGCGATGACGTCGCCGATCGCGAACGCCTCAGCGTGCCCCATGTGGAGGTCACCTGAGGGGTAGGGGAACATGTCGAGCACATAGCGTCGCGGACGGGGGTCGGCCGGGTCTTCGCTAGCCGTGAAGGGGTTCTCCTTTGCCCACCGGGCCTGCCACTTCTCCTGGAGTGCCCGGACGTCGTAGGAGCCACTCGTCGTCTGATCGCCGCTAACCGCTGTCATGGTTGGATGGTTCCTCTACCGGTGTTGCCCTAGGGGGCGGGTTCCGATCTGGCGCACTGCTGTTGCCGGACCAGCGTCTTCCGACTCACCGAGTGACCTGAGGATGCCGGTCCGAATCACCTGTGTTTCAAGGTTAGCGCGCAACGGCACGGCCGAAGCGCAGCCGTGATTCCCCTGCGGCATCCCGCGGTCTTCCCGGGCTGAGCCAGCGTGGGACAGCTCTCTGCCGCTGCAGCCGCAAAGGGCGGGAAAACCGGCTACCGTTGGCGGTAAAGCATCCTGGCTCTATGGCCGTGTCGGCTGGGCGGAGCCCGTACCCGCCGCGCCACGTTGGTCTTGGGAATCGATGGGGAGGACAGCAGTTCACCGGTCGGCCCCCGCTGGTGGAACACGGTCGCGGCACAGAACCGCGCCCACCCTTGCTGCAGGGAAACGGCGGCGTGCCGGTTTCGTCTTCCCCTCGCGGCAGGGCAGCGACCGGCGGCCCCAGACCCGGTGGTCTGCCGCAGCCCTGCCTGTGCCGGGCAGCACCGCCCGGATACGGGAGCAGCGGCCTTCCCTGGCACCGCGGGACACTCCGGTGCGCTGCACCCGCCCTTTCGGTCTCCCTCCCCCGTAGCGTCTCGGCTCCCGCCCAGGGCGGTGTGCCACGGCTGTCCTTCACCTCCGGTACCCCACCGTTCCGGGAGGGCCGGGGCGCCGCCACCCCAGCAGAGTGGATCCACCGTCCGCTTTCCCGCTGTTCCACGCCCCGCGTATCCGCGGGGAATCCGCCAGAGGAGAACTGACATGCCGCTGTTCGATCCGCGTACCGTCGTCCGGGCGTCCCTGTCCGCTGTGGCAGCCGCCCTGGTGGGCCTGAGTCTGGCCGCCTGCTCGGCCTCTTCGGACACCTCCCCCGCTGAGACGGTGGCGGAGCAGGATCCAGCTCCCGTGCTGGGCGAGTACGACGACCGCATCCAACTGGTGGAGGGGACCCCGTACACCCTCACCGCTGAGGATGGCGACTCTTTCGTCTTGGAAATCACCGAATACGACGAGGCGGAGCCGCAGGTGACGGTCAAGGTCACTCCGGAGGGCGGAACGGGTGAGGAGACCACGGTGACGCTGGGGGACCTGATCGAGGTGGACGGAGTCCCGTGGCGGGTGTCCGAGTTGGGGTTCGGTGACTCGCTGCCTGTCTCGGTGACGCTCACCAAGGCTGAGTAATCCCCGCAGTGGGGGGAAGGCTCCCTGGTCCCGCACCTCACCCATAAGTTACTGTTCAGTAGAACAGTGACATGCGGCACTTCCCGGAGGAGCCAGGATGCTCAATCTCTCCGTTCTGCTGGAAGACGGCGCACGCAACCGGCCGGAGCGCGATGCGATCGTCTTTGGCGACATGCGGCTGAACTACGCCCTGGTCAACATGATCGCCAACCAGGTAGCCAACCTCCTGGTATCCCGCGGTATCCGCCCCGGGGACAAGGTTGCGCTCGCCTGTCCGAACGTCCCGTACTTTCCCTTCGTCTACTTCGGTGCGCTCAAGGCGGGAGCGGTCGTCGTCCCCCTGAACGTCCTGCTTACGCCGCGCGAAATCGAATACCACCTCCGCGACTCCGGCGCTAAAGCGCTCTTCGCGTTCACCGGCACCCCGGAACTCCCCCTCGGGGAGCGCGCCTGGCAAGCATTCCAGGAAGTCGCCGAATGCGAGCTCTACATCGACCTGCCGGCCGCCGCGGGGGCGACCACGTCCGCAATCCCGGGCGCAGAAACCTTCTGGGCCGCGCTCAACGGGCAGCCCGGCGAGTTCGAGTCGGTGCGCACCGAAGGCGACGACGTCGCAGTGATCATCTACACCAGCGGCACCACCGGCCAGCCCAAAGGCGCCCAGCTCACCCACACCAACCTGCTCTTCAACGCGGTCGCCTCCAGCGCCCTCTTCGACCAGGCTCCCGACAGCCACGACGTGTTCCTCACCGTGCTGCCGCTCTTCCACATCTTCGGGCAGACCACGATGATGAACGCGGCTCTCTACCGGCACGGGACCATGGTGCTGATGCCCCGCTTCGACGGGGATGAGGCCCTCTCCCTCATGGAAAAGGAGAAGGTCACCATCTTCGCCGGGGTGCCCACCATGTACTGGGGGCTCCTCAACGCCCAAGGGGACCACGACATCAAGCAGATCTCCCAGACCCTGCACACCGCGGTCTCCGGGGGCGCCTCCCTTCCCGCCGAAGTCGCCCGGAAAGTCAAGGAGAAGTTCGGCATCGAAATCCTGGAAGGCTACGGCCTCTCCGAAACCTCTCCCGTGGTGTCCTTCAACAACCCCAAGCGCAAAGCCAAGCCGGGGTCGATCGGGCTGCCCATCTGGGGCGTGGAGATGAAGCTCGTCGACGAGAACTTCAACACCATTGAAGGCGAAGGGCCGGGAGAGATCGCCGTGCGCGGCCACTGCGTGATGAAGGGCTACCACAACCGTCCCGAGGCCAACGCGCAGGTGATGCGGGACGGCTGGTTCCGCACCGGGGACATCGCCCGCCGCGACGAGGAAGGCTTCTACTTCATCATCGACCGCTCCAAAGACATGATCATCCGCGGCGGATACAACGTGTACCCGCGGGAGATCGAAGAGGTGCTGATGACGCACCCCCAGGTGAGCCTGGCCGCCGTGGTGGGTGTCCCGCACGACACGCACGGCGAGGAGATCAAAGCGTTCGTGATCCCCGCCGAGGGGGCCACCCTCACCGAAGACGAACTGATCGCCTGGGCCAAGGAGCGTCTGGCGGCCTACAAGTACCCGCGGATCGTGGAGTTCCGCACGGAACTGCCCATGACGGCGACCGGCAAGATCCTCAAGCGGGAACTTCGCTGACCAGCTGCGGGCGGTGCGGCGCTGCCGTGGAGCAGCCGCACTCGTTTCCCAGCGCCGCCTAGTGCTGCCGGGGCCGCGGGGAACCGCTGCGGACCGCACCCTGTGCCGGATTCCGCGGTGTCTTCCGGCCCCGGCCGGTCCGCGGCTCCGGTTGCGGGCTACCGCGACGCGCGGCTAGGCGCACGGCCCGCCTCCCGCGCGGGGTGCTTATCGTGCTGTCACCCTGCGCAGCGTGGGCAGCAGCTCCTCACGGCCGTAGACCGCTGTGCCGATAGCAGCGGAGAACGCGGCCAGCATGTGGACGAAGACCAGCGGATCGCCGTGCGCCCGGACCCAGGCGGCCTCGTGCTCCCCGATCGCGTACGCCTCCCAGGCGGAGACGACCGCGAATTCCACCTCGGGTTCCAGCAGGTCGGCGACGGTGCGGGCGACCGCTTCCCGGGAGTCCGCGGCGCGCCACGGCACCCCGGTCTCCTGGACCCGGCGGGCAAGGAAGGCCGCGCACACTTTCAGGGTGGAGACGATCCGCTCCCCCGCCTCCGCGCTGATCCCCGCGGAACGTTCACCGATCATTCTGCGGTCGGCGCGCACATACGCGTCGATGAGGTCGAGGGCGACGGTGGTGTGGTGCCGGTCGTCATCGGTCGCAGCCATGGGCTCATCATGCCCGGTTCCGCGACTGATATCCCCCGGCTGTGCACCGCGGTTAAGGCAGCGGCGGTTCGAAGTCGGGGCGCAGCGGCATCCGCGCCTCGGTCCCGTCGAGCTTCACCCCGAGGATCTGGTGCAGTTGCACCACGTTGCGTTCGAAGCCGAGCACGCACCCGGCCATGTAGAGCCGCCACACTCGGGCCGTGCCCTCCCCCACTTCCCGCACCGCGGCATCCCAGTTGCGGTCCAGGTTGGCCAGCCAGTCCCGCAGGGTCCGTGCGTAGTGCTCCCGCAGGTTCTCCTGGTGGCGGATTTCGAACCCGGCGTCGTTCATCGCCGCCTGCAGCCAGCCGGGCCCTTCCAGCTCCCCATCGGGGAAGACGTAGCGGTTGATCACCCCGCCGCGTTTGAAGGGCGGCAGGTCGTTGCGGGGCCGGGTGATGCAGTGGTTGAGCAGGCGGCCTCCCGGGACGAGCTTGCGGTACAGCGACGCGAAGTAGGCGGGCACGTTCTTTTTGCCGACGTGCTCGGTCAACCCGATCGAGCTGATCGCGTCGTACTCGCCGTCGGGCAGGTCCCGGTAGTCCATGTGCCGGACTTCTGCCAGGTCGCCCAGGCCCTCGTGGGCGATCCGCTTCTGCGCCCACTCAGCCTGCTCTTTGGACAGGGTCACCCCCAGGGCTTTGACCCCGTGCTCCCGGGCCGCGTGGATGACCATGCCGCCCCAGCCGCACCCCACATCCAGCAGTCGCATCCCAGGGGCAAGACCGAGCTTGCGGGCGATCAGCTCGTGCTTGAAGAACTGTGCCTGCTCCAGCGTGGCCTGCTCGGTCGGGTAGACCGCGCAGGTGTAGGTCATCGACTCGCCCAAGACCAGGGCGTAGAAGGCGTTGGAGACGTCGTAGTGGTGCTGGATGGCTTCGGCGTCGCGCTGCTTGGAGTGGCGCCAGCCCAGGGCGGCGAGGCGGGACTGGCGCACCTCCTGCGGCGGCGGTGGAAGCCGGTTGACGAACTTCACCCACCCGATCCCGCGGATGATCCGCAGCAGTTCCCCGGGGGACAGCCGCGGCCGGTCCTGGAACACCACGTCGGCCATTGCCCGCAGCGCGGTGTACATGTCCCCTTCGACGTCGAGGTATCCCGCCACGTAGGCGCGGGTCAAACCGAGTGCTCCCGGCGCTTGGACGATGTAGTTGACGGCTGCCGGGTGGCGAACCACGATAGCGACTTCACTGCGTGGATCTCCCGCAGTGCTGCCGTCGTAGGCCCGGAAGTGGACGGGCGCATCGGGTCCGACGACACGTTCGAATACCTCCGCCAGTCGCATCCCTCATCCTTTCTCACCCGCCGCCGACGCACTTGGTGTACAGGTCGAGCAGTCGACCGTCGGGGTCGTAGGCAGCTTTGAGCTTGCGGTAGATCTCCCCGTTGTAGAGCTCCCAGAACTCGTCCTCGTCGTAGAAGGCGTCCGAGTAGAGCGACTTGTGCCCGCCCAACCGGGTCACTTCTTTTTCGATCAGCCGGTTGTGGTATGTCCTGCCTCCACCGGGACGGATCGGAACGAGGCCCCAAAACCCGAAGTTGACGTAGAGGCGGCGGGGTTTGAGGGGGTAGAGCGGCCAGACCGGTTCCGTATCGTCGGCTGTGTCTTCTCGCAGCCGCAGCGGGCACAGCCACACCGGGGACATGCCGATCTCGGTGTGGAAGAAGTCGAGGAACTCGGCAGCCCGCCCCACCTCAACCTCGATGTCCTGGATCACCGGTTCCTTGGGCGGGCGCCCGCGGTAGTAGTCGAGCAGGCGGCTCGCGTCAGTGCGCCGGTCCCAGGCGACGAGCTTGCGGTAGACGTCGGAGCGTTTCAAGGAACGCGGCCACAGGCGGCGCACCACGGGATGCTGCAGTCCGAAGGCGCGGGAGCACCAGAACCAGTCGGTGTCCCACCGCCACAGGTAGTCGTGCGTGGTGAGGTAGTCGCCGGGGCCGGGGCCCGCGTAGCGGGGGATCGACCGGTAGTAGATGTCGGTTCCGGTGTAGTCGCTGGTCCACGGAGCCCGGTCGGTGAACGTCCCCAAGGTCAGGTACAGCTCGTTGCGGGCGAACACGACGCCGTCGACGAAGTCGACGGTCTCCCCGTCGTGGGTGCGGTCCGCGCAGATCTGCTCCAGCGCGGCCATGGCCGCTGCGGCATCGGTGAACCGCAGGTGCCGCAGGTGGACGTAGGGGCGGACCGGTTCGAGCTGGATGCGGAGCCGCAGCGCGTAACCGAGGGTGCCGTACGAGTTGGGGAAACCGTAGAACAGGTCGCGGTGCTCGTTGTCGCGCCGGGCCACCACCACCTGGCCGCTGCCGGTGAGGATCTCCATCTCTTCCACTGACTCGTGCGGGAGCCCGTTGCGGAAGGACGAGGATTCGATCCCCAGCCCGGTGACCGCACCGCCCAGGGTGATCGTGCGCAGTTGCGGAACCACCGGCGGCATCAGGCCATGCCGCAGGGTGGCGGCGACCAGGTCCTCGTAGGTGGTCATGCCGCCCACCTCCGCGACCCGCGCCTCCGTGTCGATGCTGATCACCGAGGTGAAAGCGCTGACGTCGAGACGCGCGGCATCGTCCCGGCTGCGGAAGCGGAAGAGGTTGGAGGTGGTCTTCGCCAGGCGCACCGGCTTGTCGGCGGACAGCCGCGCATAGGCGCGGCGCAGCTCGTACACCGCGTTGATGTGGTTGGCGAGGTTGGACGCGGAAGACTGACGGTTCACTGCTCACCCACTTCTCCCCCGCCGTTCCCGCGCGGCATTCCGGGCTGTCGGAGCCGCCGCACGGCGGTCGGGGCGCCGGTTTGAGGCCAGCCTAATCTCCCAGTACGGCAAATCCGGGGATGTTACGCGGCGTTTCCCGGTTTTGCGCATATCATCGGCTGGCGTGCGCATCGCATTAGTCGACTCAGGGATCGGTCTGCTCTCCACCGCCGCCGCGCTGCGGCGGATCCGTCCGGATGCGGACCTGATCCTCTCCATGGACCCTGATTACATGCCGTGGGGACCGCGCAGTGTTCCGGAGATCGTCGCGCGGGCGCTGGCCGGGGCCCGGGCTGTGCTTGACGAGCAGCCCGACGCCGTGGTGGTGGCGTGCAACACCGCCTCGGTGCACGCGTTGGAGTCGCTGCGCGCCGAACTGGAACCGCGGATTCCCGTGATCGGTACCGTCCCGGCCGTGAAGCCCGCCGCAGACCGGGGTGCGCCGTTCGCGATCTGGGCGACCCCGGCTACTACGGGGAGCCCGTACCAGCGGGACCTCATCGACCGGTTCGCGCGGGGGATCGCGGTGACCCCGGTGGCCTGCCCCGGCCTGGCTGACGCGGTGGAACGCGCCGATCCGGCTGCTGTGGCGGAAGCCGTCGACCACGCCGCCGCGCACACTCCTGCCGACGTGTCAGCGGTGGTGCTCGGCTGCACCCACTACGACCTGGTGAGCGACGTCATCACCGCAGCGCTGGGCGAGCATGTGACCCTGTTCACAGCCGCGGATGCGGTCGCCGCGCAGGCCCTCCGGCGAATCGGGGTCTCGCCCCAACCGGACGCGCCCCGCACCGGTGGGCTGCGGGTGTATGCCAGCGGCCGTCCCGCACAGCTTCCCGAGGCAGCCCTGACCTACCGGGCGGGGGTGCTGCTGACCACCGAGGTCGCGGCGTGAGCGTGTCTGCTGCGCCGGTAGTCGTCCCGCACGGATGTGCTGTCGGCCCGGTTCTGTTCCGCGGCAGCGTCTGAATTCCCCGCGCAGTGCGCCACGGCGGTGTGCCGCGCTGTTCAGGGCTGGCGGACGGTACCCGTCTCGGACAGGGTGGCCAGCAGGCCGACCAGTTCCCGTACCCCTTCCATGTCCCCGTCGTGCAGCAGGGATTCCAGCAGGCTGAGCGCGGTGGTCGCGTCGGCGGGGAGCGCGCGGACCCTTGCCCACTGCTCTCGCGCTGCGTTACGGGCCAGGTCGAGTTCCCGGGCTACGCGTCCGAGGCGTTCGAGGAGCACCGCATCCCCCGGGCATTCGGCGAGTGCGGCCCAGATCAGGTCGGCCCGCTGCTCGGGGTTGAGGTCCAGGGCGTGGTTGCTCCACAGCCACGAGTCCAGGCGAGCTGCGGGGACCGGAAGCGACGGCGATGGGAGCTGGCGGACACTGGCGCGGACCGCAGCGAGGTCGGCGGTGAGCGCGTCCTCGCGGCACATCTGGGCTACCGCGGCTTGGGCGTATTCGACCATGCTCAGCGCGGTCCAGCGGGCGCCGCGGCGCAGGGCGAGCCGGGCTGCTCGCACCGCCAGTTCCAGTTGGCGGCGGGGCGCGCCGTTCTGCTCCAGGTGGCGGACCCACCCGGTGAGGCGGACGCCGAGCCGCCAGTCGTTGAGCGCTACCCCGGCCGCGTCGAGGTCTTCTGCGGCCTGCACCCACAGCGGCCGGAGGAACGGGTGGGCCTGGGCTAGTTCCACGGCTGGCAGCGCCGCCGCAGCCACCTCCACCAACTGCCGTCTGGTGCGGGCCAGGCGGGCCAGCAGCCGGGCGCGTTCGAAACGGATCCGGAGGTGCACGTCGTCGCGGGCGGCGTCGGGGCCGCTCAGCACGGGGACCTGGTTGTCAAGCCGGTTGAGGACTGCCAGCGCTTCCTCGTCGCGGCCCATGAGGTGCAAGGCGCGCACGCGTGCCACGGCGAGCTCGACGGTGAAGCGGAGCGTCTGGTCTTGGGTGTCGAGGAAGTCGACCGCCTCGTGCGGGCGTCCCACGTCGCTGAGCAGGTCAGCGAAGGCCGCGGTCAGCGCCGTGTAGGCGGGTGTTCCGGGTTCGACGTGCTCTAAGGCGGTGGTGAGCAGGAGCTCCCGTTCCACGGTGCGGCCAGGGCCGTCGATGTTGGCGTGGCAGGCAGCGGCGATCACGGCAGGGCAGGCGCCGGGCGGGCAGTGGGCCGGATCGGCGTGGGCGGCGTGCACCAGTTCGGTGACCTCGTCCAACACCACTGTGCCTGCCTGGTGGTGGAGGATACGCGCGGCGAGCTGCCAGTACCGCACATAGTGGGCGGCCCAGAGCGGGGCCCCCGGCTCGGTCGCGGCCCGCAGGGCGGCCGGCAGTTCGATGGTGATCCGGTGGGTGTCGCCGAGGACAGCCAGTTCCGGCAGGCGCCCCAGCGCGGTAGCTAGCTGCTCGTGTCCGTTGGCCCGTGTCTTGTCGGCGGCTTCCGCCACCCATTCCCACAACGTCATCGTGGCACTCCCTCCCCGCATCACGCACTGAACGTATCAACGCGATCACTGCAGCGGCCCGATTGACACAGCGGTCCTTGACGGTGTCCTTTAGAGTCAGCGGCACTGGGCTGTGCGGGTCGGGTGTGGTGCGGCGGACACGGACAGGAGTAAGTACGGTATGGGATGGCTGGATCGCTTCGGGCTACGGAAAGCGCAACGCCGAGGCAGAAAAGCGCGTTACGATCGTCCTGCGGAGGATTCCGACATCAAGGCGCTGATCGAGTTCGCCAAGAGTCGGAAAGGCGTCGAGTTCTACGTCGAGCCGGAGACGTTCGCCACGGGCACGACTGCTGTGGCGGTCGCCCACGACGGGGAGTGGATCCGTCGACGGGTCGGTTCCCCTGAGGTGCTGCGCCGGGTCGCGCACAAACTCGCTCTTCCCGCCTACGACGTGAACCTCGTTGGTTACCCCAAGCGCATGCGGGAGTGGACGGCCCGCAACAAGCGCCGTTTGTCCCTCGACTAGCTTCGATGGAGTGTGAAGGGTGGTGCCCCGATGAGTGACGACCCCGGATCCGTGAGGCACCGCCCACCCTCGGAAGGCGCTACTCCCCTCACCGGCTCGGCCGCCCAGGTGCCGCCATGGCTGCTGCGGGCGCTGCTGCTTGTCGTGTGGGTGGTCACTCTCGCGGCGCTCGCCTGGTGGCTGTTTGTGCAGCTCCAAGGGCTGTTGCTGCTGCTGTTGATCTCTTTGTTCCTGGCGCTGGCGCTTGAGCCCGCCGTGAACTGGCTGCACCGGCACCGCTGGCCGCGCGGGCTCGCCACGGGGGCGGTGATGCTGGCAGCGGCCGGCACTCTGGTGCTGTTCCTCACCGTGCTGGGGTCGATGCTTGTCGGCCAGGTCGTCGCGTTCGTCTCGGATCTGCCCCGGATGACGCGTTCGCTGCTGGCCTGGGTGAACGCCACGTTCCACACCGACTTCTCCCCCACCACGCTGCTGAGCGAGCTGACGAGTGTCAGCGGGCTGGTCGAAGAGTACGCGTCCCAGCTCGCGGGCAACGTGGTGGGAGCGGGATCCACCGTGCTGGCGCTGCTTTTCGACGGGTTGACGATCGCGCTGTTCACCTTCTACCTGTGTGCGGACGGCCCGCGGTTCCGCCGCACGATCTGCTCGGTGCTGCCACCGCGCACCCAGCGGGAGGTGCTGCGCGCCTGGGAGATCGCGATCGAGAAGACCGGCGGCTACATCTACTCGCGGGCGCTGCTCGCGCTCATCTGCACGGTGGCCCACTACATCCTGCTGGCGCTCTTGGACATCCCCTTCGCGTTCGCGCTGGCCCTCTGGATGGGGGTGCTATCCCAGTTCATTCCGACCGTGGGCACCTACATCGGTGGGGCGCTCCCGGTGCTCGTAGCGCTCCTCGACGGTTTCTGGCCGGCGCTGTGGGTCCTGGTGTTCGTCACCGTCTACCAGCAGTTCGAGAACTATCTGCTGCAGCCGCGGATCACCGCTAAGACGCTGGACATGCATCCGGCGGTGGCGTTCGGCTCCGTCCTGGCCGGGGTCGCGATCCTGGGTGCGCCGGGGGCGCTGCTGGCGCTGCCTGCCGGGGCGAGCTTGCAGACTTTCCTCAGCTTCTACATCAGACGCTACGAGGTGGCCGAGCACCCGCTGCTGGGCGCGGGCGACTCCGGGGGCACGGCGGAGGAGTCAGAGTCCTCTTCCGGATCGTCTGCCGACCCCTCCGACTCCGCTGAGGCCTCTCTTTCTCCGCCGAACCCAACGAACCGGGGCGACTAGGAAGAGGAGGGGCGCAACCTACTCTCCCGGAACACCCGCTGGCAAGCCCCACAAGCCACTAAGAGGAACAAGAGGGAATTTTTGGACACCGGTGGAGACAGTTTGTAGGAACCACCTGGTGGAATCGGTTCCCCCGCGGGGGAGGCTCATCGCATACTCACTCGTGGGAGGGGTCGTGGAAATGAGACAGGAGTTGACCGCCCTGTGCTGTGACTGCGGGGCAATCCGCCGGGTCACCACCTACCGCGGTATCGGGGAGGCCCAGTCTGCCCACGGTGCGGCCCGGTGCGTGGTACGGCGGATGTGCCGCTCCTGCGGACGGCAGACCTACCACGCCTACATGCGCGACGACGAGGACCGCGACGAACTGGAAGACGCGCTCCGGTTAGACAACGCCCTGGCTGCCAAGGCGTTGGAAGAGGAGATCAGCCAGTTGCGCCGGTGCGGTGTGGAGGTGGGGCACGCTCCTGTTCCCGCGATCTGGGACAGTCCGCCGGTCGGCATGATCACCCAGCGATTGAGCGACCGGAAATACTCGCTCGTCCTCGACCCGAATTCGTCGATCGTGGCCCGGCTCAAACTCATCGACCTGCTGTGGTACGAGCTGACCACGGGGGAGCACAGCGACCGGTGGCACATCCACTCTCCCGGCGACGGTCCGGGCTACGCGATCCGCCTCTTCGGTTTCCGAGCGCCCCGCTGAGTACGGGTCGGCGGGTTCAGGCCGCGCGGGACGCTGCCTCGTGGAGTCTCCGCAGCGCCGCCCGGGCCACTTGGGGGTCGGTGGTTCCCCAGTACGGGGGCAGGGAGGCGCGGAGGAACGCCCCGTAGCGGGCGGTGGCCAGCCGCGGGTCGAGGACCGCGACCACCCCTTTGTCGTGGACGGACCGCAAGAGCCGCCCGGTGCCTTGGGCGAGGAGCAGCGCGGCATGGGTAGCCGCGACTTCGAGGAACCCGTTCCCTCCTTGTGCACCGATCGCGCGCTGCCGGGCCGAGGCCAGCGGGTCATCGGGCCGGGGGAAGGGGATGCGGTCCACGATGACCAGTTGCAGCGCCGGTCCCGGGACATCCACGCCCTGCCACAGTGACAAGGTGCCGAACAGACAGGTGGCCTCGTCTGCAGCGAACTGCTGGACGAGGTGGCCGGTGGAGTCGTCCCCCTGGCACAGGATCGGGTAAGGCAGGCGTTCCCGGAGTTCTTCTGCGGCGTGCACGGCTGCCCGGGTGGAGGAGAACAGGCCGAGGGTGCGCCCTCCTGCCGCGTCGATGAGTTCCGCCATCTCGTCGAGGTATTCGGGGTGGAGGCTCTCCCGGCCCGGCGGGGGCAGGTGGGTGGCGATGTAGAGGATGCCGCTGCGGGCGTGGTTGAACGGTGAGCCCACGTCGATCGCGCGCCACCGGAGCGGGCTGGGTTCGGCCGAGGGCGTGGCAGTGGTTTCCGCGGGCTCTGCTGCCTCTGCCGGGTCATGATCGGGCAGAGGGCCGAGTCCCCACTGCCGGGCCATCAGGTCGAAGGAGCCGCCGAGAGCGAGGGTGGCGGAGGTCAGCACCGTGGTGCGCTCGGTGAACAGGGCCTGGCGCAGGGTCCGGTTGACAGCCAGGGGAGCGATGCGAAGTCCGGGGGTCTGCCGTGCGCCGCGCGCGAACCACACCACGTCCTGCCGGTCCCGGAGGGGCTGCTGGACGCAGAGGAGGATCCGTTCGGCGGTGCGGTGGACTTCTTCGAGGCCGGCGAGGGCGAGCCGGCGGGCGCTGGCGGCGTGCGGGTCGTCCCGGGGCGGCTCGGGCAGCGCGGAAAGGCAGGCGTGGGCGGCGTCCCGGACTGCGGCTACGGCGGTGGCCAGCGGATCCGGCAGATGGTCGAGACGGCCCGGCGGGGTGTCGGCGAGCATCAACGCCAACCCGTCAGCGGTCTCTGCGAGGCGTTCGGTGAGTTCCACGTCACAGACCGGGGCGGCCCGCTTCGCCGCAAGGCTGATGCTCCGGTCACTGAGCACCCCAGTCGCCACGGAGGTGACCCGGTCGACGAGCTCGTGCGCTTCGTCAACGATGAGCAGGTCGTGGTCGGGCAGCAGCCGGTAGCCCTGGACAGCGTCGATAGCGAGCAGGGCGTGGTTGGTGACGACGAGGTCCGCGCCGATGGTCTCGGCCCGGGCGAGCTCCGCAAAACAGTCGTCGCTGACCGGGCACATCTGGGGCCCGATGCACTCGTTGGCTCCCACGGAGACCTGCCGCCAGGCCAGATCGCTCACCCCCGGGGTGAGGTCGTCGCGGTCCCCGGTGAGGGTCTCCTCCGCCCATTCGTGGAGCCGGCGCACTTGGCGGCCGAGCGAGGACAGCAGGTGCGGGTCGAACAGTTCAGCTTCTTCCGGACCTGTCGCTGCCTGGGAGAGGCGGTAGCGGCACAGGTAGTTGCGCCGTCCTTTGAGGATCGCGTAGACGGGACGGCGGCCCAGCAGCGGTTCGAGTGCCTCGGTGAGCCGCGGCAGGTCGCGTCCGATGAGCTGGTTCTGCAGCGCGATGGTGGCGGTGGAGACCACAACCGTGGCGTTGGCGGCGACCGCGTGGCGCAGTGCCGGAACCAGGTAGCCCAGGGATTTTCCTGTTCCGGTGCCGGCCTGCACGACGAGGTGTTCGCGGCTGTCGATCGCTGCGGCCACCGAGCGGGCCATGGTCGCCTGGCCGTCGCGCCGGGTGCCGTTGAGGGCGCGCACGGCCGCGTCGAGGAGCTCGTCGACGTCGGGAAGATCAGACACGCCCCTGACAGTACCGGGTCGGTGCGGCAGGTTCGGCCGGTTGTCCACAGGAGAGCCAGGGCGGTCTCCCGCGGGGGTTCTCACCGCGGGCACGCCCTGGCTGGTCGGTGCGCTGTGCCGGGTGCCTCTGGGGCGGTGGCACGGTACGGCCCTGGCGGGTGTCCGCCAGGGCCGCGGTGCCGGGGAGCTTGGTTCCGGCTGTCTTACGGCTGCCGGCGTGTTGGCTCAGCGGTTAGCCGGCGTAGGTTTCGAACTCGGCCACCCGCGGAGTGCCGTTCGAGCTGAGGATCTCGAAGTTGATCTTCCGCAGCGTGGTGGGGGTGAAGGTGATGACTCCCGCCCCGGTTCCCGTGGCCAGGACGGCGCCGGTGTCATTGTTGACGACCCGCCAGGAGCCGATGTTGCCCACGGCCCCAGCCGCCTCGCGGATGTGGATCGCGGACACCGTCACGTTCGAGCCCCACTTGACCGAGATGCGGCCGGTGGAGCCGCTCGGCGACCAGTAGGTGCTCATGTCGCCGTCGATGACGTTCTTGTAGCTGGTCCCGCTGGCCTTGCTGGAGCCGTCGGCGTCGGCACCGATGCTGAGGTTGGTGCCGCCGGGCGGGGTGCCCGGGTCAGGGTTCCCCGGATCCGGATTGCCCGGATCGGGGTTGCCCGGATCCTCTGCCCGGCAGTTGCCGTCGGAGACCCGGTTGCCCTTGTTCGCGCCCGCGGTCTGGCTCACGATCTGCGGCACGCAGCCGGCGTCGTCAAGCCGGTATGAGTAGGGGATGCTCACCGATGTGGTGGACTGCGGGTTAGGTCCGGCAGGGTAGTTCTCGTTGCCCTGGCTGGACCAGGTCACGTTGTCGAAGATGTTGCCGCGGACCTCCCAGTAGCCCCGCTCGTTGGTGTAGAAGGTGCCCAGGACGTCCTTGGAGTTCTGGAAGTAGTTGTTCTCCACTTTGGCGCGTGCCCCGGCCCGGGAGTTGATGCCGGAGTTGTTGAGGCGCACGTAGTGGTTGTTGTACATGTGCGCCACGCCGCCGCGCAGCAGGGGCGTCCGCGAGTCGATGTTCTCGTACAGGTTGTGGTGGAAGGTGATGTAACCGTTGGAGAGGTCGCTCTCGCTGGATCCGATCAGTCCTCCGCGGCCAGAGTTACGGAGGATGCTGTAGGAGAGGGTGACGTACTGGGTGTTGTCCTTGAGGTCGAAGAGGCCGTCGTAGCCCTCCGACTCACCGCCCGAGGCCTCCAAGGTGACGTGGTCCACCCAGACGTTGCGGACGTCCTTCTCCATGCCGATGGCGTCGCCGCCGTTAGACGTGGGTGATCCGGACTTCTTGACGTTCCGGATGTGCACGTTCTGGATGATGATGTTCCGGGATTCCCGGATGTGGATGCCGATCTGGTCGAACAGGGCTCCGTTGCCGACACCGACGATTGTGACGTTGCTGATCTTCTTGAGTTCGATCTTGTCACTGGCGGTGTCGCATCCCGGTCCGGACACCTTGGAGGTGTTGCCGTGGTTGATGGTTCCTTCGACCTGGATGATGATTGGGGTGCTGGTGCTGGGCCGCTGGCACAGGGCTTGGTGGATCTCGGTTCCTGTGGTGGCTCGGACCACCTGTCCGCCCGCACCGCCCGTCGTTCCGCCGTTGAGGGCTGCGTAGCCGGTGGCGCTGCCGGTCTGCGCCGATGCCGGGGACACCGGTAGGGTTAGACCTGCTGTCACCACGGCCGCTGTGGCTAGCGTCGAGGCGAGTCGACGCGTAATTGATCGTCCCACCGTTTACCTTCCGTAGTAGTTCGTAAGCACCGAGGTGCTTTCCTTGAGCATAAAGAAAGCGCTTTCCGTGTCAAGAGGATCACACCGATTTTTGGTGGCAGGAGGACTCGACGGACGCTGCCCGCCCCTGCGTCTTGGGGGTCTGCCTGCTGGGCGGCCGTACTCCCTATCGAGTGCGCGACACCGCTGAGAGCGGGGCGGCCGCCAGTGCCGACCGCCCCGCAGCTCTCCGGAGCCCGGTGGGCGCACCATGGCTCGCTGCCCAGGACCGATCGGGGAGCTGCGCTACCGGATGCAGGATGTCCAGCAAGGAAAAAGACCCGCGGGCAGTGGAGAGAATTCCACCGACTCCGCGGGTCTTGCTGTGGAGCTATGGGGATTCGAACCCCAGACCTCTTCCATGCCATGGAAGCGCGCTACCAACTGCGCCATAGCCCCTTGGGTCATCACCCACTCTACCCGATCTCCAGGAGTGGTCGGTACATCTTGCTCCCGCCGCGGGGGAACGGGACCGCTTTCTCCTCGGCTCGAAGGCCGGAAACCCCGATGGACCAGGGTCGCTGTCCAGCTTGATCGGGCCTGGGCTCTGCCCCACCCCTTCAAGAAACCGCTTTCCCATACTGGTGAGTGGCGCTCCTCACTTTCTCCCACCCCCATGGTCGGAGCTCTGCTCCCGACGGCACAGCAGCCTTCACCCAGTCCGCCCCGCGTATGGGGCTCATCCAGGAGACAGCGCGGAGGCGGCACCCGTTGTGCCGGGAGGTGCGCTGTGGTGTGACAGGCCCTTGCTGCACCGGCTCCGCACAATGCATCACGGGCCCCACCGGTGCTGGTGAGGCCCGTGATGTGTGCCTATGGAGTGGAGCTATGGGGATTCGAACCCCAGACCTCTTCCATGCCATGGAAGCGCGCTACCAACTGCGCCATAGCCCCGTGTGGAGTCCGCGGGACGTGTCCCGCTGACTTCCAGAACAATAGCGGAATTCCCCGCGTTAGTCGAAACAGTTAGCGGTCGTCGCCCAGGACCTTCTCCTCGGGCAGGCTCCTGGCGTTGTACTCCAGCAGCCGCCAGCCGCCAGAACGGCTCGGCCCGAGGACAGACCAGGAGCAGTTGCTCAACGTGCCCAGCACCTCCCACTGGTCTGCCTGGAGGCCGAGCATCGTGTGGATGCCGGCGCGCAACGCGGCACCATGGCCTACCACGACGAGGGTTCCGCCCTCCGGGACTTTCTCCAAGCCGCGCTGGATGGCTTCTGCGACTCGTTTGCCGACGGTGCCCAAGTCTTCACCGCCGGGGATGTCCATGGTGGGCAACCGCTCGGGCCATCCCGCGGCGATCTCCGCGCGGGTCAGCCCCTCCCACGGGCCGCCGAAGCGCTCCCGCAGCGCGGGGTCGTACGTCACGGGCAGGCCGACGATGCGGGCCAGGGCCCGCGCCGTGTCCGCGGCCCGCTGCAGGTCAGAGGCGACGATCGCATCGGGTCGCAGTTGGGCAAGCAGTCGGGCAGCCCGTTCCGCCTGGGCGAGTCCGGTCTCGTTCAGGGGAACATCGCGCTGGCCTTGGAAGCGGTTCTCGATGTTCCAGTCGGTCTGCCCGTGGCGCCAGCAGATCACGCGGCGGGTTTCGGTCACCAGGTCACTCCTGTCCGCGAAGAGAGCGGTTAATCGGGCGACGACTCACTCACTGCTCGAGCCGTTCGCGGTGTGGTCGACGCCCTGAGCCGCCTGAGGCAGCTCGATCTGGGGGCAGTCCTTCCACAGCCGCTCCAAACTGTAGTAACCGCGCTCCTCTTCGTGCTGGACGTGCACGACGAGGTCAACGTAGTCCAGCAGTACCCAACGGCCCTCGTGTTCGCCTTCCCGGCGCACCGGCTTGGCTTTCGCCTGCCGATACAGGCGTTCCTCGATCTCGTCTACGATCGCCCTGACCTGGCGGTCGTTGGGCGCGGAGCACAAGAGGAAAGCGTCAGTGATGACGAGCTGATCGCTGACATCGTAGGCAACAATGTCCTGCGCGAGTTTGTCGGCCGCGGCGGTGGCCGCAATGGTGACAAGTTCAACAGTCCGTTCCGTAGCGGTCACAGGTAATGGCTGCCTCTCGTGGGCTGCTCCCTCGCCTGCTAGTCATCGAGGTACAGCCCGGTCTTGTTGATGTAGCGGACAATACCGTCGGGCACCAGATACCAGATGGGCTCGCCTTTACGGACGCGTTCTCGACACTCGGTCGAGGAGATCGCCAGGGCCGGGATCTCCACCAGGGAGACCTTCCCCTCGGGCAGACCGGGATCGGCGAGCTGGTGCCCCGGTCGGTTACAGCCTACGAAATGCGCGAGTTCGAAAAGTTCATCCGCGTTGTGCCAGCTCAAAATCGCGCTCAGCGCATCCGCTCCCGTGATGAAGAACAACTCCACGTCAGGGCCGTACTGCCGGCGCATCTCGCGCAGCGTATCGATCGTGTAGGTGGGCCCTTCACGGTCGATCTCGATCCGGCTCACCCGGAACTGGGGGTTCTCCGCGGTGGCGATCACCGTCATCAAGTAGCGGTGCTCGGCCGGGGTGACCCGCTTCCCCTGCTGCTGCTTCTGCCAGGGGTTTCCAGCGGGGACAAAGATCACCTCGTCGAGGTTGAACAGGTGGGCCACCTCGCTGCCGGCCACCAAGTGTCCGTTGTGGATGGGGTCGAAGGTGCCACCCATGATTCCGATACGGCGCGGTTTTCTCTTCCCCCGCGTAATCGTCTTCTCCTCGGGCACGGTCACCGCTCTCGTCTCATCCCCGTCGTTGGGGCTACTCCTCCGGTTTCGAGAGTAGTCATCCCGGTTTCGACCACTGTGAGCACCCCTCCCCTGGACACCGCCCTCCCCGTATCCGCAAACCGTAGATTCTCGGCATAGTCACGCATAGCATTCAGGCATGGCTACTACTCCAGACCGTGCTCGCGTCCGGCTCCGCAACATCTCTTCGCGCGCCTACGAGCATCCCGCGGACCGCGGCGCCCTCGTCGCCTTGCGGTCGCTGCGCGGCTTCGACGAAGTCTTCAAGCGGCTCTCCGGCCTCTTCAACGAGCGGGCGCTGCGGCTGATGTTCCTGGCCAGCGCGGTACGGGTCGACGAGCGCCAGTTCCCCGACATCCACGACTATGTGCGCGACGCCGCCTACGTGCTGGACCTCGACCGGGTTCCAGAGCTGTACATCCAGATGAACCCGCAGCCCAACGCCATGGCGATCGGCAGCAGCCGTCCTTTCATCGTCGTGACCACGGGCCTGGTCGACCTGCTCGGTCCTGAAGAGCAGCGGTTCGTGGTGGGGCACGAGGTAGGGCACATCCTGTCCGGGCACGCCGTCTACCGCACCATGCTGCTGGCTCTGGTTCGGCTGGCGGCGCGGGTCGCCTGGTTCCCCCTGGGCTATGTCGGCCTGCGCGCGATCGTTGCGGCGCTGGAGGAGTGGTACCGCAAATCAGAGCTGTCCTGTGACCGTGCCGGGCTGCTCACCTGCCAGAACCCGGAAGCGGCCAAGCGGGCGCTGATGAAGCTCGCCGGGGGTTCACGGCTGGCCGAGATGAACGTCGACGCTTTCCTCGACCAGGCCCGGGAGTACGACGCTGCTGAGGACATCCGCGACGGGTTCATCAAACTCCTCATCACCCAGGGGCAGACCCATCCGTTCGCGGTGGTCCGGCTCGCGGAACTGGACCGCTGGATCGCAGAGGGCTCCTACCAGCGCATCCTCACCGGCGACTACCCCCGGCGGGACACCGATACCGACGCCCGCATCAGCGAGGAGGCCCGCAGCGCGGCCCGCTCGTACCGGGAGGCGTGGGAGCGCACCTCTGATCCGCTGGTGGGCACTTTGCGCGATGTGGTGAGCGGCGCGGCGGCCACGGGCAGCAAGATCTTCGACTCGATGGCCGACCGGTGGCGCAACGGCCCGGGACGCCGCACCACCGCCTGACCCCGGCCAGTGGTCCGACCATTTCCCGTAGGATGCAGGTCCCGGATTTCCTTTTTCTGCATAAATGAGAAATATAAAATTTATGTAAGAAAAATCCGGCCCTCCCTCTCCATTTCCGATGTGAATTGGTTCACATCAAAGGGATGTGCTCCACCGCATCTGACCTGTCCGGGTGAGGATGCACTCGTATGACGTCTGCCGTTCGTGGGTATCGGTGCAGATGAGACGCGTGCTGCTCGGTCCGGGCGCCGCACCGCCCCGCCATCCCAGCCCTCTCGTGTTTCCCGCGCCTAAAAGAAAGCAAAAGGCTCGGTAAACCAAAAGCCTCGAACACGAGTGATGTAAGTGCACGGACCGTGCCCTGCCATGCGTCTTTTCTTGCACTGGTCCGCGTGCGCCACGCAAAGGCAGCATCACTACAGGGGGAAACGGGGAATCATGTCCATCGATGTGACCGTCATCATTCCGGTCCACAACACCGGCCGGGGGGTACTAGCTGGGCTTGAATCGCTGCGCGCGCAGACTCTGCCCCGCTCTCGCTTCGAAGTCATCTACGTCGACGACGGTTCCACTGACGGGACCGGGGAGCTGCTCGACACGGAACTCGCTGGCGAAGAGAACTTCTCGGTCGTGCACATCGAGAACTCCGGCTGGCCTGGACGCCCCCGCAACATCGGCATCGACCGCGCCCGAGGCGAGTACCTCTTCTTCATGGACGATGACGACTACCTCGGCGCGGAAGCCTTAGAGCGCCTGGTCGCCAAAGCCCGGGAGGACTCCGCTGACATCGTGATCGGCCGGATGGCGGGCATCGGCCGGAGAGCGCCCCGGGAGATCTTCCAAAGACCCTTGTCCGGGGCGACACTGCGCACCCACCGCATCCTGCTCACCACGCTGACGGTGCACAAGCTCTTCCGCACCGAGTTCGTCCGCTCCCACGGGCTGCGCTTCCCCGAAGGGAAAGTCCGGCTCGAGGACCACATGTTCATGCTCCCCGCCTACCTGCGCGCCGCCTCGGTCTCGGTAGTCCACGACTACACCTGCTACTACTGGGTGCGGCACAAGGACGAAAACTTCGGGAATATCTCGTTCCGCACCCCTCCCGACCCCGAGGACTACCTCGGCAGTGTCGAGCGGATCATCGACATCATCGAAGCCGAAACCGAACCGGGAGAGTTCCGCGACACCCTGCTGGCGCAGTGGTACCGGTCGAAACTGCTAGGGCAGATGCAAGGGGCTAAATACTTGCGGCTGCCCGAGCAGACCGCGGAGGTCCTCCACACCGTCGCCCACTCGCTCGTCCAACGCCGCATCCCCGAACGGGTGGACGCCAGACTCAACCCGTTCTCCCGGCTGCGCGCTACCGCGCTGCGGACCGGACAGTTCGACCTTGTCCGCCACGTCGCCGAGTTCGAACACGACCTGGGACAGCACACCACGGTGACCGGATACCGGTGGGACGGCTCGGTGCTGTACGTGGACGTGGAGAGCACCCTGGTGCGCAAAAGCGACCAGCGGCCCCTGGAATTCGTGCGCTCCGCCGAATCGGTCTACTGGGACCTCCCGACCGCCGTGCTCTCCCACCCGGAGGTGTGCGAGGCCGCCGAGGTCACCGCGGCGCTGAAACGGATCAAGCTGCGTACCTTCGCCCGCAATAAGAAGCTCGGCGCAGATGTCACCGTGCCGACCTCGTTCACCCTCCTCGAAGAACCGGTGGGTGCGGACCGGTTCACGGTCCGGCTGGTCGGGACGGTCACGCTTGACATCCAGCGCGGCAACCTGGGCGGCCCCCTGCTCGGCAAGTGGTGGTTCGTCTCCCGCATCGACTTGGGCGGCGTGAGCTGCGATTTCACGCTTGGTCCGCTGCGCTCCCCCGCAGCGGAGGCCACGCGGGTCCCCGCCTTCGTCCACCTCGACAACACACCCCCGGTGCTGGTGACCCCCAGCTACAACGCGAAGAACCACCTGGTGGTCACCGCCGACGACCCCTGGCAGAAACTCCCGGCGCTCATCCCCCCGCAGGAGCGCCCGGCTGTGGTCCGCAACAGCGACGGCCTGCAATTGCGGATCCCGCTGGCCCTGCACACCAGCGACGAGCGCATCGGGTTGCCGCTGTGCTTGGTCGGCAACGGGGAGAAGGTAGAGAGCGCGGCAAGTGTGCGGCCCGATTCGGCCAGCGCGACCAACCCGCACTCCGTCCTCACCGCTGACGTGCCCCACGTCTCCGGTCCGGGGCAGTGGGAACTCGTCGTGGAGACGGCGGAGCGTCCCATCCCGCTGCGGCTCCGGCTCAGCCGGGGCCTGTTCCACTGGTCGGTCAAGGTGCAGCACCCGTCCCGGTCGTTGCGTGCCCGGATGGGCCGCCTCTACCGGGCGCTCCGGCGCCGGGCAGGCCGCCTAGCCCGTGATCTCGGCCTCCGCCGCTGATCCCGCTGTCTTGTTCACTGTCCCCCACGCAGGTCCGCGGGCGGGGCGGACGTGTACGCGATCTCCGTAAAATGCACCGTCTGCCCCTCTCCCGTGGGGGACTGGGCGAGGAAGCCCGCCCGGGCAGGACCGGGGAGCGCGAAGTAGCGGATCAGGTGCCACCACCCGTCGCCGAGATTGGTGTGGAAGGCGTAGGCGCCTCCGGTCCGGGTGATCCGCAGCATGGCTTCCCCCTCGACCGCTAGCGAATTGCAGTCGTCGGAGACACCGTCGCGGGTCACCACCGACACGATGGTCGGCTGGCCTTGCGGGGACAGCTCCAGGCACAACTTGGCGTGGTTGTCCTCGTCGACGTAGAGGAACAGCACGCCGGCGTCGTAGGTGGCGTGGAGGCTCGGGCTGACGCGCGCAGCGAGGGTGAAATCCCCGTCGAGTCCCGCCAGGAGGGCAGGGGCGTTCGCGATGCGGACCGTCCCGTTCGGGTCGCTGAACACGTCCGTCCGTGCTCCAGCGGTGATACAGAGGCTGTCCGGTCCGGTCACCGCGAAGTCGACCGGGGTGTTCCACCAGGTCAGCGAGGCGGGAAGGGCGGGGATGGTTACCGGTTCAGGCATGGGGGTCCTCTCGTGGACGCTGGGGAGTCGCCGTGATCCTCCACCACGGCCACGCTCTGTGACAAGACCTTCCCGCGTCCGGACCGCCCTACCGAAAGCGGCCGCGGGGAGGCGGCCTGCCGCTTCGGCCATGGCCGTCGTCCTCTCCCCCGTGCCGCTGCGCGGCGGCTCTGCGGCGGAACGATCCCGCTGGGCGGGGAACGGGAGCCGCCGCGGCTCCGCTCCCCGGCTGCGAGGTGCGGGCCGCGGCGGCACAGCGCTGGTCAGCGCACGTGGCCTTCCCCGGTAACCACGTACTTGGTGGTGGTCAGTTCCGGCAGGCCCATCGGACCGCGTGCGTGCAGCTTCTGGGTGGAGATGCCGATCTCCGCACCGAAGCCGAACTCGCCGCCGTCGGTGAAGCGGGTGGAGGCGTTGACCATGACGGCCGCGGAGTCCACCAGGGAGACGAAGCGGCGTGCCGCTGCCTGGGAGTCGGTGATGATGGCCTCGGTGTGCGCCGAAGAGTAGGCGCGGATATGCGCCACGGCCTCGTCCAGGGAGTCCACGACGCGGACCGCCAGGTCCAAGGAGAGGTACTCGGTGGCCCAGTCCTCTTCGGTGGCGGGCACCACGCTGCTGTCGTAGGAGCGGACCCGCTCATCGCCGTGGATGGTGACTCCGGCCTCGCGCAGTTCGGCCAGCGCCCGCGGCAGGAAGGCGTCGGCGATACCGGCGTGGACGAGCAGGGTTTCGCTGGCGTTGCACACCGAGCAGCGCTGGGTCTTGCTGTTGAGCACGATCTTCAGCGCCTGGTCGAGGTCGGCTGCTTCGTCGACGTAGACGTGGCAGTTTCCGGTGCCGGTCTCGATCACGGGGATCGTGGACTCGTTGACCACGGTCTGGATGAGCGAGGCACCGCCGCGCGGGATGAGGACGTCTACCAGGCCGCGGGCCCGCATCAGGTGCTTGACCGACTCGCGGCTCTTGCCGGGCACCATCTGCACGGCGTCGACCGGCACCCGCGTGCTGGCCAGCGCCTGGCGGATCACGTCGGTGAGGACCGTGTTGGAGGAGTACGCGGAGGAGGAGCCCCGCAGCAGGACAGCGTTTCCGCTCTTGAGGCAGAGCGCGGCGGCGTCCACGGTCACATTGGGACGCCCCTCGTAGATGATGCCGATGACACCGAGCGGAACCCGGATCTGGCGCAGTTCCAGCCCGTTGGGCAGGGTCTTGCCGCGGACGACTTCGCCGACCGGGTCAGGCAGTTCGACGATCTCGTGGACCGCGTCCGCGATCGCGGTGATACGGGCGGGGGTCAGGGTGAGGCGGTCGATCATCGCCTCGCTGATGCCGTTCTCCCTGGCTTGAGCGACGTCCTTGGCGTTGGCCGCGACGATCTCCTCGGTCCGCTCGCGCAAGGCGTCGGCCACGGCGGTGAGCGCCTCGTCCTTAGCGTCCCGGCTGAGCGGGGCGAGGTCTGCGGCGGCGTCCCGAGCGCGCTCAGCGACCTTGCGGACGTCCCGCTCGATGTCAGTCATGGTGTCTTCGCTTTCTGCAGTCGGTTGTCCTACACACCGCTTTGGACGGCGCGGGTAGCGGCGGTCCGCTCCCCGGATCGGAGCCCAGCGCCGCAGACGGTGGGGTCCGGATGTGTTCCGCCGTCCCACGCACAACGGTATCGGCGTCGCGGGGCCGCCGCCACTGCAGCTGTGGGGAGGCGGTCTGTGGGCCGCCGGGCACGGCGCCCGGGCCACGTGCGGGGCCGCACCCTGGGCGGGCAGGGATGCCGCGGCGGCCGCTCCGACGGGCAGCGGCAGCAGATCTCCCCCGCTGCTCCGTGTCAGCCGCACGCGAAGGGCGACTACTTAAGGTTCACCCATTGACGCAATCGGTCACCACGTCGCACCATGCTGGAGACGTCACTTCACAGAGAGCCAACACCAAACTGGGAGCGCTCCCACACCGGTGTGTTCGCACAATCCCCCTGGAGACCCCATGTCCGTCACTGAACCTCCTCCCCGCCGACGCGGCCGTCACAGCCGGGCGCGCCGCTTCCTCACTTCCCTGGGAGCTACCGCGGCCCTCACCGCGGGCATGCTGGGCGTCCCCTTGGCCACGGGAACCGCCCACGCCGAACCGGCGTTCAACTACGCCGAAGCCCTCCAGAAGTCGATGTTCTTCTACGAGGCCCAACGCTCCGGGAAACTCCCGGAGAACAACCGGGTCTCCTGGCGCGGCGACTCCGGGCTCAACGACGGCGCGGACGTGGGACTCGACCTCACCGGCGGCTGGTACGACGCCGGCGACCACGTGAAATTCGGCTTCCCCATGGCCTTCACCGCGACCATGCTCGCCTGGGGCGCCATCGAAAGCCCGGAAGGCTACATCCGCTCCGGCCAGATGCCCTACCTCAAGGACAACCTGCGCTGGGTCAACGACTACTTCATCAAAGCCCACCCCTCGCCCAACGTGCTGTACGTGCAGGTCGGCGACGGCGACGCCGACCACAAGTGGTGGGGTCCGGCCGAAGTCATGCCGATGGAGCGGCCCAGCTTCAAAGTGGACCCCTCCTGCCCGGGCAGCGACGTCGCAGCCGAAACCGCCGCGGCCATGGCCGCGTCCTCCATCGTGTTCGCCGACGACGACCCTGCGTACGCGGCCACCCTCGTGCAGCACGCCAAGCAGCTCTACACGTTCGCCGACACCTACCGCGGCGTGTACTCCGACTGCGTGCCCGCCGGAGCGTTCTACAACTCCTGGTCGGGCTACCAGGACGAGCTCGTCTGGGGCGCCTACTGGCTGTACAAGGCCACCGGGGACGACTCCTACTTGGCGAAGGCCGAGTACGAGTACGACTTCCTCTCCACCGAGCAGCAGACCGACCTCCGCAGCTACCGGTGGACCATCGCCTGGGACGACAAGTCCTACGGCACCTACGTGCTGCTCGCCAAGGAAACCGGCAAGCAAAAATACATCGACGACGCCAACCGGTGGCTCGACTACTGGACGGTCGGCGTCAACGGCCAGCGCGTGCCCTACTCCCCCGGCGGGATGGCTGTGCTCGACACCTGGGGAGCCCTGCGCTACGCCGCTAACACCGCGTTCGTCGCCCTCGTCTACGCCAAGGTGATCGACGACCCCGTCCGCAAGCAGCGGTACCACGACTTCGCGGTGCGGCAGATCAACTACGCGCTCGGCGACAACCCGCGGAACTCCAGCTACGTGGTGGGCTTCGGCAACAACCCGCCGCGCAACCCCCACCACCGCACCGCGCACGGGTCGTGGACCGACAGCATCGCCTCGCCCGCGGAGAACCGGCACGTCCTCTACGGCGCCCTCGTCGGCGGTCCCGGCTCCCCGAACGACGCCTACACCGACGACCGGCAGGACTACGTCGCCAACGAAGTCGCCACCGACTACAACGCCGGATTCTCCAGCGCGCTGGCCATGCTGGTCGAAGAGTACGGCGGCACCCCGCTGGCGGACTTCCCGCCCACCGAGGAGCCCGACGGACCGGAGATCTTCGTGGAAGCCCAGATCAACACGCCGGGCACCACGTTCACCGAGATCAAAGCCATGATCCGCAACCAGTCGGGCTGGCCGGCCCGGATGCTGGACAAGGGCACCTTCCGGTACTGGTTCACCCTCGATGAAGGCGTGGACCCCGCGGACATCACGGTGAGCTCCGCCTACAACCAGTGCGCCACCCCGGAGGACGTCCACCACGTCTCCGGCGACCTGTACTACGTGGAGATCGACTGCACCGGGGAGAAGATCTTCCCCGGCGGCCAGTCGGAGCACCGCCGCGAAGTCCAGTTCCGCATCGCCGGCGGCCCCGGATGGGACCCCTCCAACGACTGGTCCTTCCAAGGCATCGGCAACGAACTCGCCCCCGCCCCGTACATCGTGCTCTACGACGACGGTGTACCGGTGTGGGGCACCGCCCCCGAGGAAGGGGAAGAGCCCGGCGGCGGAGAAGGACCGGGAGGCGGCGAAGAACCCGGCGAGGACGTGACCCCGCCGAGCGCGCCCGGCTCCCCCGCGGTCCGGGACGTCACCTCCACCAGCGCCGTGCTCACCTGGTCCGCGTCCAGCGACACCGGCGGCAGCGGCGTAGCCGGGTACGACGTCTTCCTCCGCGCCGGCACAGGCCAGGAGCAGAAGGTGGGATCCACCACCCGGACCAGCTTCACCTTGACCGGTCTAGAACCCGACACCACCTACATCGCGGCTGTCGTGGCCCGGGACAACGCGGGCAACGTCTCCCAGCGGAGTACCGTCTCCTTCACCACGCTGGCCGAGAACGGCGGCGGGCCTGACGCCTCCTGCACGGTGGGCTACAGCACCAACGACTGGGACTCCGGATTCACCGCTTCGATCCGGATCACCTACCACGGCACGGCCCCGCTCTCCAGCTGGGAGCTCTCCTTCACCTTCCCCGCTGGCCAGCAGGTCACCCACGGGTGGAACGCCACGTGGCGCCAGGACGGGGCCGCCGTGACCGCCACCCCCATGTCCTGGAACAGCTCCCTGGCGCCTGGAGCCACCGTCGAGGTCGGCTTCAACGGCTCCTGGAGCGGCAGCAACACACCTCCCACCGATTTCACCCTCAACGGCGAGCCCTGCGCCCTCGCCTAACACGGCAACCGCGGCCGTCCGCCCCGCGGGCGGCCGCGGCACCGTGCCGCTACCGGTCCAGGAAGTCGAACAGCTCTTCCCAGCGGCGCACGATCTTCTCAGGGGCGTACCGGGTCACGGAACGCCGTGCCTGGTCCCCCAACCGGTCGCGGAGCTCCTGGTCGGCGAGGATCTGCGCGAGCCGGTCCGCGAGGGCGTGCGTATCCCCGGGCGGGGCCAGCAGCCCGTCGACGCCGTCGGTGACGATCTCACGCACCCCCGGAGCACAATCGAAAGCCACACACGGCACCGCGCACGCCATCGCCTCGAGCAGCACGAGCGGGAAACCTTCCCCGCGTGACGACTGGACGAAAACCGACGCCTCCCGCAGCGCCCCGGGCACATCGGATGTCGTCCCCATCCACTGCACGGAGTCGTCCAGCCCCAAATGGCTGCAGTAGTCGCGCAGCTCCTGCTCTTCGGCGCCGCTCCCGTAGATCCGCAGCGTCCACTCCGGGAAGCGGGGCGCCACCTTGGCCCACGTCTCCAGGAGAAGGTCGACCCGCTTCTGCTCGTCGAATCGGCCGATGCTCGCCACCACCCGACCGGTGCGCGGCGACGGCTCCTCGGGGTACCACGGCAGCGGGTTGGGCATGACGTCGAGGTTGTTGAGCCCTTGGTTGATCCACCGGTCCGCGTCCTCCCGGGTGAGCGCAAGCAGGCAGTCCACGTCCCGGTAGTACCGCTGGACTCGAGCGAACCTGGAGGTCCGCCTGGACTCCTCGAACGATTCGTGGGTCATCCCCACCACGTGCAAGCCCGCGGTATCGGCCATAGCCACCCACTCCATCGCCCACACTTGGGTGACGATGACCACCCCGCCGGGTGCCGCGGTCTGCAGCAGGTCGGACAGTACGGCCGCGTGAGCGCGTCGGGTCGCTTCCCAGCGGGCCCGCCGCAGGCGCGCCCCCACGTTGAGCCGGTCGCGGAGCCGCCGGGGCGGCCGCAGGGACGGGGGTCGGGTCGCGTGCAAGGTGGTCGTGGGATAGGGCGTCTCCCCGACCTCTTGGACGACATTGGGGGGGGCGACTCCCACCACGTGCACGCGGTGGCCCCGGTCGGTGAAGAGGCGGGCCATGCGGTGCGTCCAGCTCGTGACACCGCCCAGCTCGTTGACGCTGTTGGCGACCAGGAACAGGTCACGTCGCCGTTCGGGAGCGCTGTTCATCGGCGGCCTTCCTGGAGAAAGAACCGGTCGACGATGGCGCGCGCAGCCGTCCCAGTGTCGTAGGCAGCGAAACGCTCGGCGAAGGCTCGGCGGGCTTTGACGTACTGGGTATCGGCTGTGTCCAGTTCCCGGAGCGCGGCGAACAGCTCTTCCTCGGTGAACGCCAGCGGTCCGGGTGCCACTTCCGCCAGAGAGAAGTAGGTGCCCCGCGCATGGTGCACGTAGTCGTCATAGTCGGGCACGTAGTAGATCATCGGACGGTCGAGCAGCACGTAGTCGAACATCACCGAGGAGTAGTCGGTGATGAGCGCATCCGCCGCGGCGAGCAGCGGGGTGGTGTCGTGCTCCGCGGAGACGTCGATCACCGCTTCGGCTGCCGAGGGCGGCACCACCAGACGCTCGAGGTAGTGGGAGCGGACGAGCAGCACGTACTGGTCGCCGAACTCGCGGGCGAACGCCGCGAGGTCGAACAGCGGCCGCACCGCGGTCCGCCGCCGCGGCCGCCCGCGGAACGTGGGCGCATACAGCAGGATGCGCCGGTGGTCGGGAAGGTGCGGTGCGGCACCGATCCGCGGATAGGTGCGCCGCCCGGTCCGCTCCTCCTGCTGCCGCTGCCGCACCAGGGCGTCGTTGCGGGGGTAGCCGACGGGGAGCGCCACCGCGGGGTTGAGACGGAACGCCGGGATCAGTGTCTCCATGTCGTGGTGGGACCGCACGCAGAAGGCGTCGAACCGGCCGAGGTCCGCGCGGAGCCGGTCCCGCGCTGCCCGGCTCCGCAACTGCACTTCGGGTTCGTCGAACCCCATGCGTTTGAGGGCGCTGCCGTGCCACGTCTGCAGGTAGGTGGTGTGGGCGGGTTTACGCAGCCCTGAAGGGAAGCCCTGGTTGTCGATCCAGTACTCGGCACGGGCGAGGGCCACCAGGTAGCGCAGGCTCCACCGGCGGACCAGGACCGCATCGCGTGGGAAGCCGTCCGGGGTGTGCGCATAGGACCACACCGCGGTCATGGGCAGGTCGCGGCGGCGTAGCTCTTCGTAGATCGCCCGGGGACTGTCGGAGTAGCGCTGCCCCAGGTGGCTTTCGAAGACAGCGAGTCCGCGGTGCCGCGGCAGCCGGCACAGCACCGTGTGGTAGAGCCACCGCTTGTTCTGTTCCGAGGCGAGCAGGCGCGGAACGCGGCGGGCTGTGGCGAGCAGCGCCCGGCTGCGCCGGCCCGCGGGGGTGCCGGCTGCTGCGACGAGAGCGGTGCGTGCCCGGTGTTGGACCGCAGTGGACGGGACGACCCGCAGCGCGAGGTGTCCTTTGGCGGACACTTCCGCGACCACCTGGTCGGCGCCCAGTCCGGGCAGCAGCGGCTGAACGGGCAGCGGAGCAGTGTCCAGGTCGGGGTGGACGACGGTGAGGCGGCTGCGCACGCGCGTCCCGTCGATATCCATGACCAGCCGCAGATCCCACACGTGGTCGACGATGCCGATCGGGTGGAAGACGCGCCCCAGGTCGAGGTCGGCCGCCCAGGTGAGGTGGTCTCCGCGGTGGACGAGCTGGCGGAGGGGGAAACGGAAGACGCGCCACCCGGCGCGGCGGGCGGTGAGTTCCAGGCGGCCGCGCACCCGAGAGCTCGTCGGCGTGGGGATACGGCCCAGCGGGTTGGTCACGCGCCCCGACAGCCGCAGCCAGCGGCCGTCGACCCGCTGGCCGGTGACCACGGTGCGGGGAGCGAGCTTGTGCAACGGTTTGAGGTGATAGCCGAGGTCGGTGACGTCGAGGAGCTCCCGGCCCAGCGGGTCGTTGAGGTGCCGGGTGCTCCAGTAGATGCGCCCTTCCCGCTCCGCCAGGGGCACCGCGGTCTTGTGGGGGTTGATGAGTGCGTCGGCCGCGGGCAGGAGAGCGTCGCCGTCGCCTTGGGCGACCAGGTAGGCGCATATCGCCTGCAGCGGCCGGAGCTGGTGGTAGGCCTCCGTCGGCAGGTGCGCGACATAGGGGCCCACCAGGTCGAGGAACGACCGCCGGTACTCCTCGGTGCGGAGCGGAAGGTCGCGCAAGTGGAGGACCAGGTCGTGCTTGAGGAATTTGACGCTTTTGGCGAGGTGGACCGTGTCCAGGCCGCGTTCGGCGAGCAGGGCGTCGATTTCGCGGTGCATGGCGAGCCGGTCGGCGAGGTTGCCGATCTCGTCCCGGCGCTGCGTGATCGACCGGCGCTCCGGGCTGTCGGAGACATGCCAGTAGTAGACCGTGTTGGGGATCAGGGCGACGCGCCGCGCTGCCAGCCAGGCCCGGGCGGTGAACAGGAAGTCCTCGTAGGCGATCCCGGTGGGGAAACGGAGCCGGTGGTTGAGGAGGAAAGACCGGCGATAGCACTTGTTGGTGGCAAGCGTGTCCCAGACCAGCGGATCGGGGTCGTCGGTGAGCGAGTCCAGCACTCGGGTCTGCCGGTAGATCCACCGGTACCAGGGTTTTTCCTTGCGTCCGCGCGGGGTGGTGTGGACGCGGACGCACAGGCCGGAGACAAAGTCCGCTCCGGTGGTCTCGATCGCCCGTACCATGGCGCGGCAGGCGTTGCGGTCCAGTTCGTCGTCGCTGTCCAGGAACATCACATAGCGGCCCGCAGCCCGTTCAATGCCGTAGTTGCGGGGTTGTCCGCAGCCTCCGCTGTTGGAGGGCAGGCGGAATGCGCGGACCCGGTCGGGGTAGCGTTCCGCGAATCTCTGGGCTACCGCGAAACTCCCGTCGGAGCTGTGGTCGTCGACGATGACGGCTTCCACGCTCCGCAGTGCCTGGTTCAGTACGGACTGCACCGCGGTAGGTAGCCGCTTTTCGTCGTTGTAGACGATGACCACCACACTGACGTCGACCATAGGAACCCCGTCCGTCCGGCGTGGACCGCTAGCGCGGCCGCTATGTCACGGGACATGCGTACCGGCAGCCTAAGAAGCCGGACGGAAAGCACCGGCCAGAGCCGCGAAAATCTTCCACAAAAGGTGCTTTTCGGGGCAGTTGGGGTGGTTGCACGTGTCGCGCAGCGCAGGAGCGCCGACGCGCGGCGCTCCTGCAGCTCACCGATTATGGGGCGGTCAGCAGGCTTCCCGGTCGCTGGTGCTGCCGTTGCGGAGCACGACCAGGTCGTCGCGGTGCACGATCTCGCGGCTGTATTCGGCGCCGAGCTCCCGGGCCAGCCACCGGGTGGAGCGGCCCATCAAGTCGGGGATCTCCGCAGAGTCGTAGTTGACCAGGCCGCGGGCGACGAGGACACCGTTCTCGTCCCGCAAGTCCACGGGGTCGCCCGCGTTGAAATCGCCTTCCACTTTGATGACCCCCGCGGGCAGCAGGGACGCTTTCTCGGTGACCACGGCATGCACCGCCCCCGGGTCCAAGAAGACACTGCCGCGGCCCGCCGTCGCATGGGCCAGCCAGAGTTGGCGGCTGGACGGGCGGCGGTGTTCCGCGGGGACGAAGAACGTGCCGACGGGATCACCTCGGAGCGCAGCCCGGGCGTTGGCCGCCGAGGTCAGCACAGTAGCCACCCCCGCTTCGGTCGCGATCCGCGCGGATTCGACCTTGGTGATCATGCCGCCGGTCCCCACCCCGCGCTTGTTCGCGCTGCCGAGGTCCACCCCGACAAGATCCTCCGGGCCGTTGACCTGGGTGATGCGTGTGCTCGTCGGCAGGGACGGGTTCCCGTCGTACAGCGCGTCCACGTCGGTCAACAGCACCAGCACGTCCGCGCGCAGCAAGTGGGCGACGAGGGCGGCGAGCCGGTCGTTGTCGCCGAACCGGATCTCGTGGGTGGCGACCGTGTCGTTCTCGTTGACGATCGGCACCGCGCCGATCTCCAGCAGGCGGCTCATCGCGCGCTGCGCGTTGCGGTACTGGGCGCGGCGCATCAGGTCGTCGGCGGTCAACAGGATCTGCGCGGCAGTCAGCGAATGCCGGGCGAACTCGGCGGTGTAGCGGGCCAGGAGCAGCCCTTGGCCTACGCTGGCCGCGGCCTGCTGGGTAGCGAGGTCGCGGGGCCGCTGGGTGAGGCCCAGGGGAGCCATTCCCGCGGCGACCGCTCCGGAGGAGACCAGCACCACTTCGGTGCCCGCTTTGCGGCGTTCCGCCAGCACGTCGGTGAGGTCGCGGATCCGCTCGTGGTCGAGGCCGCCTTGCGGGGTGGTGAGAGAGGAGGAGCCCACCTTGACCACGACTCGTCGCGCCTGAGCGATTTCCGCACGCGTCTGACCGACGCCTGTGCCCACGTTTACCTGTCCTTTCGCGTCACGGGGATCAGCTCAACCGGGGATCGGTGCCGCGCGGGCCCAGCACAGTCTGCTCGCTGTCGACCGTGGGATCCCAGTCGAAGACCACGGGGTTGTCCTCGTCCCCGATGTGCACCTCGGCGCCTGCGGTAGCGCCCGCTTCTGCGAGGGCCTCCTCGATCCCGAGACGGTTGAGCCGGTCCGCGAGATAGCCGACAGCTTCGTCGTTGCTGAAGTCCGTTTGGCGCACCCAGCGGGTGGGCTTGTCGCCGATCACCCGGAAGACGTTGTTGCCGAGCGGGATGACTTGGAAGGGGATTTCGCCGATCTCGCGCGGCCGCAGGATCAGGCGGGTCGGCTCCTCCGGCGGGCGGGCGGCGCGGGCTGCGGCCACCTGCTCGCCGAGCGCATAGGCCAGTTCCTTCAGCCCTTCCCGGGTGGCTGCAGAGACCTGGAGCACCCGGTATCCGCGTTCCACCAGCATGGGTTCGACGAGTTCGGCGAGCTCACGTGCCTCCGGCACGTCGATCTTGTTCAACGCCACGAGCCGCGGCCGGTCGGACAGGTCCACGCCGGTGCGTTCCCCGTAGACGGCCAATTCCCGTTCCACGGCTTCGAGGTCGCTGATGGGGTCCCGTCCCGGTTCGTAGGTGGCGCAGTCCAGGACGTGGAGCAGGGTGGAGCAGCGTTCCACGTGGCGCAGGAACTCCAGTCCCAGTCCTTTGCCTTCGCTCGCGCCAGGAATGAGCCCGGGAACGTCGGCGACCACGTACTGGGTCTGTCCCGCTTCCACGACGCCGAGGTTGGGCACAAGCGTGGTGAACGGGTAGTCGGCGATCTTCGGGCGGGCCGCCGACATCGCCGCGATCAGCGACGACTTGCCCGCGCTGGGAAAACCGACGAGGCCGACATCGGCGATGGTCTTCAGCTCCAGGCGGATGTCGACTTTCTCTCCGGGCTCCCCTTTGAGTGCGAACCCGGGGGCTTTGCGTTTCGGGGAGGCGAGGGCGGCGTTGCCGAGCCCGCCTCGGCCGCCCCGGGCGACGACCAGCCGGGTCCCGTGGCCGACCAGGTCCGCGATCACTTCCCCGTCCAAGGTGGTCACCACGGTGCCGTCGGGGACCGGCAGGACCAGGTCGGCGCCGCTCGCCCCGGAACGGTTGCTTCCCTGCCCGGGAGCACCGTTCTCCGCCTTGCGGTGCGGGCGGCGCTGGTACTCCAACAGGGTTGCGGTGTTGCGGTCGACCTCCAGGATCACGTCCCCACCGTGGCCGCCGTTACCGCCGTCGGGGCCGCCCAGCGGCTTGAACTTCTCCCGGTGGATAGAGACGCAGCCGTGCCCGCCGTCCCCGGCCTTGAGATGCAAGACCGCTTCGTCGACGAAATCGGACATGTCGCTGGCTCCTCGATCCGTCTGGTGGTCGAACGCACGTGAGGCGGGCCAGTGTCACTGGCCCGCCTCACGTTTACTACACCGTCTCCCCGGGCCTATTCACTGGCGACGGGGGTCGGGATGACGCTTACGGCTTTGCGGCCCCGCAGGTTTCCGAACTCGACCCTGCCTGCGACCAGAGCAAACAGAGTGTCGTCACCGCCTCGACCGACGTTGTCACCGGGGTGGAAACGGGTACCGCGCTGGCGGACCAGGATCTCGCCAGCCTTGACGTACTGTCCACCGAAGCGCTTGACGCCGAGCCGCTTGGCGTTGGAGTCGCGTCCGTTACGGCTGGACGACGCGCCCTTCTTGTGTGCCATCTCGCGCTCCTCCCGCTACTTCGCGGCGATACCGGTGACCCGGATCTGGGTGTACTTCTGACGGTGTCCCAGACGCCTCTTGTAACCGGTCTTGCTCTTGTACTTCAGGATCTTGATCTTGGGTCCGGTCACTTCACCGAGGACCTCAGCGGTGACCTGGTACTTGTTCAGCTCGGCTGCATCGCTGACAACCTTGCCGTTGTCCACGACAAGCAGCGGCTCGAGGTTGAGCGTGTCACCGGCCTCTTTGGCCACCCTGTCGATGGTCACCACGTCATCGACGGAGACCTTTTCCTGTCGGCCGCCCGCTCGCACGATCGCGTACACCGGGAAACTCACTTCCTGTTCGCTACAGAAAAGAATGCGCTCACAATCGACCGCGGTCATCAACCCGCTCGCCGCCCGCAAGCGGCAGCAGGGATTGAAAGGAGGTCTCAGGCGCGCGAACATGTGGGGCGCGCCGACGCACCGTATTTCAGCCTACCACTCGCTCGCAGGAGGTCTGCACGCTGCAGCGGTCGGAGCCGGGCGGGATGCCCCGCCCGGCTGACGATCATCCGGCTTCAGCCACCGCCGTCTCGGAGACGACCACCCCGGCCCTGCGCCGGATCCGGCGGCGCCGGGGGCGTTCCGCCACTGTCTCGGCTGGCTGTTCAGCAGCCTCCTTCGTCTCCGGGACAGCGTTCGCCTGCGCGGAGGACTCGCTGCCGGACTCCGAGATGGATGGAACCGAATCCTCCTGTTTCTCGGGCGATCCCGCAACATCTTTGGCGGTACGCGTGGCACCGCCGTTAGCCTCGGCCTGCGCTGCAGTCTCGGCGTCTCCGCCGGCCCGCGCCTTGTCCGTGGCCTTGCCCTGGTCTGCCGAGGTTTTCTCCGCGCCGGCGCCGTTCTTATTCGCGCCGTTGTTCTTGTTCTTCTTCTTGCGCCCGCCGGACTTGGACTCGAGCAGATCGGTCTGCAGGATGAGGCCGCGGCCGTTGCAGTGCTCGCAGGTGTGCGAGAAAGCCTCTAGCAACCCTTGGCCGACCCGCTTGCGCGTCATCTGAACCAGGCCCAGCGACGTGACCTCGGCCACCTGGTGCTTGGTGCGGTCCCGGGACAGGCATTCCAGCATGCGGCGTAGCACCAAGTCGCGGTTGCTTTCCAGCACCATGTCGATGAAGTCGATGACGATGATGCCGCCGATGTCCCGCAGTCGGAGCTGGCGCACGATCTCCTCGGCCGCCTCGAGGTTGTTCTTGGTGACCGTCTCCTCAAGGTTCCCGCCCTGGCCGGTGAACTTGCCGGTGTTGACGTCGATGACCGTCATCGCCTCGGTGCGGTCGATGATCAGCGAACCGCCGCTGGGCAGCCACACTTTGCGCTCCAGCGCCTTGGCGATCTGCTCATCGATGCGGTAGGCCTCGAAGATGTCGCGGTCTTCGGTCCAGTGCGACAGACGGTCCGCCAAGTGTGGGGCGACCTGGTTGACGTAGTCGCGGATGGTCTCCCACGCATCGTCGCCGGAGACGACGAGGCTGGAGAAATCTTCGTTGAAAATGTCCCGGACCACGCGGATGGTGAGGTCTGGTTCGCTGCTGAGGAGCGCCGGGGCGGTCGCTGACTTCGCCTTGCGCTTGATGGACTCCCACTGCTGCGACAGGCGGGCGATGTCGCGCTCCAGCTCCTCTTCGCTGGCCCCCTCTGCCGCGGTACGCACGATCACGCCGGCCCCGTTGGGCATGACCTTCTTCAAGATCTGCTTGAGCCGGGCCCGTTCCTTGTCGGGCAGCTTGCGGCTGATGCCCGTCATCGAGCCGTCAGGCACATACACCAAGTAGCGGCCGGGCAGGCTGATCTGGCTGGTCAACCGGGCACCTTTGTGCCCGACCGGGTCTTTGGTGACCTGCACCAGCACAGACTGGCCGGACTTGAGCACCGACTCGATCCGGCGGGGCTGGCCTTCCAGGCCGGTGGCGTCCCAGTTGACTTCGCCCGCGTACAGTACTGCGTTGCGCCCTTTGCCGATGTCGACGAAGGCCGCCTCCATCGACGGCAGCACGTTCTGCACCCGACCCAGGTAGACGTTGCCGACGTACGACTTGTGGTCGGCACGGTCCACGTAGTGCTCGACGAGCACGTTGTCTTCGAGCACGGCGATCTGGGTGCGTTCCCCGATCCGGCGGACGATCAGGTCACGTTTGACGGACTCGCGGCGGGCCAGGAACTCCGACTCGGTGATGATGGTGGGGCGGCGGCGTCCCTGCTCCCGTCCTTCCCGACGGCGCTGCCGCTTGGCTTCCAAACGCGTCGACCCGCGGACCGCCTGCACTTCTTCCTCGATCGGCCGTTCAGCGCGGGCGGGACGAGTGCGGGCCGCCGTACTGGACTGATCATCGGCTTCCGGCTCGGTGGTGACCTCTACCCCGGAACGGCGGCGGCGCCGACGGCGACGCCGGGTACCGGTCGTCGTCGCCTCGGTCTCCTCGGTCGTGTCCGCGGCGGCAGCGGCAGGTGCCTCCCCCGCGCTGCCTTTCTCGGTCTCGTCGGCCGTCGTCTCCGCGTCGTCCGTGGTGTCGCTGGTATCAGCGGCCTCGCCGTCGTCCCCGCTGCGGGACCGGTTGCGCCTCCTCCGCCGCCTGCGGCGGGTGGGGCGCTCCTCCACCGCCAGTTCGATCTCCGCGCTGAGATCCTCGGCCTCGTCCAGCTCCTCCCCCGCGTCCTGCGGGCTGTCCGGCTCTACCGACTCCACGACCGGCGGTTGGAAGACCACCATGGGCGGTTGGAAGGTGACGGCGGCTACCGCGCTAGGGTCAGCAGGACGCGTGTCCTGGGCCGCGGGCGCGAGAGTGTTGCCCGCGGGCGCGGCCTGCGCGGCGCTCTCCCCGCTGCTCCGTTCCGCTCCTGGGGTCGTGTCCTGGCCGGTCGGCTCGGTATCGTCGGTGGTCGCTGTCCTGCTCCGGGTACGGGTGCGCGAGGTACGGGCCGTGGTCTTACGACTCCGCCGTTTCGGCTCCTCCTCTGCCGTGTCCTCGGCGGCTGACTTCGACGGAGCCGGGTCAGTGACCAGCTCGATAGAGGTGGCAGCCACGGTCGTCCGCGCCGTCACCGGGATCGGGTCGGGTTCGGGCGGTGGTCCCGCGGGCCTGCTTGCGGCTCGGCCTCGGCGTACCGGCTGGGCCAGGCGCACCGTACCGGACATGCCGACGACGGTCGAACCGTTCGATCGTGTGCTTGTCTCTATTTCAGTTGTCCCCTCGGTGCTATCCACACCGTTGTTGGGCTCGTTCTCGAGCATCCGGGCGGTCTCCCGTCAAAAGTTCTCGGGCACGGCCCCGCACGAGGTGCCCGGCCGCGGCGCCTGAGAACTATCGCTGTCAATATCCACACCGGCGTCGCCATCACGGCGACGCCGGTCAAAGTCCTTGAACTGCGCTCACGTTCCCCGATCCGGACCGCGCCGCTGCGGATCCGGCGTGTGCGCTGACGACGGTGGCGCCTGGCCTCGCGGCCGCAGCGTCGACGGCGAGCGGGTCCGCGATGGTTCCGGAATCCTCATCAAGCGGCCCCTGCGCCAACCTGGTCATCCTGGCCGGTGCTGGCAAGGCGAGATCGGCGATCTGACGGAGGCCGGTCACCACGTCGTCGGGTCGTACGACAGGAGTGGTATGCCGCACGATCAAGCGAAGTATGGCATATGTCTCTTGTCGTTCCGTTGCGGCGCGCCTAGCGACGTCCAGCAGGAACACGGCCGGGCGTACGTCGAACCGGCGACGCCCTTTCTTGGTGAGTCGCTCCACTTCAACCTGCTCGGCCGCGAGGAACGCGGCAACGGCTGCCTCGGCGTCGTCGGGGCCGACACCGGGAAGTTCGATTCGCCACTCCGATGCTTCCAGACGGTCTGCCCAACCGCTGGTCGCTGCCGGGACCACGTCGAGGATGGCGATACCGTCCGGCATCGCGGCGTTGAGCCGCTCCCGGACACGTTCGGGGTCCATCGGCTCGGCCAGAGTGAGCTCGCAATACTCCGCCTCACTTGCCACTCCCGTGGGAGCCGCACCCGCGTAGGAGATCTTGGGATGAGGCGAGAACCCCGCCGAAAAAGCTACGGGTACCTCGGCCCGGCGCAGTGCACGCTCAAGTACGCGAGCGATATCGCGATGGCTCGCGAATCTCATGCGGTGGCGCTTCGCGTACCGCACACGCAACCGTTGGGCCTGGCTTCCGTTGGAGAGCGAATCGGCGCCCTCAAGTGCGGGGGGCAGCTCTGCTCCTTTCCTCAAATCCTCACACTCCCGCGCGGATCGACCCGATGTGGGTCCGTGGTCCCCCGGGAGAGGTCCGTCTTATTTTCAGCCTACGGGGCGTACCGGCAACTCTGTGCCATTGCCCTCGTTGAAGTACAACTCTTCCCCGTAGGCGTGTTGTTCCGGCACAGTCATTGCTCTTCCCACTGTGACCGGAGTTGAAAAGCGTGGTTTCGACGATGCCGGCTGCGGCGGTGCCGCGGGCCACGCGGAGTTTTTCGGAAAACCCCTGTTCTTTTGCCAACCAACCCCACCGCTGGTACGTCCAATTAGGTGTACGGCCCGGCGCGAGCGGGGTGCCGGGCCGTACTTTCGTCGACCCGGCACTCCCCTCGCCGACTTCTCCCACCTCATACCACGCTCAGCGGAAGCAGTTTGCGTCCCGGAACGCCGTGGGTCTGGATCTGGGTTCCCATGCTCGGGCAGACCCCGCAGTCGTAGCAGGGGCTCCAGCGGCAGTCGTCGACCTCCACCGCTTCCTCGCCGTGCAAGGCGTCCTGCCAGTCCTGCCAGAGCCACTCCCGATCCAGTCCGGCGTCCAGGTGGTCCCAGGGCAGCACCTCATCGGCATCGCGCTCGCGCACCGTGTACCAGTCCAAGTCCACGGGCTCGTCGGCCAGCTCTTCTTCGACGGCCTTCACCCAGCGCTCGTAGGAGAAGTACTCGCTCCACCCGTCGAAACGGCCGCCTTCGCGCCACACCCGCTCCACGACCCGGCACAGCCGGCGATCGCCTCGGGAGAGGAGGCCTTCGATGATGGACGGCCGTCCCTCGTGGTAGCGCAGCCCGATGGACTTGCCGTACTCCCGGTCGGAGCGCAGGGCGTCCCGCAGCTTCCGCAGTCGGCTGTCGACGACCTCGTGGGGGGCCTGACCCGCCCACTGGAAGGGGGTATGCGGTTTCGGGACGAAACCGCCGATGGACACCGTGCAGCGGATGTCACGACGCCCGGTGACCTCACGCCCCGTCTTGATGACCTTGCGGGCGAGGTCGGCGATGGCGAGGACGTCGGCGTCCTCCTCGGTGGGCAGCCCGCACATGAAGTACAGCTTGACCTGGCGCCACCCCGCCGCGTAGGCCGCGATGACCGTGCGGATCAGGTCCTCTTCGGTGACCATCTTGTTGATGACCCGACGCATCCGCTCGCTGCCGCCCTCGGGTGCGAACGTGAGCCCGGAGCGGCGTCCGTTACGGGTCAGCTCGTTGGCCAAGTCGATATTGAAGGCGTCGACCCGGGTGGAGGGCAGCGAGAGCCCGGTGTGGGTGCCTTCGTAACGGTCCGCGAGGTTCTTGGTGATCTCGCTGATCTGGCTGTGGTCGGCGCTCGACAGGGAGAGCAGGCCGACCTCCTGGAATCCCGAGGAGCGCAGCCCGTGGTCGACCATGGCGGCGATCGCCTTCTCGCTGCGCTCCCGCACCGGGCGGGTGATCATTCCGGCCTGGCAGAACCGGCAGCCGCGCGTGCAGCCACGGAAAATCTCCACGCTGTAGCGCTCGTGGACGGACTCGGCGATCGGAACGATCGGGTTCTTCGGGTAGGGCCAGTCGTCGAGGTTCATGACGGTGTGCTTCTGCACCCGCCACGGGACGCCGGGACGGTTGGGCACGTACTTTTCGATCCGCCCGTCCGGAAGGTAGGTGACGTCGTAGAACTTGGGCACGTACACCCCGCCGGTGGCGGCCAGGCGGGACAGCAGCTCGTCGCGTCCCCCCGGGGACCCTTCCCGGCGGAACTCCCGGATGAGTTCGGTGATCGCGATCGCGATCTCCTCGCCGTCCCCCAGGACCACGGCGTCCAGGAAGTCGGCGATAGGCTCCGGGTTGAACATGGCGTGTCCGCCCGCCAGCACGATCGGGTGCTCGTCGGTGCGGTCCACCGCGTGCAGCGGGATGCCCGCCAAGTCCAGCGCAGTGAGCAGGTTGGTGTAGCCCATCTCGCTGGCGAAGCTGACCCCGAGGACGTCGAAGGCGGCGAGCGGCCGGTGGGAGTCCACGGTGAAGTGCGGGACCCCGTGCTCGCGCATGAGTTTCTCCAGGTCGGGCCAGACCGCGTAGGCGCGTTCGGCGAGTACACCCTCGCGTTCGTTGAGGATCTCGTAGAGGATCTGGACCCCCTGGTTGGGCACGCCAACCTCATAGGCGTCGGGGTACATCAGTGCCCACCGGACTTCTGCGTCGTCCCACTCCTTGACGACGGAGTTCAGCTCACCACCCACGTACTGGATCGGTTTTTGCACGTGGGGCAGCAACGCTTCCAACTGTGGGAAGACGGATTCGACAGTCATCGGGAAAACGGGCCTCACGTTCGCGGTCGTTCGACGACGGCCAGAAGACAGCGCCTGTGCTTGTCAGCATAAGCGCCTTTCCTCGACTCTGGTGAATCGTCGAGTCCTCCTGGTACCCGTTGCGGGCTCAGATGATCAACGCTACCGGACTGTGAACAGCGTTCGGACAGATTTTTCGCCGCCCTGGGCGGCGGGTGGCCGCCGCGTGCCAGAGCTCCAGGATCAGCCCCTCGTGCCCGCCGGTTCCAGGGAACGGCGCTCTTCGTTGTGCGCGTGGACCGCCATGACCAGGCCGAGCGCGGCGAAGTTCGCGACGGCTGCGCTCCCCCCATAGGAGACGAACGGCAGTGGGAGCCCGGTGACCGGGGTGAGGCCCAGCGTCATCCCGATGTTGACGAATACTTGGACACAGAACCAGGCCGCCACCCCGATGCAGACCAAGCGGCCGTGGACCTCGTCACAGCGGGAAGCGACCCGCAGGATACGCAAGAGGACGACTCCGAGCAGGACGATGACCGCGCATCCCCCCGCGAAACCGAGTTCCTCGGCTGCGACACTGAAGACGAAGTCGGTGTGCTGTTCTGGGACGAACTTGCCGCTGGTCTGCCCGCCGTGGAAGAGCCCGGAGCCGCTCAGGCCGCCCGAGCCGACCGCGATGAGCGCCTGGTTGACGTTGTATCCGGCGCCCAGCGGGTCCGCGTGCGGGTCGAGGAAGGCCGTGAACCGCGCTACCTGGTAGTCCTTGAGCAGGCCGAGCTGCCATACCGCGAGACCGGTGAACGCGCCGCAGCCGAGCAGGGCGAGCGGCCAGCGCAGCGGCGCCCCCGAGCAGGCGAGCAGAGCGAGATAGATCGCGGTCAGCACCAGGGCGCTTCCCAGGTCCGGTTGCAACAGGATCAGCCCGATCGGTACCGCTGCGACCCCCAAGCTGATCAACACGTCTGAGGCAGGGGGCCGTGGGGTCCTCGGCCGGGGCCGGCCCAGCACCGCGGCGACGGCCAGGATGAGCGCGATCTTGGCGGTCTCCGCGGGCTGGACGCGCAAGTCGCCGAGTGCGATCCACGAGCGGGACCCGTTGACGGTCTCCCCCAGGGGCCCGAGGACGAGCAGCAGCGCCACGGTGACGGCCACGAAGAGCACCGGAGTGTAGGCGCGGAGTGCCCGCCGGGTGAGCGACGCGAGCGCGAGGCAGAGCGGCAGGGCCAGCAGCAGGTGCCCCAGGTGTCGCCAGGCGTAGACCGTCGGACCGGCATGTCCGGTGGGCGGGAGGGTGGCGGACCACACCAGCAAGGCGCCCACCATGCTGAGCGTGACCGCCGCTCCGAGAAGCACCCCGTCGAGGTGGCGGGGCAGCATCCGGGCGGCGACCTGGCTGACGTGCGGCAGCGGTGCGGGCAGGCGCATGGCCTGCGCGAAGCGGAGCGACATACGGGCCTTCCGGATCATTCGTCGGCCGGACGGGCGGCCGTTCCGTCCCCGAAGACCGAGGAGGTGCGGGCAAGGATCGTCTCGTCATGCGGGTACGACGCGGTCGCTGGCTGGCCCGCGGCTGCAGCGGTGAGGACCGCTCCGTCGGAGTCCTGCTGGCCTACGGCGTCAAGACGCTGTTCGAGGTCGCTGGAGACGGCTTCGCCGCGGTTCGCTCCGGCCAGTGCCCGGTAGTACTCCCCCATGGGCACTTGGAGGTACCACAACCTGCCGATCAGCAGCGCCAGCAAGCACACCACCAGTGCCTGAGCGGCGAGGACCGGTCCGTGCTCGCAGACACCGCGAGACCACCGTTTGACGCTTCTGTTCGACTCCCCCATGGCCTCCTCCCCCCTAGTGGCCACACCGCGCGGTTGCGGTTGGACTGTCTGTGGAGGCGTTATCGCCAGCGGCACCCGGCCGGACTGGCGTTCCTCTCCCCGCCACGGTTGCGCTCGTGCCGAGGATCGCTGTCCTGGGCATCGCGGATCGGCCCGGTAGTCCCGGGTCCGCGCCGCACCGGACAGGAGCGCTGCCCGTCTGCGGGCATGGCACGACCGCGCAGGTCGTCGTGCGCTACCTGCCCCGATCACTCCCAGAGTAACTCTATGAATCTGGTTAGTTACACAAACGCGCCGGTTTGTCGCACCGTGGTGGAAAAAGCACCGCGGCCAGGCGGAATGCTCCGCCTGGCCGCGGTAGGTCTGCGTCGTGCCGTAGCCGGTGGTAAGAGAGTTCTGCCCGGTTCAGGCCAGGTCAGGGAAGAAGAGCTTGATCTCGCGCTCGGCCGAGTAGGTGGAGTCCGAACCGTGGACGATGTTGGCCTGGACGTCGAGACCGTAGTCGCCGCGGATGGTGCCGGGAGCGGCGAGGACCGGGTCGGTGGCGCCCGCCAGGGAGCGGAACGCCTCGATCGCCCGGTTGCCCTCCACCACCATGGCGACCAGCGGGCCGCCGGTGATGAACTCCACCAGCGACGAGAAGAACGGCTTTTCGACGTGCTCCTCGTAATGCGCTTTCGCGGTCTCTTCGTCCAGGGTGCGCAGCTCCATGGCGACGATCTTGAGGCCCTTGCGCTCGATACGGGAGATGACCTCGCCGATGATGTTGCGCCGCACGCCATCGGGCTTGATCAGGACAAGGGTGCGCTCCACGGTGCTTTTCTCCTTGAGACGTCGTTGGCTGTGTACGGTGCTGCCGGTCCAGGAGCACCGCACCGGTGCGGTGCTCTGCCTCCGGTGGTGGGTACCCTATCGGTTCGGCGGCCCCTCCCCGTGCGCGCGGGAGACGACTCCGAGGGCGGTGCTGCTCACGCGCTTTCCGTGTCGTGGACGGCCTGCTGTGCTGCCTCTACCCGCCGTCCCAGGACTACTCCGGCAATCCACAGCCCGACGAAGACAATGCCCAAGGAGATGAGTCCCGGTACGACAAAGCCGCTGAGCAGAAACGCCACCTGGAGTGCGCATGCGGCGTAGAACCCCCAGGTAAAGCGCTGGAGCGCGGCAAGGACCAGGGCGGCGAGCGCCAGACCGCCCCAGACCGCTCCGGCGAAACCGGGGGCGTGGCCGCCGAGTTGGATGGCCACGGGAACGGCCAGTCCCAGCACGATGGCTTCGAAGGCCAGGACAACGGCGCAGACAGTCCGCACGACGGTTACTCCTTCTTCAACAGGTGGATGGCGTCCCCGGCCGTCACCACCGAACCGGTGATCAGCACCCCGCCCCCGCCGAACTCTGCGTCCCGCTCTGCGAGGGCGACAGCCTGGTCGATAGCGTCGTCGAGCCGCAGCGCCGCGTGGACGCGGTCCGGGCCGAAGACTGCCTCCGCGGTCTCCCGAAGCCGGTCTACCGGCAGGGCCCGCGGTGACGAGTTCACGGTCACCACGATCTCATCGAGCAGCGGCTCGAGCGGTTCCAGGATGCCTTCAGCGTCCTTGTCCGCCAGCACCGCTACCACCCCGACCAGCCGGTCGAAGGTGAACGACTCGCGGACCGCTTCGCCGGTGGCGGCCATCCCTGCGGGGTTGTGTGCCGCGTCGACGAGCACGGTAGGGCTGGTCCGCACGATCTCCAATCGTCCCGGGGAGGAGACCGCGGACAGGGCAGTCCGCACCAGCTCCGGATCGAGCCCGTCTTCGCCTTCCTTGGGGGCGGCGAAAGCCTCCACCGCGGCCACCGCCACGGCGGCATTAGTGGCCTGGTGGGCGCCGAACAGCGGCAGGAAGATCCCGTCGTAGGCGGCGCGCAGCCCTTTGACCGCGATCTGCTGGCCGCCGACAGCCAGGTTGCGGTGGACGACACCGAACTCCAGGCCTTCTCGGGCGACTTCGGCTCCCACTGCCGAGGCGTGGCTCAGCAGGGTCTTCGCCACAGGCAGCGTCTGCTGGGCGAGGATGGCGACACTGTTGGGTTTGATGATGCCGGCCTTCTCTTCGGCGATGCCTTCGGGCGTGTCGGCCAGGTAGTCCGTGTGGTCGACGGCGATCGGGGTGACGACGGCGACGTCGGCGTCCACCACATTGGTGGCGTCCCACGTGCCGCCCATGCCCACTTCGACAACGGCGACGTCCACGGGAGCGTCAGCGAAGGCGGCGTACGCCATCACCGTGAGGACTTCGAAGAACGACATGGGCACGTCGTGCTGCTCGTCCACCATCCGCACGTACGGCAGCACGTCGGCATAAAGGTCGGCGAACGCCTGCTCGGAGAGCGGTTCACCGTCGATGACGATCCGTTCGCGCATGCTCGTCAGATGCGGGCTGGTGTAGCGCCCGACCCGCAGCTGCCGCTCCCGAAGCAGGCTGTCGATCATCCGCGCGGTGGAGGTCTTGCCGTTGGTCCCGGTCACATGGATGACCCGATAGTTGTGCTGGGGGTTGCCGAGCAGGTCCATGGCCGCGCGCATGCGATCCAGCGTGGGATGGATGATCGACTCTCCCGCACGCGCAAGGATCTCTTTTTGCGCCTCCTGATACTGCGGATGCACGTGTCCCCTGTTCCCAGCGTTGGTCATTGCGATGTGCGGTTTCAGCCTACCCCGGTGGCGGCCGCGTCCTTTCCCCCGTGGCCAGGCTGCGCTGTTCCTGGCGTGGGGCAAGGCTTTGCGGTTCTTTGTCCTTGACTAGCGCTCGGCCTCCCCCGAGCCGGTCAGTGGTCTCCCCGAGTGTTCATCGAGGAGGGGAGTCCGGATGCGCCGAGTGGAGAGCACTGGTCTGAGGTGGGTGGGTGCTGTGGGGGCGCTGCTCATCGCGGTTGGTGCGGCGGCTGGCTGCGACGGCGACGCTACCCCTGATGAAGGCGGCGGGGACCCGGGTCCCACCGGCAGGCTGGAGCAGCGGGGCAGCCCTGAGGCGTCCCCTTCCCCGGCAAACCCGGAGCGTCGCATCGACCTGCTGCGGGCCCGCGACGCGGCCCTGGAGGAGTTTCCGAACGGGGTGGTCTACGACGTGGAACTGGAAGAGGACAGCCACCGCTGGACCGTGGAAGTGAGCGCGGAGGGCGCCGAGCACGCGCTCGCCGTCGACGCGCGCAGCGGTGACGTCTCCGAACTGGAGGCGGACATGCCCGACGGTCCGGACGCGGACCTTGCCGGGCTGTCCGCGCGCAGCCTGGACACGGCGGTGCGGGTCGCATTGGACGACAGCGGCGGCAGCGAGGCCACCGAGGCTTCACTGGACAAGGAGAACGGCCGCCGGGTGTGGAAGATCGAGGTCGACGACGGCCGGACGGTCGCTGTGGACACGGAGACCGGCGAGGTGGTGGCGACCGATTCCTGACCGGCCGCCCTCCAGGGTCTTCCGCGACTCCAGCGTCAGGCGGTTTTCTCCTCGCGCTCCTTGGGCGGCAGGGCCCGCGGCACGATCGTCGGGTACACGTGCTCCAGCACTGCCTCCCGGGTGATGATCACCCGCGCCACATCTTTTCGGCTCGGCACTTCGTACATCACCGAGAGCAGCACTTCCTCGATGATGGCGCGCAGGCCGCGGGCACCGGTACCGCGCATGATCGCCTGGTCGGCGATGGCTTCCAGCGCGTCCTGCGTGAACTGGAGTTCGACGTTGTCCAGCTCGAACAGCCGCTGGTACTGCTTGACCAAGGCGTTGCGCGGCTCGGTGAGGATCCGGATGAGCGCGTTGCGGTCGAGGTTGTGCACGCTGGTGATCACCGGGAGCCGTCCCACGAACTCCGGGATCATGCCGAACTTGAGCAGGTCTTCCGGCATGACGTCGCGGAACGGGTCGGAGTTCTCCAGCTCCTTCTTGGAGCGCACGACCGCGTTGAATCCCATGCCCTGTCTGCCGGTGCGCGCCTCGATGATCTTCTCCAGTCCGGAGAACGCGCCACCGCAGATGAAGAGCACGTTGGTGGTGTCGATCTGGATGAACTCCTGATGCGGATGCTTGCGCCCGCCTTGCGGGGGAACGCTCGCGGTGGTGCCCTCCAGGATCTTCAGCAGCGCCTGCTGCACTCCCTCCCCGGAGACGTCGCGGGTGATGGAGGGGTTTTCGCTCTTGCGGGCGACCTTGTCGACTTCGTCGATGTAGATGATGCCGGTCTCGGCCTTCTTGACGTCGTAGTCCGCGGCTTGGATGAGTTTGAGCAGGATGTTCTCGACGTCTTCGCCTACGTAGCCGGCTTCGGTCAGGGCAGTGGCGTCGGCGATGGCAAAGGGGACTTTGAGGATCTTGGCCAGGGTCTGGGCGAGAAGGGTCTTTCCGGAACCGGTGGGCCCGAGGAGCAGGATGTTGGATTTGGCGATCTCCACATCGTCGTCTCGGGACCGATCTCCCCCGGACCGTATTCGCTTGTAGTGGTTGTAGACCGCTACCGATAGCGCCTTCTTTGCTTGCTCCTGACCTACGACGTAGGAGTCCAGGAATTCGTAAATCTCCCGAGGCTTGGGAAGATTATCCCATTTCAGCTCGGTCGCATCCGCGAATTCTTCCTCGATGATCTCGTTGCAGAGGTCGATGCATTCATCGCAGATATACACACCGGGACCCGCGATGAGCCTCTTCACCTGCTTTTGGCTCTTGCCGCAGAACGAGCACTTCAGCAGGTCTCCACCGTCGCCGATGCGTGCCACCCAGCCACTCCTTAAAACGTCGGCCGTCCCGTCACACGCCTCCTTCCCGCTCTCCTGGGATCCAGACACTCCGGATTCCCGAGGCGATCCGCGGGAAGGCGGGGCGATCCCGGCTCACCGAACGACCACCAATTCCCAGGATATGCCTTCCAGACGCCGCCATTAACGGGACGGTCTGTAGGTCGTTCCTGTTGAGCCTAAGCGAAGAGACGGACCGACTTCACCGCTCGCCGCGTCCAGTCTGACCGGCTGCGCCGGTCTGCCCGTCGAGAATCCTGTGGCGTCAGGCGATCGACGCGCCACGGATTCCTGTGTTTTCTTACCGGAAGTCGTCTGCTGCCGTCGCAGGCCCCACCACGGTCCGCACGGCCTGGTACGGCTGGCGCTGGGACGTGCCACGAGCGTCCCCTCCATGGCTCGCGTGCACCACGGGCCGCCGCGGCGGTCCGCAGTCGTCCCCCTGCGCCCAAGCGGTGAAGGGCCGGCACCGCCGAGAGCCCTCAGCCGGTTGCGTCCGGCCCTTCAGGCCGCCCTCGTGCGGTCGATCCTACTTCAACGACGCCTTACGGTAAGGCAGCACGTCATCGACGATGCCGTACTCCTTGGCCTCCTCGGCCGTGAGAATCTTGTCCCGCTCGATGTCGCGGGAGATCTCCTCGACGCTGCGGCCAGTGTGCTTCGCGAGGATCGTCTCCAACTGGTGGCGGATCCGCATGATCTCGTTGGCCATGATCTCGACGTCGCTGGCCTGGCCGTGCGTCCCCTCAGTTGCGGGCTGGTGGATCAGAATCCGCGAGTTCGGCAGCGCGGTGCGCTTGCCCTTGGTGCCGCCGGCAAGCAGGACGGCGGCCGCGGAAGCTGCCTGGCCGACGCAGACGGTCTGGATGTCTGGGCGCACGAACTGCATCGTGTCGTAGATCGCCATCAGCGAGGTGAAGGAACCGCCGGGCGAGTTGATGTACAGGGTGATGTCACGGTCGCTGTCGATGTGCTCCAACGTCATCATCTGGGCGATGATGTCGTTGGCCGACGTGTCGTCGATCTGCACCCCCACGAAGATGATGCGCTCTTCGAAGAGCTTGTTGTAGGGGTTCATCTCCTTGACGCCGTACGCCGTGCGCTCGATATAGGAGGGCAGGACGTAGCGGCTCTGCGGAGCCATCGGGGCCATCCCACCCCCGTAGCGGCGGTACGGGTCAAAGTTGAACTCGCTCATTTCCTGGCCTTCCACACTGCGCCGGTCCAAAGGGCTGTTGGAGCGGGGGTCGTTCAGGACCGACCACCCGTGACGTCGGGGGTGTTCGTCAGCACCTCGTCGATGAAGCCGTATTCCAGAGCTTCCTGGGCGGTGAACCACCGGTCTCGGTCGGCGTCCTTCTCGATCTGCTCCACCGGCTGCCCGGTGTGCAGCGAGATACGCTCCAGGAACATCTTCTTCACGTAGAGCAACTGGTCGGCCAAGATGCGGATGTCGGAGGCGGTGCCTCCGATGCCGCCCGACGGCTGGTGCATCATGATCCGGGTGTGCGGGAGCGCGTAGCGCTTACCCCGGGTCCCCGCGCACAGCAGCATCTGCCCCATGGACGCGGCCAGGCCGATGCCGACCGTGCGGACGTCGTTGGGGATGTACTGCATGACGTCGTAGATCGCCATACCCGCCGTGACCGAGCCCCCGGGCGAGTTGATGTACAACGTGATGTCCCGCTCCCGGTCTTCGGCCGACAGCAGCAGCAGCTCCCCGACAATGCGGTTCGCGATCTCGTCGTCGACCTGCTGGCCGAGGAAGACGATCCGCTGCCGCAGCAGTCGCTGCGCTGTCTGCTCGTACATCGGCTGCATGGGAACGTCGGTTCGCATGAACTCATTATGTGTCGGCGGCACTCTCGTCACCTGCTCCGCGAATTCGAAACGGTTGCGACGCTTGCGACACTAACGCCGTTCCTCGACCTGGTCGTGCCAGTTCCCCATTCTGTTCGCTGTCAGCGCAGGTCTCTTCCGTGGCGACCAGGGAGTTTCGCGCCTGGCGAAACGACGCGGGCCCCGCGCCGTCGCGACGCGGGGCCCGGTGACATCGGCAAGCAGCGACCTATTTTTCGGTTTCGCCCTGCTCTGCCGCGGACTCCTCGGTCTCCTCATCCCCGGAGGCGACCGTGATGGTCTCCGTGTGGACCGGGGTCGGAGGCTCGATGGTGTTGCCGGACTCGTCGGTGATCTTGGCCTTGGACACCACCAGGTCGAGTGCCTTGGCCCGCAGCACCTCGACGTAGACCAGCTGGAGCTGGTTGGCCTGCATGAGGCTCTGGAAGAGCTGGTCGGGCGAGATGCCCATGCTCTGGGCCTGCTCGACGACGTACTGGGTCAGCTCTTCGTTGCTCGCGGTCAGGTTCTCCTGGGAGGCGAGCTGGTCGAGAACGAAGCCGGTCTTGACGGCGCGGGTGGCGTTCTCGGTGAGCTCGGCTTCGAACTCCTCCTCGGTCTTCTCCTGGGCCTCGAGGTAGGCCTCCTTGCTCAGACCGCTCTGGGAGAGCTGCCGGTCCAGGAGTTCACGGCGGCGGTCGGCCTCCTGCTTGATCACGCTTTCCGGCAGCGGGATGTCGATGGAGTCGACGAGCTTTTCAAGGACGCGGTCGCGGGCCTGGCGGAGCTGTTGAGCGCGGAGCAGTTCGCCGAGCCGCTCGGCTTCGCTGGCACGCAGCTCTTCGATGGTGTCGAACTCGCTGGCCAGGCGGGCGAACTCGTCGTCGAGCTCGGGGAGCTCCTTGACCTTGACACTGTGCACGGTGACCGTGACGTCGGCTTCGCGGCCCTTGTGCTCCCCGCCCACCAGGGTGGTGGTGAAGGTGGCGGACTCTCCCGCGCTCAGGCCGATGATCGCCTCGTCGAGGCCCTGCAGCAGGGTGCCGGCGCCGATCTCGTAGGAGACCCCGCTGGCCTGCGCGTCCTCCAGCTTCTTGCCGTCGACCGAGGCGGACAGGTCGATCGAGACGTGGTCGCCCTGCTCGGCAGGCCGGTCGACGCCGATGAGGGTGGCGAAGCGCTGCCGCAGCGCCTCGAGGCGCTCGTTGACCTGCTCCTCGGTGACCTCGGCGTCGTCGACGGTGACCTCGATGCCCTCGTAGTCGGTGACCTCGAACTTGGGGCGGACGTCGACTTCGGCGGTGAAGGCCAGCTCCTTGCCGTCCTCCAAGCGGGTGATCTCCACCTCAGGCGGTCCGAGGACGGGGACTTCCTCCTTGCTCACGGCCTCGCTGTAGAGCTCGGGGACCGCGTGGTTGACCGCCTGGGTGAGCACCGCTCCGCGGCCGACGTAGCGGTCGATGAGCTTCGCCGGAGCCTTTCCTGGCCGGAACCCCTTGATCCGGACCTGCTTGGCGAGCGACTTGTAGGTCACGTCGAAGGCATGGTCGAGTTCCTCAAACGGAACCTCGATAGTCAGCTTGACCCGGGTGGGGCTCAGCTCCTCGACAGCGGTCTTCACGGGGCGGTACTCCTAGTTTCCGGCGATGACACCCGCTGGCGGCCTGTTTCTCCGCCGCACCGCGCCACGGCAGTGATCGATGGGCTTCGACCGATACGACCGACGGGTGTCAAGAGATTGCTGTGATGTCCAGCATGCTTCTACGGTCTGCGATCTCGCCCAGTCTAGGACAGGCGAGAGGGAGCGACGGCCCTGTCGGGCAGGAAGCCGCGCGGGCCGTCGGCCGTTCGTCGGGGAGGCGGGATTCGAACCCGCGGCCTCATGCTCCCAAAGCATGCGCGCTAACCAAGCTGCGCCACTCCCCGTGGACTGCACAAGTTCGCGGCCAATGTACAACCCACGCCGCGAAGGCGGTAATCTTGTGTCTGCCGGCTCCACGAGTCTAGAGGAAACTCAGTGGCTGCCGTGCCATGCGGGTGTAGTTCAATGGTAGAACTCCAGCCTTCCAAGCTGGCCGTGCGGGTTCGATTCCCGTCACCCGCTCTGCTGTGAAGGCCAGGCGAGCGTGATGCACGCAGCCTGGCCTTCAGATTTTTCTCGTCCTGACACCGCCGTGCAGGCCTGGACGCCCCTCCGTTCCCGGGCACCCTCCAGGCGGACGGTCCGCACGACTCCAGCGGCCGAACCCGCACAGCACTGCTGTGATTGATCTCACTTTTCTCCGTGATTGTCGGCTGTCTTCCGCCGCCCGCCCCTCCCCTGGGAAGCGGCCCGCACTTCCCCTTTCCCCTGCCGCACTGGGCGACTTGCTGCGGCGCGCAGCGAGCAGGCTGCGCCTGTACTCCGGGGCCGGAGTATCGTCAAAGGTCAGAACCGCACGCCACTACCCGATACGACAGTCCTCGGGTAACCCCGGCCGCACGCGGGTGCGCCCGGGCACTTCGATAGGTGAGAGATGACGGGAACCGATCCGACGCGGGAGGCCGCGCCCTCGCTGACGCTGGACTGGGTCTCCCGGCCGACCAGCGCGGAACGCCCCGCGGTCGTCACCGGGGCTTTCGACATCCTGCACGTGGGGCACGTCCGCTACCTCAAAAGCGTACGTGCCCGGGGCTTCCCCCTCCTCGTAGGGGTGGAATCCGACGAACGGGTCCGGGCCTGGAAAGGACCGGGGCGCCCGATCAACCCCGCAGAGGAGCGGGCCGAAATCCTCGCCGAACTGTCCTGTGTCGACGGGGTGTTCATCATCTCCGGTCCCCCCAGCGTGGTGAGCTGGCGGCACTACGCCGAACTCCTCGCCCCGCTGCGCCCGGCTGCCCTGGCCTACACCGAAGGAGACCCCTACGCCGAGAACAAGAAACGCGGTGCGGCCGCGTTAGGCGCACTCGCTTGGGAGCTGCCGCTGACACTGGGCCGGTCCACCACCGCAACCCTCGGACAGCTCGCCCGGTCCCTGTAGTGCGCGGGCGGCGTCGCCGTTTTCCGGAGGCTGCCGCCCGGTGCCCGCCGCGACGGACGCTTCCGTGACCCCACACGAAGGGTGGCGCAACGATGGTGATAAGCGGTCACCGCACAGTCTGGACGCTGGTCAACGACGGTTCGGCTGCCAAGGCAGCGCTCCAGCCGGGCACCGTGCGGCGCGTCCTCAGCTACGCCCGTCCGCACTGGCGGCGCATCCTGCTGTTCGTGCTGGCTACCTCGGTCGGCTCCGGCATCATCATCGCCAACCCCCTGCTGCTCAAAACGATCATCGACCGCGGGATCGGCGCCAACAATCCGTCTCTCGTGGTCGGGCTTTCCCTGGTCGTGGCCGTGCTGGCGCTGCTGGAGACCGGGCTCAGCCTGGTGAGCCGGTGGCTGTCCGCGAGCATCGGCGAAGGGGTCATCTACCGGCTGCGCACCCAAGCGTTCACCCACGTGCAGCGCATGCCGCTGGCGTTCTTCACCCGCACGCAGACCGGGTCGCTGATCAGCCGGCTCAACACCGACGTGGTGGGGGCGCAGCGGGCCGTCACTTCGGTCCTGCAGTCGCTGGTCGCCAACTCGGTGAGCGTAGTGGCGGTGCTCAGCGCCATGCTCGCCCTCTCCTGGCCGATCACCACGGCCGCGCTCCTCGTGATCCCGCTGTTCCTGCTCCCCGCACGCTACCTGGGCCGCCGCCTCGCCCAAGTCCACCGCACGAGCATGGACGTGAACGCGGAGATGAGCTCGATGATGAGCGAGCGCTTCAACGTGGGGGGCGCCATGCTCGTCAAACTGTACGGCCGCCCCGACGAGGAGAGCGCGGAGTTCGCAGCCCGCGCGGGACGCGTGCGGGACATCGGCGTCACCAGAAGCGTCTACAGCGGGATGCTCTTCTCCGTACTGGGGCTGATCACCGCGCTCGCCACCGCCATGGTCTATGGGGCGGGCGGCCTGCTGGTGGTGCACGACACTTTCGAAGTGGGCACGCTCGTGGCGCTGGCGACCCTGCTGACCCGGCTGTACGGCCCGGTGACCGCGCTCTCCAACGTCCAAGTGGATGTGATGACCGCCCTGGTCAGCTTCGAGCGTGTCTTCGAAGTGCTGGACATGAAACCGTCCGTGGCCGAACCCGAGAACCCGGTCGACCTCCCCGCGGGCGGCCTGTCCGTAGAGTTCTCCAACGTCTCCTTCCGCTACCCGGGCGCCGAAGCCACCCTGGAGTCACTGGAACTCGTGCCACAGCCGGAGCACTCTGTCAGCACCCAAGTGCTCAGCGACATCACGTTCACTGTCCAGCCCGGGCAGATGGTGGCCCTGGTAGGTCCGTCCGGGGCAGGCAAGACGACGCTCACCCACCTGGTGTCCCGGCTGTACGACCCCACCGAGGGCACGGTCCGGATCGGCGGAGTGGACCTGCGCCAGGTGCGCACCCAGTCGCTGCGGGATGCGGTCGGCGTGGTCACCCAGGACACGCAGTTGTTCCACGACACCATCCGGGCGAACTTGCGCTACGCCCGTCCGGACGCCACCGACGAGGAGCTCATCGCGGCGATGCGCGCCGCACACCTCGACGCGCTGCTGGAAACCCTGCCCGAAGGGTTGGACACCGTGGTCGGAGACCGCGGCTACCGTCTTTCCGGCGGAGAGAAGCAGCGGCTGGCCATCGCCCGGCTCCTGTTGAAATCCCCGTCCGTGGTGGTGCTGGACGAGGCGACAGCCCACCTGGACTCCGAGTCCGAAGCCGCGGTCCAGCAGGCCCTGGCGACCGCGCTGCACGGGCGGACCTCGCTGGTCATCGCCCACCGTCTGGCCACGGTCCGTGAAGCCGACCTGATCCTCGTGCTCGAAGACGGCCGCATCCTGGAACGCGGGACCCACGAGGAGCTGCTGGCCCGTGGCGGCTTGTACACAGCCCTGTACCGGACCCAGTTCGCCCCGCAGGAGCGGGAGCGGCGCAGCACCGCGAACTGACGCCCGCCCTCCCGCTGCCGGCGGCCGGAGCCGTGCGCTGCCGCGTGCTCAGCGCTCCCGCTTCCGGTCGTCCTGGTCGGCTTCCTGCCGTTGGCGGAGCGAGTCGCTGGCGCGCTCCCGTGCGGTGTCGATGTGCTCGTCGTACTTGCCCCCGGTGCGCTTCTTCGCGGCTTCCGCGGCCTTGTCGACCCCCTGGTCTGTCTTGTCGCCGTGCTCTTCGGCAAGCTGTTTGGCCTTCTCGAAAGTGTCTTTGATCCCCATGGCATGGCCTCCCCTCAGCCAGGGCGCCTGACACTGTCGTCATGCACTCCCCCTCCCCTGCCCTGCGGAGACGGCCTTATGCACCCAGACGAGAGAGGCGTCCCGCCCCGGCTGCGGGCTACAGCCCCAGAACAGTGCGGGCGACCGAGAAGTAGATGAGGAGACCGGTGGCGTCCACCAGGGTGGAGACCAGCGGTGCGGACACTACCGCGGGGTCCACCCCGATCCTGCGGGCCAGGAGCGGCATGGTGCTGCCGATGATCGACGCCCAAGCGCAGATCGCCACCACGGACAGGGCTACAGCGGCGGCGACCGCGGTGCCGACCAGCAGGGAGCCGATGATGAGCGCGATCGTGGCGAGCATGCACCCCAGCAGCAGGCCGACGCGGGACTCTTTCCAAATGACCCGCGGCAGGTCGCGCAGTCGGACCTCGCCCACAGCCAAGGCCCGCACCACCGCGGTGGCCGACTGCGAGCCGACGTTGCCCCCGGTCCCGGTGAGCATGGGAACGAAGAGTGCCAGTGCGGTCACCTGTTCCAGGGTCGCTTCGAAGCCCTGCATCACGTTGATCGTCAAGGTGGAGGCGATGATGAGCAGCAGCAGCCACACGGCGCGGGCGCGGGCTAACCGCAGGACACCGACAGTGGCGTAGTGCCCGGTGATGGGCTGCGACCCTGCCTGGCGGGCGATGTCCTCGGAGTCAGCCGCTTCGATCAGTTCCAGGGCGTCGTCGAAGGTGAGGAGACCGAGGAAACGCTCCTCGGAGTCGACCACGGGCAGGGCGACCAGGTTGGCTTCCTGGACGAGGCGCGCCGCATCCTCGGCCGGGTCGGTGGCGTAGACGCGGGGGGTGAACACGTCGACCAGGTCTTTGAGGAGGGTGTCGGGGTTGCTCGTCACCAGCTCGCTGAGCCGCACCATGCCGGAGAGCCGACGCCCGTCGTCGACCACGGGCATCACGTAGACGATTTCGGCTTCGGACCCTTTGGCGCGCACCACTTCCAGGGCCCGGGCCACGGTGAGGTTGCGGTGGAGGATCACCGTGTCGGGGTTCATGAAACGGCCGACCGAGTCCTCCGGATAGCCCAGGATTGCCGCGGTCACTCGACGTTCAGCCGGGCTCAGCCCGGCCAGTGCCCTGGCAGCGATCTTGGCCGGGGCCTCCCCGATGAGCCGGGCCCGGTCGTCGGGCCCCATCTTCTCCAGGAGCTCTCGGAATGCCGAGTCGCGCAGTCCCATGAGGATCGCCTGCTGCTGACTAGGGTCGAGCTCTTCGAAGACTTCGAGTTCCCGTTCCTTGTCCAGCAGCCGGAAGGGGATGATGGCCCGCTGCGGGGGCAGGCGCGTCAACGCGTCAGCGATCTCATAGGGCGGATGTTCGGCCAGCCACAGCCGTATCCCGACCAGGTCGTTGGCGGCGACTAGCTGGTCCAGCTCGATCGGCTTCTTGGCGTCGGTCATCTGAATCGCGGTGTGGACCTTCCGGACGTCGGGTAAGACCGGGGCACACCGCACCTCCTCACAGCGGTCAGCGTGGGCAGGGACCGCAGCGCAGCGACCGCACTCTCATGCCGCGTCCAGAGTGCGCGGACGGGCGCGGCAGGGTCGCTGCGGGCTGCGGAGCGGCGCCCCGCGTGGCAGGTGTGCACCCCAGCAGGAGAGTCTTCCCTTTGGAGGCTCGGCGACTCGGAGGCGCGCAGCCCCTTCACAGGAAAAACGTACGTGCCGCACTCGCGTGGTCGCTCAGTGGGTCCGCCAAAGCACGACGAGGGCGCGGTCGTCGTTCTTGTCCTTGCTGAGGGTGTCGACGAACTGCTCGGTTCCTGGTCCGAACCCCATCGCCACTAGGCTCTCCGCCGCGCCGAGCAGGCGGTCCACTCCTGCGTCGAGGTCTTCTCCCGGGGTTTCCACGAGCCCGTCGGTGTAGAGCATGACGGCGTCGCCGGGACGGAGACGGCCCCGCACCGGCGTGTAGCTCATCTCCGGGATGATGCCTAGCACGACCCCTTTGGCCTCGGTAGGGCTCCACGCTCCGGTCGTGTGGTCGAACTGTACGGCGGGCGGGTGTCCGGCCGAGGCCAGCAGGTACTCTCCGGTGGTCAGGTCGACGCTGAGGTGGACGGCGGTGACGAACCCCTCGCCTCCGGCGATGCGGACCAGGTAGTCGTTGCAGTGCTCGAGGAACTCGCCGCGTGGCACCGCGCCGATCAGGCCGCCGAACGCGCCGGAGAGCAGCAGGGCCCGGGTCCCTGCTTCGACGCCTTTGCCGGAGACGTCGACCACCGCGATGTCGAGCTGGTCGTCGCGGAGCGTTGAGACTACGAAGTCGCCGCCGAAGGAGGAGCCGCCGGCCTGCCGCAGCACTTGGGTGGCGTGCCATCCGGCGGGCAGGGCGGGAAGCTGGCCTTGGGTGCGGATGCGGTCCCTCAGTTCGAGCAGCATCTTCTCGCCGTCGAGGCCTTGGACGCCGAGACGCTCCCGCACCCCGGACAGCAGGTACGCCACGACAGCGGTCACCCCGATGGTGACGGCCAGCCCGGGCCCCACCTGGCTGAAGTCCAGTGCATAGGCGGTGAAGGCGAGGACTACAGCCACCACTCCGAAGAGGAAGGCCAGGCTCCGGCGTTTGAGCAGCAGCCCGCCAGCGAGGACTGTGATGATGACGGCGCTCGGCGGGAACCATCCGGGAGGCCCCCACACGGCGCCCACCCCGATGCCGACGGCGAGCAGCACCAAGACGATGAGGACCAGGCGGTAGCGGAAGAGCACTTTGCGCCGGAGGAACGCGAAAACGCGCTGCGCCACAGAGTTGGCGGAGCGCAGAAGGCGAGAGGGCGGCGAAGTGCTCATCGTTGCCGAACTGTAGCGCGGGAAACCTTCCCAAGCACGCTGTGCCGGGCCCAGGGGGGCTGAGACTTCCCATAACGGGCCAACCGATATCCACCTCGGGTGGGAGCGGGGAACAGCAAAGAACAGCCCATGGTTCAGTATGGACCTTCCCTGCCCCTTCTGTCAGGGTTATGGTCCCGCTCGCATCGCACGAAAGAAAGCGAAAAATCCCTCATATTCTTCACGGTGCTGTTTCTATGACCCCTTGCGGCACCCTCGGGTGCCCGTGTCCCGCCCGCACCACCCCGGGGAGATTCGGATCGAAAAAATCAGTGGCGCGCAGTGAGGAGCGGCAGGTAGGCAAGAAGCCATGTCTGTTTCTCCCTGTTCCGCTGACTCCGATCCGTGGCCAATACGGCCGGTCACCGTCGACGAGTTCCCCGCATTCTGCGGGACCTGCCGGGAAGCGCTGCTCGACGACCCGATTGACGAGGAGCGCCTGGCGTCTGTGCTTGCCATAACCGACCTGGATCGCACGCTCGCCGCATTCGACGGCGACCAGGTCATCGGTACGACGCGGCTGTTCTCCTTTGAGATGACACTGCCCGGAGGTTCCCGCCCGGTCGCCGGGGTCTCCGCGGTCGGGGTCCTGCCCACGCACCGGCGCCGCGGGGTGCTCACCGCGCTGATGCGCCGCCAGCTGCGGGACATTGCCGAACGCGGGGCAGAAGCGGTGGCGCTCCTGTTCGCTTCGGAAGGCGGGATCTACGGGCGGTTCGGCTACGGCGTCGCTTCCCTGCTGGGCACGGTGACGGTGCGCCGCGGCGAAGGCGTCCTGCGCGCGGATGCTCCCCGCGACCCCGGGCTGCGGATGCGTATGGCCGATCCCGCTGCTGTGCGCGCCGAACTCGCTCAGGTCCACGAAACGGCCCGCTTGGCGCGGGTCGGCGAGTTCCGTCGCACCCCCCAGTTGTGGGATTGGCTCTTCGACCGTTTGGCACGGCGGAAGGACCAGTTCAGTCCGATCAAATGCGTCCTCGTGATGGACGGGTCGGAACCGGTGGGCTATGCGCTGTACCGGACCCGGCAGCACTACGACGAGCACGGCCTCGCCGACGGTGCCATGGAGGTGGAAGAGCTCTTCGCGACCCGTCCGGCCGCTCTGGTGGCCCTGTGGGAGTTCCTGCTCAACCGGGACCTGATAGGGAAGGTCACCGCTTTTCTGCGGCCTGCCGACGACCCCTTGCTGTACCTGCTGACTGACCGGCACCGGGCACGGTGGACGCCCGACACCGGGGTGTGGGGGCGGCTTGTGGACCTCCCCCGCGCACTGTCCGAACGCTCCTATGCGGCGCCGGTCGACGTCGTCATCGAAGTGGCCGATGCGATGTGCCCGTGGAACGAGGGGCGCTGGCGGTTGCGGGCGGACCGGGAGCATGCCGAGTGCATCCGCACCGACGATCCGGCTGACCTCTCCCTCGACGTGGGGGTGCTGAGTTCGGCGTACCTGGGCGGGGAAGCACTGACCGCGTACGCGGCCGCGGGCCTGGTACGCGAGGCGCGTCCCGGAGCGGTGGCGGAGCTCTCCGCCGCACTGGTCACGCCCACGATCCCGGCGTGCTCAATGATCTTCTGACCGGGCTGGTCTCCGCCGCGCCTGGTTTCTCCTCACGCTTCCTGGGAGGGTCCGCGGACGCCTGAGCCAGGGTGGGGCCGGAGTACCGCTGGAGCAGTCGTTTCCGGGCACAGGTTTCGGTGAGGGATTTATCGCTCCCGGGGGAGTGCACTGCCGGGGCGTGCCGCGCTAGCGTCAAAGTACGCCGTGAGGCGCCTCGGCGGTTCCGTCCGCTCAGCGTGGACGCACGACGGCGCGTAGTGGGCTGGCTCCCCGGTGCAGCGCGTCCCCCGCAGGGAGCCCCAGCCTGCCTCCCGGGGAGGCGAGAGAGGGAGCGCATCCGCATCCTGGCAGCGCTGCGGAGGCTCTCCTCCGGCTCCCCGGGATCAGCCGGTACGGCTCCGGTCAGGGGAGCGGGGGAAGCTGCCCGGTGGTCTCGTAGTCGGAGAGCATCCGAATACGGCGACTGTGGCGTTCCTCACCGCTGTATGGGGTGGTGAGAAACGTGTCGACAAAACCGGTGGCTTCGTCGATCGTGTGCATCCGCGCGCCGATGCTGATCACATTGGCGTTGTTGTGCTCGCGGGCGAGTTTGGCGGTCTCGTTGCTCCAGACGAGGGCGGCCCGCACCCCTTTGACCTTGTTCGCGGCGATCTGTTCGCCGTTGCCGGAGCCGCCGAGCACGATGCCGAGCGCCTCAGGGTCCTTGGCTACCCCCTCAGCGGCGCGCAGCACGAACGGAGGATAGTCGTCAGCCGCGTCGTAGACGGCTGGACCGGCGTCGATGACATCGTGTCCCTGCTTCTGCAGCCAGGAGACGAGGTGCTGTTTGAGTTCGTAGCCGGCGTGGTCGGATCCAATGTAGATACGCACGGCTCCAGTTTTGCAGGTCCCCGGGGCACGCATGCCCCCGGGAGCACTGTCCGGCGTTGAGGACGCCGGACAGTGCCCTGTGTCCTACGGGTCGCTCAGGTCGCGGCGAAGGTCACCGTCGCACCCAGAACGCCGAAGGCGACAGCGGACAGGAGGAAAATCAGGTTGATGACCACCAGAAGCTTGATGTCCTTGCTCAGCGGAACCGCTTTGGATTCCGGCTTCTTGCTCAACTCACACCACCTTGGCAAAAGCGGACAAAATGCTCACTCACGCTGATGGTACCGCTTCTCATCAGCGCGTATACGGCGGGTAAAGCGTTAAGCCCAGTGCGGAGGAACGTCGTTGAGCAGCTCCTCAATACGCGACCGCTCGCTCCGTTCCGGCGATTCTCCCCACCCCGTGTCTTCCTCGTCGGAGGTGGTGTCCGGAAGGATTTCCAGCTCGTCATCGAAGATGACTATGCGCTCCTCGTCCGGTTCGCTCATGTTCGCTCCTTCACACCGTCGCGGCTAGTCGAAGATGGGGTCGCGGGTGCGGCTCCGCTTGAGTTCAAAGAACCCGTCGGTTCCCGCGACCAGCAGAACGCCGTCCCACAACCGACCGGCGGCCTCGCCTCGAGGGGCGGGGGACACAACGGGGCCGAAGAAGGCGACGTCCTCGACCGCGATGACGGGAGTGCCCACTTCCTGGCCGACCCTGTCCATGCCGTCATGGTGCGACTTGCGCAGTGCCTCATCGTAGTCAGTGCTCTCCGCGGCTTCGATGAGATCCGCTGGTTGTCCCACGTCGGCGAGTGCCGCCGCGATGGTCTCCAAGGAGCGCGGCTCCCGGCGGTTGTGCAGCCGCGTCCCCAAAGCGGTGTAGAAGCGTCCCAGTTCCTCGTTGCCCGAGCGCTGCTCCACTGCGACGGCTACCCGCACCCCCCACCACGCCTCGGTGGCGAGCATCTTCCGGTACTCCTCCGGCACATCCTTGCCCTCGTTGAGGACAGCGAGGCTCATGACATGCCAGCGCGGGCGGACCGGGCGCACCTTCTCCACCTCGAGCAGCCAGCGCGACGTGATCCACGCCCACGGGCAGAGCGGGTCGAACCACAGGTCCACAGGAATGCGCTCTTGTGTCACCGTCGTCTCCTTACGCTTTTGGTCAACAGCCCGGGCGTGAACCTTAAAACGCCCAGCTCCTCAGGGATGAACCACAGTCGTCGGTTCCGCATTCCACACCCCGGCATGGCAGGATCAGAGCTGATCATCAGGCGGTGGCTCTCCGTCCGCTCTCCGTGAGCACGCCGACGGCCGCCACCACCATCGGCACCGAGACAGGTTGGGAAGGGAGCGTCGTGGCAGGCAATCTGACACGTGAGGAGGCACGGGAGCGGGCACGGATTCTCCGCGTCGACTCCTACGCCGTCGAACTTGATCTCACTTCAAGCGACCAGACCTTCACCTCCACCACGGTGGTCCGGTTTCACTGCTCGGAACCCGGGGCGGCAAGCTTCATCGACTTGGTGGCTCCGACCGTACGCGAAGTCACCCTCAACGGCGTCGCCCTCGACCCGGCCGAGGTGTTCAACGGAGAGCGGATCACCCTTCCCGACCTGCGTTCCGACAACGAACTGCGGGTCGTCGCCGACGCCGCCTACATGCGCACCGGTGAAGGGCTGCACCGGTTCGTCGACCCTGTCGACGGCAACGTCTACCTCTACAGCCAGTTCGAGACCGCCGACGCGCAGCGGATGTACGCCTGCTTCGACCAGCCCGACCTGAAGGCGACGTTCGAACTGACCGTGCTCGCCCCCGCGGACTTCGAAGTCGTGTCCAACACCGCACCCGATGTGGTGCGCGAGCCGGTGCCCGGCAGCACGGCGGTGCGCTGGCACTTCCCGCCGACCCCGCGGATCTCCACCTACATCACCGCGCTGGTGGCCGGCCCCTACCACGTGGTGCGGGACGAGCACGACGGTATCCCGCTGGGCGTGTACTGCCGGGCGTCGCTCGCCCAGTACCTGGACGCCGACGCGATCCTGGAAGTCACCAAGCAGGGCTTCGACTTCTTCCACCAGCTTTTCGGGGTCCGCTACCCGTTCGGCAAGTACGACCAGCTGTTCGTCCCCGAGTTCAACGCCGGGGCGATGGAGAACGCCGGGGCGGTCACGTTCCTGGAAGACTACGTGTTCCGCTCCCGGGTCACCGACGCCCGCTACGAGCGCCGCGCCGAGACCATCCTGCACGAGATGGCGCACATGTGGTTCGGCAACCTGGTCACCATGCGCTGGTGGGACGACCTGTGGCTGAACGAGTCGTTTGCCACGTTCGCCAGCGTGTACTGCCAGGCCCAGGCCACCAAGTGGCGGGACGCCTGGACCACGTTCGCCAACGTGGAGAAGGCGTGGGCGCTGCGCCAGGACCAGCTGCCCTCCACCCACCCAATCGCCGCGGACATCCCCGACATCCAGGCCGTGGAAGTCAACTTCGACGGCATCACCTACGCCAAGGGCGCCTCCGTGCTCAAGCAGCTCGTCGCCTACGTGGGGGTGGAGGAGTTCTTCTCCGGGGTGCGCGCCTACTTCGCCGAGCACGCCTGGGGCAACACCGAGCTGTCGGACCTGCTCGCGAAACTGGAGGAGGCGTCCGGACGCGACCTGTCGCGCTGGTCGCGGGAGTGGCTGGAGACCGCGGGCGTCAACACGATGCGCCCCGAGTTCGAGGTGGGCCCCGACGGCACGTTCACGTCCTTTGCTGTCCTCCAGGAGGCGCCAGCCGACCATCCGACCCTGCGCTCCCACCGGTTGGCGATCGGCCTGTACGACCGCACCGACCAGGGAATCGTGCGGCGCGACCGGGTGGAGTTGGACGTCAGCGGCGAGCGCACCGAGGTTCCGGAACTGGTGGGCAAACGCCAGCCTGACCTGGTCCTGCTCAACGACGACGACCTCACCTTCATCAAACTGCGGTTGGATGAGCAGAGCCTGCGCACGGTCGTGGAGAGCGCCGGCGAGATTGTTGAGTCGCTGCCGCGCGCGCTCGTCTTCGCCGCGGCGTGGGACATGACCCGCGACGGCGAGATGCCCGCGCGGGACTACGTCCGCCTCGTCAGCCGCAACCTGGCCGGGGTCCGCGACGTCGCGGTGGCCCAAACCCTGCAGCGGCAGGCCGTCTCCGCGCTGATCCACTACGTCTCCCCTGAATGGCAGGAGGAAGGTTTCAACCTGCTCGCCTCCCGGCTGCGGGAGCTGCTCACCTCTGCTGCTCCCGGCAGCGACCTGCAGCTCGCCTACGCCCACGGGTTCGCTGAGACGGCGCGCGCCCCCGAGCACCTGTCGCTGCTGCGGGGGATCTACGAGGGCGCGATCGAAGTGGAGGGGCTGAAGGTCGACACTGACCTGCGCTGGGCCCTGCTGCGCCGCCTCGTCGCGGCCGGTGCCGCCGGGGAAGCGGAGATCAACGCGGAACTGGAACGCGACCCCACCGCCGCGGGCGAGCGGGCAGCGGCAGGCTGCCGGGCGGCGATCCCCACCGCGGAAGCCAAGGCCGCAGCCTGGGAGCGCATCACCAGCGGCACCCTGGCCAATGCGGAGTTCCGCGCGACCCTGGGCGGATTCGTCGAGCCCGCCCACGCTGAACTGCTGCGGCCCTACGTGGACCGCTACTTCGGCCAGCTTGCGGACGCGTGGGCGAAGTGGACTGCCGAGTTCGCGCAGACCTTCACCGAGTTCGCTTACCCCGGCTACCTGATCGAAGAGGAGACGCTGCGCCGCACTGACGCCTACCTCGAGACAGAGAACCCGGTTCCGGCGCTGCGCCGCCTCCTGCTGGAAGGCCGGGCCGGTGTCGAGCGTGCCCTGCACGCTCGGGCGCAGGACGCTGCGGCCGCACACTGACCGTTTCTGGCCTGGTGGGCGGGCGCTGCGCGGGACGCGGTGTCCGCCCATCGGCGTCTTTGCCCCGGCAAGGGCTCCCGCGGGCGGTCACCACTGCGGGCAGAGGAACGACCGGGATGGGCGGGGCAGTGGGGGCGCGGCCCGTGCCGTGCCGCTGCCCGGGGACAGTTGGGCGAGCTCCCCGAGTGCGGCACGCACTGCCGCAGCCCACTGCGGATTGGTGATCAGGTCTTCGAGGAGGACCGGCTCCCCTTCACTGTTGGTGAGCGGGATCCGCCAGTTGGGGTATCCGCTGCTGGTTCCCGGCTGGTTCTGCATGCGGTGGTCGCCGACCACATCGGCCAGGGACACGCCCACCAGGACGGCAGGGGTGCGCGCCAGGTAGCTGTGCAGCGCGGTGACCACAGCGGCGGGCTGAGCCACGGGGTCGGTTCCCTCCGCGAGCAGCCCGAGTTCGGTGAGCAGCGCGCACCAGGCGGCGACCTGGGCTTCGGCTTCGGCGCGCTCTTCTTCCACCGGGCGGGTGAGCAGGCCCAGGTGGGAACGCAAAGCCACGTGCTCGGCCGTGACATAGGAGGTGATCGGGGGAAGGTCGTGGGTGGCGACCGTGGCCAGGCAGTCGGTCCGCCAGGTTTCCGGGCGGCGCGGGGCGCCATGCTCGTCGCGTTCAAACCACAGCACGGATGTGCCGAACACTCCGCGTTCGGACAGGTAGTCGCGGACCCACGGTTCGACTGTCCCCAGGTCTTCCCCGATGACGAGCGCGTTTGCTTCGTGGGCGGCCAGGAGCAGCGCGCCCACCATGCCCTCGTGGTCGTAGCGCACGTAGGTCCCTTCGGCGGGGTCGGCCCCCTCCGGGATCCACCACAGCCGGAATAGTCCCATGACGTGGTCGACCCGGATGCCGCCAGCGTGCCGCCCTACCTGCCGAAGCTGGTCGAGGAAGGGAAGGTAGCCCTGTTCGGCGAGGCGCACCGGATGCCAGGGCGCTTGCCCCCAGTCCTGGCCCTGCTGGTTGAACTCGTCCGGGGGTGCGCCAACGTGGATCCCGGGGACGAGCACTTCGCGGTGGATCCAGGCGTCTGCGCCGCCGCTCTGCGCCCCGACCGCAAGATCGTGCACGATTCCCACGTCCATTCCGGCGTTGCGTGCCGCGGTCTGGGCGTGGGTGAGTTGGCTGTCGAGAATCCACTGGGTCCAGCGGTAGAAGTCCACGCGACGCCAGCGGCGCCGCGTTTCGACGCGGACCTCTTCGGCGGTGGGGTCGCGCAGCGGCTCCGGCCAGCGGCGGTAGTCCGGTCCGTGCTCTTCGGCTATCGCGCACCACGTGGCGTAGCGTTCCAGGGCTTCGCCTTCGCGGTCCAGGTAGTCGCGGAACGCCTGCTCCCGCTCCTCTGAGCGGCTGACCCCGTAGATGATTTCCAGGGCGGCCCGTTTGGCTTGCCAGACCGCGTTACGGTCCAGCAGGTCGGCGGTGCGCCCCCGCTCGCGAAGCGGCCGGGCGAACCGCTGGATGGTTTCCCGCTGGATCGAGTTGAGCCGCGCGTACTCGGGGATGTCTTCAATACGGATGTAGAGCGGGCTGGCGTAGTGGCGGCTGACCGGCAGATACGGGGAGTCGGTGACGGGCGGCAGCGGTTCGGTGGCGTGCAGGGGGTTGACGAGGATGAAGGACGCCCCCAGGTCGCGGGCGGACCAGGTGGCCAGCTCGGCGAGGTTGTGGAGGTCTCCCATAGCCCACGAGACGTGGGAGCGGACCGAGTAGAGCTGGGTCATCAGCCCCCACATGCGGCGGGGCACGGAGCGGGACAGCCGAGCGGGTGCGACCAGGAGGGGACGCTGCTGGTGGTTGCCGCGGTTGTCCACGTGCAACCGGTGGAGGCCGAGCGGGAGGGTGGGACCGACATCGGTGTACCCGCCGTCGGCGAGTTCCACCCAGGTCCGGGCCTCGTCGGGCAGGGGGAGCCGCGGGGTGTGCCCGGCTCGGGTGACGACGGCCGGGGGAAGCGGGTGAGCGGCCTGGGCTTCCTGGTGCGCCCGCAGCGCGGCCTCAGGGTCGCTGACGTCCACGCCCAGGGCGGTGAGCACGTGGCGCAGCGTGTCCACGGAAACGGGGATCCGGGTCCCCTGCCAGTTCACATAGCTGGTTGCGACGCCGTGCGCCTCGGCTAGCCGGACCAGTGCAGCATCACTCACACCATCCGATCATGCCGCAGCACGGCGCTGATCAGCAGGATCTGGAGCCGCCAGTCGCGGAATCGGATGGTTTTTACCACTTCGGCCAATGTTGATCACGGTATTGGCTAAAAATGCGGAGATTCATCCTACGAATCCGGTGATACTTGTGTGGTGCTCAAGTCCTACCGTCCGTTGTTGTCCGTTCCCTACCTCGTCGGACTTTTCGTCTGGTCGCTGATCGCCCGGCTGAACATCGCGGCTCTGCCGATCGGTATCACCTTCCTCGTAGCCGACTGGACCGGATCATATGCCTTGGCGGGAGCAGTCAGCACTACGCTGACCATCGGCGCTGCCGTGGCCGGACCGCTGCGCGGGCGCAGTGCTGACCGGGGGCGTACGGACCGACTCATGGCGCTGTGCGGGCTCTGCTACGGGGCTGGTCTGCTCGTGATCGCCCTGCTGCCCGCCTCGCTGTGGTGGGCGGCCTTCCCCCTCGGCTTGGTGACCGGTCTGTTCACTCCGCCTGCCTCCCAGGTCGCGCGTGCGCTGTGGCCGCGGCTGACCTCAGGCCAGACCCGCACCGCCATGTACGCGGCCGAGTCCACCTTCCAGGAACTCGTCTTCGTACTGGGACCGCTGTTGGCGGCCGCCACGGTAGCGGTAAGCGGAGGCAAAGGGGCCGTGCTGCTGGTCGCGGCGCTCTCGATCGCGGGCTCTTTCGGGTTTGCGTGGCAGATCTACCGCTCCGGCCTCGCTTTCCCGCCCCAGCCCGGTCCAGCCTCCCCCACCCAGCGGCGCCGGTCTCTGCTGCTGCAGCCGGAACTCACCCTCCTGGTTGTCGTATGCATGCTGCTGATCGCCGGCCTGGCATCCGTGGACCTGGTCATCGTGGCGTGGGCGCGGGAGATCGGCCGCCCCGGGGTTGCCGGGGTGCTCGCCGCGTTCTGGTCGATCGGTTCCCTGGTCGGCGGGCTCGTCGCGGGCGCCTTGGCCGGCCCGCCCCGGTTGAGCCGCCGGGCTTTCGCCGCCGCGGCGGGAACCGCGATGCTGATCCCGCTGCTTCCTCCCGTGCTGGAGCTCCCCTCCCCGTGGCTGCTCCTCCCCGTGCTGTTCGTAGCTGGGCTGGCGATCGCCCCCACCTTGGCCGCGGCAACCGAACGGATCGGCGAGGTGGCACCCAGCGATCGGCGGGCGGAAGCGTTCGGGTGGATGAACACCGGGATCACCACCGGGGTGGCGTTCTCCGCGCCACTGTCCGGATGGCTGGTGGACGTCGGCGGCCCCGCCCTGGGCGTGGTGGGCGGCGCAGTGATCGTGCTGCTGTCTGCCTTCTGCACGCTCGCGGTCGGCAGCGGATCCCCAGGAGAGAAGACACACCCGGTCGCAGACGGCCCGGACAGCGGGAACGGCACACCGCAATAACTGTGGCCTAGCGATGCCACACCTCTGGAGTGCGGTCCCGCCACGGGCGGGCCGCCTCCAGTTGGGCGGACAGGGAGATCAGCGTGGCCTCCGCGCCGATCCTCCCCAAGAGCATCATGCCGAGGGGAAGCCCGTCCGCGGTGGTGCCGCTCGGCACGTTCACCGCAGGCTGGCCGGTGATGTTGGCGATATTGCCGAAAGGGGTGAACGCGTTCATCTTCTCGAACTCGTCCGCGGGATCCCCGGACGCGGTGAAATACCCGAGGGGAACAGGCGGGAGAGCCAAGGTAGGGGTGAGCACCACGTCGTAGGGGGCGAACGCAGCCAACGCGGCCCGGGCGAAGCGCCGCAGCTCCCCCACAGCTTCCAGGTAAACGGGGGCCGGGGTGCGTTGTCCACGGTCCCGCAGCCAGCGGGTCAGCGGGCGCAGGCGGTGCTCGGCCGCAGCGGGGACAGGGATGCCGGCCGCAGTCACCGCCCACACGGTTGCGAAATGGCGCATATGGGAGCCGTCAAAGGGCGGGGTGATCTCGGTGACGTCGTGTCCAAGCTCCTCGAGGAGCCGGACCGTGGCATGGTAGGCCGCCAAGACCTCCGGGTGCACGGTGGCTTCGGGCAGCGGCGGGGTTGCGAAACAGGCGACGCGGAGCCGACCAGGCTCCCGGTGTGCGGCGGCGAGGAACGTCTCCCCCGCGGGCAGCGGTGGGGCAGTGAAGAGATCCGCGGGATCGCCGAGGGTCAGTGCGTCGAGCAGAAGAGCCGCGTCGGCAACCGTGCGGGCGAGCGGACCGGTGACCGCCAGGCCGAGCGTGTCGACGCGCAAGGGTGCCGAGGTGACCCGGCCCCGAGTGGGTTTGATCCCGAAGAGCCCGCACACGCTCGCAGGGATACGGATCGATCCGCCGCCGTCGCTGCCCTGGGCGAAAGGCGCAAGCCCTGCAGCGACCGCGGCCGCTGCCCCGCCACTGGAGCCGCCCGCGGAACGCGTCGTGTCCCACGGGGTGCGGGCCGGTGGGGCGATCTCGTTCTCGGTGTAGCAGGGCAGCCCGAACTCGGGGGTGTTGGTCTTGCCGAGGAACACCGCCCCGGCCCGCCGCAGCGCGGCCACGTAGCCTTCGTCAGCGTCGGCGACCTGGTCGGCGAAGACCCTCGACCCTCGAGTGCAGCGCACTCCGGCGACCATGTCGAGGTCTTTGATCGGCACGCACAGGCCGAGGAGCGCGGGCAGGTGCGCCGGGTCCTCGGTGCGCAGCCGCCGCTCCGCGTTTCGGGCCTGCTGGAGCGCGAGTTCCGGGGTAACCGTGATGAAGGCCCCTACTTCGTCGCCGAGCCGTTGGACCCGGTCCAGGTAGTGCTCGACGACGTCGACCGGAGACAGCTCCCGGCTGCGGAACAACGCAGCTTGGCGTAGTGCACTCAGGTCGTGAATCTCGCTCACACTTCCCCGAGCGTAGCCGGGCAGCACCCCGGCTTCGGAGGAAAGTCACCTACCTGGAGGCGTAAAATCGGGAAAAATACATTCTTCCCAGGTCAGGGCCGAAAAACACCCGTAAGAAAACTTCAGGCAGGGAACAAAAATGTGAGTCTTTACGGACTAGGAGCTTTCTTTGAAGGGAACTACCCTTCTGAGGCGTGGAATCGGCAACCAGCACCAGACCGGACGACCCCTCCCGCACCAGCGAGACCCAGCGGGACGATGCACCCCCTTCTTTTCACCGCCCCACCAGCAAACCAGTGGCGCCGCACACGGATACCCTCATGCGCACCTACCGTTCACTGCTGAAACACGGTGTCGTGCGCCGGTGGCTTCCCCGAGTCGCCGCCTGCCTCGTGGCCGCGGTAGTGGTGGGCGTGCTGTTCAGCAGTTGGCGTGTGGGGGTGACGGCCGGGGCCGCAGCGCTCGTCGGTTTCATCGTCTACACCTCCCAGCGCCAGTCTGAAGTCCCCCAGTGGCGCAAACCCTCCTCTGCGCAGCGGCGTACCGAAGCACAACTGCGGATCATGCAACGCTTCGGCTACCGGGTGCTGCACGCGCGGCGTATCCAGGACGGCAACGGCCAGATCGACCACTTCATCGTGGGACGGCGCGGCGCCTTCGCGATCGACTCCGAAGCCTGGGACAAGCGGCTGCCGCTCCGCAACAAGCTGGAGAAGCTCTACCACGGCCGCTTCTCCAAAAACGAGCGCATCGACGAAGCGCTGGCTGAGGCCCGCAACGCGGAACGGCTCATCAGCGAAGAACTGGGCCGCCCCATCAAAGTGCGTGCCGCCCTGGCGATCTACGGTCCCAGCATGCCGTGGGACAGCCACCGGCTCCGCGGGGTCGACATCATCGTCGGCACCAAAGTCCGCAAGTGGCTGCGCAGCGGCAAAGACCGGCTGACCGAAGAGGAGATCGAGGAGATCTACCAGGCAGCCAAAAAAGTCCTTCCCCCCATGTACTAAACGTTCTGCGCCCCCACCCAGGTCTTCCCGGGGCGGCCCTAGGGCCGCCCCGTTCCCGTGCACGGTGTAACCGGTCGGCTAGGGGACTACCATCGAGAGAACGACCCCAAGTTTCGTCCCAGGGCGGCACCCCTACAGGGCATGCCGCGCGGACCGTCGGCGGGGACCCCACCGTTACTGTCCCGTCGTCGGCCCCGGTTCTTCTCTCGACGGGAGCAGACTTCCATGCCCGCGCTTCGTTCACGGACGGTCACCCACGGCAGAAACATGGCCGGTGCCCGCGCGCTGCTGCGCGCCACCGGCGTGGCACGCGAAGACTTCGGCAAACCCATCGTGGCGGTGGCCAACAGCTATACCCAGTTTGTGCCCGGACACGTGCACCTGCGCGAAGTCGCCGACGTCGTGGCTGACGCGGTGCGCGCGGCAGGCGGCGTGCCGCGCGAGTTCAACACCATCGCGGTCGACGACGGCATCGCCATGGGGCACGGCGGCATGCTGTACTCCCTGCCCAGCCGCGAACTGATCGCCGACGCCGTGGAGTACATGGTCAACGCGCACTGCGCTGACGCCCTCGTGTGCGTGTCCAACTGCGACAAGATCACCCCCGGCATGCTGCTGGCCGCACTGCGGCTGAACATCCCCACCGTGTTCGTCTCGGGTGGGCCGATGGAAGCCGGAAAGGTGACCGTAGTCAACGGCACTGCGACGACGGTGCGCAAACTCGACCTGATCAACCCGATGATCGCCTCGGCGGACGAGAACGTCTCCGAGCAGGAGCTGAACGCGCTGGAAGAAGCAGCCTGCCCCACCTGCGGCTCCTGCTCGGGCATGTTCACCGCCAACTCGATGAACTGCTTGACCGAGGCGATCGGCTTGGCGCTGCCCGGCAACGGCACAGTGCTGGCGACCCACACCGCGCGCAAGAAGCTCTACGAGGAAGCGGGCCGGGTGGTCGTGGAGGCGGCGCGCCGCTACTACGAAAAGGACGACGAGTCGGTGCTGCCGCTGTCGATCGCCACGCCGGCGGCGTTCGCAAACGCCATGGCCTTGGACGTGGCCATGGGCGGCTCCACAAACACGATCCTGCACCTGCTGGCCGCGGCAACCGAAGCCGGCGTGGACTTCGGCCTCGACGACATCGACGCCCTGTCCCGCCGAGTGCCGTGCCTGTGCAAGGTCGCCCCGAACAGCGACAAGTACCACATCGAGGACGTCCACCGGGCGGGCGGTATCCCCGCCATCATGGGCGAGCTGGCCCGCGCCGGGTTGGTGGACACGTCGCTGCCCATGGTGCACGGGATGACCGTGGGCGAGTACGTGGACGCCTGGGACATCGCCTCCCCGAATGTGCGTCCCGAAGCGGTGGAGCTCTTCCACGCAGCTCCGGGCGGCCAGCGCAGCACTGAGGCGTTCTCGCAGAGCACTCGGTGGGATTCGCTGGACCTGGACCGCGAGTCCGGGTGCATCCGCTCGGTGAAGCACGCTTACACCAAGGACGGCGGCCTGGCCGTGCTCAAAGGCAACCTCGCCCCGGACGGCGCGGTCGTCAAGACCGCGGGAGTCGACGAGGAACTGTGGACCTTCAGCGGCCCGGCCAAGGTGTTCGAAAGCCAGGAGGAAGCGGTCGACGGCATCCTCAACAAGGCGGTGCAGCCCGGTGACGTGGTGGTCATCCGCTACGAGGGCCCCAAGGGCGGTCCGGGCATGCAGGAGATGTTGTACCCGACGAGCTTCCTCAAGGGCCGCGGTCTGGGCAAGGTGTGCGCCCTGATCACCGACGGCCGGTTCTCCGGCGGCACCTCAGGGCTGTCGATTGGGCACGCCTCACCGGAGGCGGCCGCCGGCGGCGACATCGCCCTGGTCGAGGACGGTGACATCATCACCATCGACATCCCCAACCGGTCGATCACTTTGGAAGTGCCGGAGGACGAACTCAACGCCCGCCGGGAGCGTCTCCTCAAGGAACTGGGTGGATTCCGGCCGCGGAACCGGCAGCGCCCGGTGAGCGCGGCGCTCCGCGCCTACGCGGCGATGGCCACTTCGGCTTCTACGGGAGCCGCCCGAGACGTCAGCCAGGTGGAGCGCACGCATCTCCACTCGTAATGCGGAGGCCGCGGGGTTCGATTCCCGCAGGCGGCTCGCAGTGCTGGGGGCCTCTCCCTAGAGCCGGGAGGGGCCCTGTACCACACTGCGCACGCCCCTCCCCTAGCCCTCGCATGCCACTGGCCGCCTAGGCGAGGCCGACGCCACTATTCCTGGGGCGTTGCTCCCGATTGTGAGAAGTGAATGAAATAGGCTTACCGGACTGGTAAAGTTGCAGGTCGTTTAGTGTGCTCCCCGCGCATGCGGGGATGGTCCGGTCGCCGAATGGACGATCCCCGTGCCCACGGAGTGCTCCCCGCGCATGCGGGGATGGTCCCCCGGCTCGACACCCCGAGCCGTTTCCTAGCGCGTGCTCCCCGCGCATGCGGGGATGGTCCTGCCGCACAGACCTGTCGGAGACGCCGAAGCGGATGCTCCCCGCGCATGCGGGGATAGTCCCCCCCGCGCATGCGGGGATGGTCCTGACACGGCTACGGGGAGGCCTGCTCCAGCAGACCTCCCCGCGTAAGGTTCAGGATCAGCCGCCGCAGCAGCCACCGCCGCAGCAGCCGCCGCCGGCTGACGAAGGGGCTTGCGCGAGACCGCTCACCCCAATCGTGGACAGCAGTTTGACCGTGTCGTCGTGCCCATTCGGGCACTCTGCCGGGGCGTTAGCCTCGGCCATGGGCCGGGACAGTTCAAAGGTTTCACCGCAGGCACGGCAACGGAACTCGTAACGAGGCATGACATCAGCATAGGGTCGGGTCGCGCCGCAGTTCCGCACACTTCCCCCACCCCAGAGGCACGCGCCTGGTGGTGTCACTGGTGGATCGTCTGGTCCCCGGGACCGAGACGAACCCCCGGCCCCGGGATGTCCTCCTCAGACTTTCACCCTCGCCATATAGGGGGCCCAAAGGGGGTCAGTGTGGTGGTCACCGTTGATGAGGCGCCAATGAATCCCCCGCGGAACTGTGGGGGTGACACGTAGTTTCCAACCGAGTTCTTCAAGGAGGCGGTCGGCCTTACGGTGGTTGCAGGATCTGCAGGCCGCCACCACGTTCTCCCAGACGTGCTGTCCCCCGCGGCTGCGCGGAATAACGTGGTCGATCGTCTCGGCACGTCTGTCACAATAGGCACAGTGGTATCCGTCGCGCCGCATGAGCGCCACGCGGGTCAGCGGAATCCTGCGCCGATAGGGCACCCGGATGTAGCGGAGCAGCCGGATGACCGACGGCACGGAGAACGCCATCGTGCTCGAATGGAGCACAGCTCCGGTAGAGTCGCTGTGCACCACCTCGGCTTTCTCCCGCAGGACTAGCAGGACCGCGCGTCGCAACGGCACGGTGGTCAATGGTTCATAGCTCGCGTTGAGAAGCAGTACGTGACGGCGGATCTGTGGTGGGCCGCCTTCCGTAGTATTCTGTGCGGCGCTCATGGCCGCCTCCGGTAGGCCGACGTGTCGACCACACGTATCTCTTCTCCGGCTAGCCACCCGGCTAGCCAGAAGGCCTCCTTGTGGACCGGCCCAAGAGCCGGCGTTCTTCGTTGTGCCACACGGACCTCCCGTGGGTGGGTTCCCGCCGAGTTGTGTCCCTTCTTCAGTTTGCGTGCTGAGGGTCGGTCATTGCCACCCCATTTCTCCGCAACACTGCCAGAAACCTCCGTGAATGATCTGGGCTTCCAACGGGAAACCCCGCAGCGGCAGTACGGGAGCCCTCCGGCGCACGCTCGGCGGGACGGGCGACGGTGCACCGCAGTGTTGCCACCTTCACACGGATACCCAGCTCCGGCCCGCTGCCGCCACCGACCCCATACCCCGGTAGGCCGTCCATGCCCGCGGTGTCGACCGGCCGCGCCGATCCTCCTCCCAGCAGGCAGGGGAAGCGGACTGCTTCCCACCGGAAACAGCGTATGACCTCGGGTACTGTCCTGCTGCGGCTAGAGTTCTGGGCATGTCTCGTCTCCCTTCCTATCCCTTTGCTGAGCGCTGGGAATTGACTGACGTGCTCCACGGCCAGACGGTCGCGGACCCCTACCGCTGGCTGGAGCAGACTGACCTCGCCGCCACCAAAGAGTGGTCGCAAAGCCAGGACGCGCTGTTCACAGCAGCATCCGCGATGTGGTCGGCCACCGACTGGTTCCGGACGCGGCTGCGGGCCCTGATGAATGCCGGCTCGGTGGGGGCACCGGTTTGGCGGGGACAGCGTCGCCTGTTCGTGCGGCGCGCCGCCGACCAGGAGCACGCGGTGCTCTACGTCCAGGACGGTTCAGGACCGGAACGGGTCCTCATCGACCCCACCGAACTGAACCCGGAAGGCACCACCACCCTGGACTCGTGGGTGGTGGACTGGGAGGGACGGCTGCTGGCCTACCAGTTGTCCGATAACGGAGACGAGCAGTCCCGGCTGTGGGTGATGGACATCGACACCGGGGAGAACATCGACGGCCCCATCGACCGCTGCTCCTACTCCCCGGTCGCGTGGCTGCCGGGCCGTGACGCGTTCTACTATGTGCGCCGCCTCGCCCCCGAACTGGTCCCCGAAGGAGAAGAGCAGTACCACCGGCGGGTCTACCTGCACCGGGTGGGCACCTCCCCGGAAGAGGACACGCTGATCTTCGGGGAAGGGCGGGACAAAACCGAATACTTCGGGGTGGCGGTCAGCCGCGACGGCAGGTGGCTGACGCTCACCGCTTCGCCGGGCACCGCGCCCCGCAACGACGCGTGGATCGCGGACCTCACCGTGTCCGCCCCGGAAGCGCCGCGCTTCACCGAGATCCAGACCGGTGTGGACGCTGAAACCTTCCCTCATGTGGGCCGCGACGGCAGGCTGTACCTCTTCACCGACCTGGACGCGCCGCGGGGACGGCTGTGCGTGGCCGACCCGGCCTCGCCCACCCCGGACCACTGGCAGACCCTGATCGCCAGCGACCCGGACGCGGTCCTCAGCGGGTATGCGATCCTCGACGGCGCGGAACTGGACACTCCGGTGCTCCTCGCCCGGTGGGAGCGGCACGCGCTCAGTGAACTCAGTGTGCACCACCTCGCCACCGGGGAGCGGATCCGGAACCTTCCCCTGCCCGGCCTCGGGTCGGTGGGCAGCATCACCGCCCGCCCCGAAGGCGGCACGGAAGCGTGGTTCACCTACACCGACTACACGTCGCCGACCGCGGTCTACCGGTACGACGCGCGCACCCACGACGTGGTGCTCTGGCAGAAGTCCCCGGGAACAGTGGAGGCTCCCCCAGTCCGCACCGAGCAGGTCACCTACACCTCCCGGGACGGCACCCCGGTGCGGATGCTGGTGGTCTCCCCGCCGGACCGGGAGGGGCCCCGTCCCGCCATCCTGTACGGGTACGGCGGTTTCGGGATCTCGCTGACCCCGGCCTATTCGGCGTCGATCCTGGCGTGGGTGGCGGCCGGTGGCGTCTACGCGGTCGCCTCGCTCCGCGGCGGCCTCGAAGAAGGCGAAGAGTGGCATCGGGCAGGCATGCTCGGCAACAAGCAGAACGTTTTCGACGACTGCCATGCCGCTGCCGAATACCTGGTCGACGCGGGGTTCACCACTCGGGAGCAGCTTTCCGTGATGGGCGGCAGCAACGGAGGGCTGCTCGTCGGAGCCGCTATCACCCAGCGTCCCGAGTTGTATGCCGCGGCCGTGTGCTCCGCCCCGCTGCTGGACATGGTGCGATATGAACAATTCGGGCTGGGGCAGTTGTGGAGCGTGGAATACGGCAGCGCCAGCGACCCGGAAGCGTTGCAGTGGCTGCTCGCCTACTCCCCGTACCACAACGTCCGGGAAGGGGTGCGCTATCCGGCGACCCTGTTCACGGTCTTCGAAAACGACACCCGGGTCGACCCGTTGCACGCCCGCAAAATGTGTGCGGCGCTCCAACACGCCACCTCGGCCGCTCCGGAGGAAGCCCCGATCCTGCTGCGCCGGGAGACTGACGTGGGGCACAGCACGCGTTCCGTGAGCCGCAGCGTCCGGCTCGCCGCGGACCAGTTGGCTTTCCTCGCCCATTACACCGGGTTGCGGGTCACCGACCGTACTGGAGGGTAGGGAACGCTACCCCGGGTGTCCGCTGCGCTGCTCGAACTTGCCACAATCGGCGGGTAACCACGACCGACGGAAAGGTAGGACCAGTGAGCGGGACAGCCGTGCAGGAAGGCACCAGCGTGGAAACCCCGACCGGGCAGCGGCACGTCTTCCTGGGGCACGTCCGCTTCGCCGACTTGGATCCGCTCAACCACGTTAACAATGTGCGGATGCTGACGTACCTCGAAGACGCCCGCATCTCCCTTCTCCGCTGGGACGACGCGGACAGCTCTTCCCGGTTCGGTGACGTGGTGGTGGCTCGGCACGAAGTCGACTATCTGCGGCCGTTGCAGATGCGCCGCGACCCCTTCCGGGTGGAGACGTGGGTCACCGAGATCAGGAACGCCAGTTTCACCGTGCGCTACGAGATCCTCGACGATGACGCGGTGTACCTCAAAGCGCTGTCGGTACTGGTCGCCTACGACCTCGCCCAACAGCGTCCGCGGCGGCTGAGCCCGGAGGAACGCGCCCACTTGGCGCGGTATTACCTCCCATGAGGTGGGGGCTCCAGCGGGCGGCCGCGCGGGCCCGGTCTTTACGGCCGGGACGGCGCTGGCTGGTCTTGGGGCTGGCGGTCGCCGCGCAGATCGCGAGCCTATCCGCGTTGTTCGGGGTGGCGTTTGTCATCCCCGAACTGCGGCAGGCCTACGGGATCACTGTGGCCCGCGCAGGCACGCTCGCTGGGCTTCCCAGTCTCGGCCTGCTCCTCACCCTTCTAGGGTGGGGTGTCCTCATCGACCGTTACGGGGAGCGTCTCACTATGGCGGTGAGCTTGGGGGCCACCGCTGGTCTTCTCGCTGTGTTCCCGCTGGTCGACACGGCGCTAGGTGCGGGCCTCGTGCTGTTCGGTGTGGGCGCGGTCGCCGGTCCAGTGAACGCGGCCAGCGGCCGTCTCGTCATGGGCTGGTTCGCGGCCCGGGAACGCGGCCTGGCCATGGGACTGCGGCAGACCGCCCAGCCGCTCGGCATGGGGCTGTCGGCGGCACTGCTGCCGGTCCTCGCCCACCACTACGGAGTCAGTGTGGCGATGCTGCTGCCCGGGGTCCTGGCCGTGGCCGTACTTCCGCTGGTGGTCAAATTCGCGGTCCCTCCTGGGAAGGCTGTCGCTGCGGGCCCGGCAGCGGATGCCCCGCAGCCTCAGCGGGCAGGCTCCTCGCCCTACCGGCATGCCGCGATCTGGCGGGTCCACGCGGTGAGCATGCTGTTGGGGGTGCCGCAGTTCACTGTGGCCACGTTCGCGCTGGTCTACCTGGTCGACCAGCAGTCGTGGACTGCCCCGGCGGCGGGGGCGCTCATGGCCGCGGTGTACGTGCCCGGCGCGGCAGCGCGGCTCGGGGCCGGGGTCTGGTCGGACCGGGTGGGTAGTCGCCTTCGCCCAGTACGGATCATCGCCTGCTGCGGGGCGGTAGCGCTGGTCCTGTTGGCCGCCGCATCGCCGCTTCCCGGGATTGCCGTGGTGCTGCTCGTGCTCGCCGCAGTGCTGACGATGAGCCACAACGGGTTGACGTTCACGGCGGTCGGGGAAACCGCGGGGCTTGGCTGGGCGGGCCGGGCCATGGCTGTCCAAAACACGTTGCAGGCGGTGAGCTCCACCCTCACCCCCGTGGTGATGGGGGTGCTCATCGACTGGGCAGGCTACCGCACGGCTTTTGCCGCGGCAGCACTGTTCAGCGCCGCCGCGGCCGTGTTGCTCACTCCGCCCCAGTCCGGTCGCCGTGCCGCGGTGCGGCAGTGACAGCCGGAATGCCATTCGTGCGACCGCCTCGCGCGGGAGGATGGGTCACCGCAGCGAGATCCGGATCGTCTCCCCCTCGTCGCCGCGGTCGCGCTCGTTCGAGGTCACGGTGAAAGAGCGCTGCACCATGGGAGGCTGCGCGTCTTCCGGCACGTTCACCATGGCATAGGCGGCGTAGACCAGGTACTCCCACAACTGCTGTTCCAGGTGGGCGGGCAAGGCGAGGTCGTCGACCGCTGCGCGCATGTGCGTCAGCCAGCGGTCGCGTTCTTCCGCCCCAATGCGGTACGGGAAATGCCGCATCCGCAGCCGGGGATGCCCGCGCCGTTCACTGTAGGTCCGTGGACCGCCCCAGTACTGCATGAGGAAGAGGCGCAGCCGTTCCTCGGCGGGCCCCAAATCCTCTTCGGGGTACATGGGGCGTAGCACGGGGTCGGCGGCTACCCCCTCGTAGAAGCGGCGGGCGAGTCGGGTGAACGTCTCCTCACCGCCGACCGCCTCGTAGAAGGTCATCTGGTCATCGTGCTGGGAAGTCATAGCGCCTACAGGGTATGTGCTGGCCTCCCCGAGCGCGCTGCGGGTTCCGCTCCGTTCCCGCGGAACCCGCACCACAGTCGCGTCCCACCGGGACGGCGGAAGCCTCGGTCAGTCACGCGTGAGCTTGCGGTGGGTGACGGCGTGCGGGCGAGCGGCTTCGGGGCCCAGCCGTTCGATCTTGTTCTTCTCATACTGTTCGAAGTTGCCCTCGAACCAGAACCAGTTAGCGCCACCCTCCCACGCGAGAATGTGGGTGGCGACCCGGTCCAGGAACCAGCGGTCGTGGCTGGTGATCACAGCGCAGCCGGGGAAGTCCAGCAGCGCCTTCTCCAGCGAGCCGAGGGTCTCCACGTCCAGGTCGTTCGTGGGCTCGTCCAACAGCAGCAGGTTGCCGCCCTGCTTGAGGGTCAGCGCCAGGTTGACCCGGTTGCGTTCCCCACCGGAGAGCACTCCCGCCTTCTTCTGCTGGTCGGATCCCTTGAACCCGAAGGCGGCGACATAGGCGCGGCTGGGGATCTCCACGTTGCCGACACGAATGAAGCTCTCCCCGTCGGAGATCACTTCCCAGACCGTCTTCTCGTCGTCGATCCGGCCCCGGTACTGGTCGACGTAGGAGATCTTGACGGTTTCGCCGATGGTGATGGTGCCGCTGTCGGGCTGCTCCTCGCCGACGATCATCTTGAACAGCGTGGTCTTGCCTACGCCGTTGGGGCCGATGACACCGACGATGCCGTTCGGCGGCAGGGAGAAGCTCAAGTCCTCGATGAGGATGCGGTCGCCGAACCCCTTGGTGAGGTTCTTGACTTCGACCACGGTGCTGCCCAGGCGCGGGCCCGGCGGAATCTGGATCTCCTCGAAGTCCAGCTTGCGGGTCTTCGCGGCCTCAGCGGCCATCTCCTCGTAGCGCTGCAGACGCGCCTTGTTCTTGGCCTGCCGGGCCTTGGGGTTGGAGCGGACCCACTCCAACTCCTCTTGGAGGCGCTTCTTCCGCTTGGCGTCCTTGGCGCCCTCCACCTTCAGTCGGGCAGCCTTGGTCTCCAGGTAGGTGGTGTAGTTGCCTTCGTAGGGGTAGAGCTTGCCGCGGTCCAGCTCCAGGATCCAGGTGGCGACGTTGTCCAGGAAGTAGCGGTCGTGGGTGATCGCGATGACCGTGCCCGGGTACTTCTCCAGGTGCTGTTCCAGCCACTGCACGCTCTCGGCGTCCAAGTGGTTGGTGGGCTCGTCCAGCAGCAGCAGGTCGGGCTGTTCGAGGAGGAGCTTACACAGGGCGACCCGGCGCTTCTCCCCACCGGAGAGCACGGAGACGTCCGCGTCGGCCGGCGGGCAGCGGAGCGCGTCCATGGCCTGCGCCAACTGGCTGTCCAGGTCCCAGGCGTTGCGGCGGTCCAGCTCCTCCTGCAGCTTGCCCATCTCCTCGAGCAGCTTGTCGGAGTAGTCCGTGGCCAGCTTCTCAGCGATCTCGTTGAAGCGGTCGAGCATCGCCTTGGTTTCCGCAACGCCGTCCTGCACGTTCTCCAGCACGGTCTTGGCGGGGTCGAGTTGCGGCTCCTGGGCGAGCAGGCCGACGGTGTATCCGGGCATGAGGCGCGCCTCGCCGTTGGAGGGCTGCTCAATACCAGCCATCAGTTTCAACAGCGTGGACTTGCCCGCACCGTTGGGGCCCACGACGCCGATCTTGGCGCCGGGGAGAAAGGCGCCCGACACATCGTCCAGGACAACCTTGTCACCGTGCGCTTTACGCACGTTTCGCATCGTGAAGATGTACTCCGCCATGTCTTCCAGCCTAGGCCGTTCCGCGCCCTGCACCGACCAGAGCCACGGGGCGCCCGTGTCGGTTTAACACCCGTATGAACCCTGATACGGGCTGGTCAATTCCCATGTCCTGCCTGCGGTGTGGCTTCCTCGCTGATCGGGGCATACTCAGCAAGCCAGTCAGGGGTGAAACCTTCCCACCGGTGGGGTGGGAGCCCGTAGCGCACCGCCCGGCGGACGAGCCGGGCCATGGAATACTCCGGGTCGACCTCCAATGCCCGGTCCACGGCGACGTCGGCGAGGAACGGGTCGTCATTCTGCCACGCGGCGAAGCCGAGCAGGGCTGCGGGCGCCGCCGCATAGTCGGGGTCGACGTGGCGCAGCACGTGCGACCACAAGCCGACGTGGTGGGTGAGGTGCGCACGGTCGATGTGGGCCCACGCCTCATCGCGGACCCGCGGGTGGACGAGGAGCACGCTGAGCCACGCCACCGTGTCCGGCTTTGGGGGTGGAGCACCGTCCAAGGCCGCGGCCACCACAGTGCGCACCGTGCGGACCCCCTCCGCGATGACGGCGGCTTCTCCCCGGTCGCCGGCTTCGCGGCGCAGCCGGGCGCAGCGCTCTTCAGCCTGGCGAGTGGCTCGGGTCATTGCTGCGCGCCGTGCGCCCCCGACCGGGGCGACCAGGGCCAGCAGCTCCTCCCGACTGGCGCGGACCCGCAGGCCCGCAGCGACCGCGGTAGCGGGGATCGTGGAACGGTGCACGTCGTAGACCACACCCTCTGCCGGACAGCAGACAGGGTTGGCGCACTCGTAGGACCAGTAGCGGTCCTTGGTGACCCGGAGGGTTTCGGCGACAGCGGCCCCGTGGGAGGCCAGCCGGTCCCGGACCGCAAACAGTCCGGCGACCGCTGGTTCTTCCGGGCCGTAGCCGAGGATCACCGCCCGCCGCCCGCCTTGTTCGAGGAAGGAGCGGGCAAGACTGTCGGCCAGCTCGCGGAGGAGGGGGTCGGCAGTGGTGAGCGGCGTGTAGCCCGCGGCGAAGTTGATCGCGTTGTCGCGGCCGTCAGTCCCCAGCACGAGGACGCAGTCTTCGGGATGGAAGCCGATCAGGTAGGGGACCGCGGCAATCAGGTCCACCGGGGTGCGGACGGACAGACGGACCGGCAGACGGGGATGCTTTTGAGTGGTCATGCCTCCACTGTCTGCGACCGGCATCCCGCTGCGGCAAGCCTCCGCTGCACCCTGTGGACAACTGTCAGGAGCCGCGTGAATCGGTGGGCGGGTCCGTCACGGAGCGGACCGGGACCCCCGCGGTCGTGGCGACAGGAAGGCAGACGCGGTCGCGTCCAGAGTCTTTCGCCCGGTAAAGCGCCAGGTCCGCGGCGGCCATCAGCTCCAGCAGATCCCGTCCGTGCACTCGCAGGAGAGCCACCCCGATCGAAACGGTGACGGTGATGGTGATGTCGTTGATCGGCTGCGCCATCCGCCCTACCTGGGTGCGCAGCCGCTCCGCGGTCCGGCAGGCCTCGGCCATGTCTGCTCCGGGCAGCAGCACGACGAACTCCTCCCCGCCGAACCGGCCGATCACGTCGTAGGGGCGGAGCTGCTGGCTGAGCATGGTCGCCACGTTGAGGAGCACCTGGTCGCCGACCAGATGCCCATGGGTGTCGTTGACCTTCTTGAAATGGTCGATGTCAATGATGAGAACGGCCAGCGGGCAGCCCGTCCGCAACGCCCGCGTCAGCTCGGTTTTAGCGACCCGCTCCCACGCGACCGCGTTGAGCAGGCCGGTCTTGGGATCGGTGCGTGCCGCCGTCTGCAACTGCTGGAAGAGCAGGCTCCGCTGGAGCAGGAGCACTGGGGGCAGCGCCACCAGCAGCAGGAAGAGGGAGAGCGCGCACAGGAGGGACACGATCAGTCCCACGCACACTTCGACCGCGTCCAGCAAGAGGGATTCAGAGTCCCACACTGTGGTGCGGCGGGGTTCTTCGGGGACGCTCATGCGGATCGCCCCGGTGATGAGCACCGTGTTGCACACAGTGAACAGGACCGCGCACAGGATCGCGGCCCCGATTCCCTCCCCGCTGATGAGGGCGCTCTTGCCTGCCGCCCCGGTCACCCCGTCGAGCAGGATGATCGGTCCGGGGATGAGCGCGTGGAACACGGTCGAGGAGGAGAACCCGGCGAGGGCGACCACTGCGGCGCTGAAGACGCGGCGGAAGACTACGGCGCGCTGAATGCGGTACTGCATCAGCAGGTACAGCGGGATCGGCACGATGAGCGAGTACACCGGCGGCAGCAGCAGTACCACCGGGATCCACCACGTGCCGAGCAGGTCGCGGACCATCCCCTGAGGCAGCCCTAGGCGGCGCATCGCCTCGACACAGATCGCCCCGGACATGACGATCGCCGCGGCAGTGAGGAGTTCCGCAGAGCGCAGAGCAGTCGTCCATACCCCGGCGATCGCGAGTAGCGCATCGACGGCGACGAGTGTCACCACGAAGCCGACCACGGCACGCGGCTGGGTCAACAGCGCCCACTCCCGGGGACGGAACAGCACTCGACAAGTACTCTCCGTAGTCGAATGCCGGGTGAGTGTCATCGGGGCCTCCTCGCTGTCGGCCGTCCCGGTACGGCGGGCACACCGGCCCCGCCGCAGCCCGGTCCTGTCCTCCGGTCCCGCCGGGAAAACAGAGCCCAATGGGAGACTACTTTAGGTAATATTCTAATCGCCTTTCGTGAAAACCGCCGGAGAACCAGCACATTGACAGCGGTTTTCGCCCCTGTGGCAAGCCCCGCAGAGACTATTCAGGACATCTCAGGACATGGATTCCCGCCCTCGGAGACCGACCGCCGCAGTACGAAAACGCCCGTACCGCGGTCGGATCCGCGGCACGGGCGACAAGAGCCTCAACCTGGGACGCGGTCACCGGCGTCGGGCAGGCTGCGCTTCCTCCAACGCCTGGCAGAACCGCTCGTAGTTGCGCAGCTCCTCCTCCAACGGGGCGACGACGCGCTCCAACGTAATGCGTCTGACCTGTTCAAGACCGTGCATCTCGACGTATTCGCGTTGGCGGGCAGCCTCCACCTCGACCAGGCTGCGGCAGCCCACGCCAACCAGCCAGCCCAACAGCAGCGCACCTCCGGTCAAGGCAGCGGTCAAGAACAGCAGCGCCGGTTCCACCAGGCCGCCGCCGACCCAACTGACCAGCAGCAGCGCCAGCCACACCAGGCTGCCTCCGGCCAGCGCCACCAGCAAGTACTGGACAGCCCGCACAGCCCCCCACCAGAAGGGGGCGTCCTCTTCAGGGATCGTCGCTGCAATCGCGGAGCCCAGCTCTTCGGGGAGCGTCTCCACGTGTTTGCGCGCAGCCGCCCGCACCCGCTTGGGCCACGGGTCCGGCAGCGAACCGGCCGCGGCCTCCGCTGCCGCCGCGATCGCGGTGTCGATCTCGGCGCGTTGCGCCCCCACTGGACCGGTGCTCGCCTGGGTCGTGTCCTCAGTGAGGAAATCAAGCTGGGTCACGCGCAGCGGGTCGCGGCGCAGCCGCCGCGCCCAGCGGGGCAGCGGCCACCCCACGGCCCGTCCCCCGCGCCGCTGGTAGGCGGTCTCCACCGCTTCAGCAACCGCCTCCACCCCGCTGGCCTCAGCCATCTGGTCCATCAGGACAGACCGGGCCGGCGGGGGCAGCTCCGCGGTGCCGCCCGCCTCACCGTAAGCAGCAAAGTCGGCGACGACCTGCTCAAGGTCGGCGGCGAGGCGCTCGATCGCGGCACGCCGATCGGCAACGGTCTCCACTAGGAGTTGCCGCAGTTCGCGCAGCCCTTCCCCGGTGACCGCAGACGTGGTCAAGATCCGGGGGTGGACTCCCGACTCGTCCTCCAGCAGTCTCCGCAAGTCGGTGAGCAGCTCCTCCACATCGTCCGGCTCCACCCGGTCAACCTGGTTGAGGACCGCCACCATGACTGCCCCGTGCCCGGACATCTCCGCAAGATAGCGGTGGTGAACCGCGGCGTCGGCGTACTTCTGCGGGTCCAACACCCAGATCAGGAGGTCCGCGGTCCGGATGAGATGGTCGGACTCGGCGGTCTGCGCGGCCCGCACCGAGTCGTGGTCGGGCAGGTCCAGCAGGATGAGCCCGGTGAGGTCGGATTCGCCGCGGTCGAGTTCGCTCACCCGGGAGTGCCGGTAGCGGGGCGGAACCCCCAACCAGTCGAGCAGGTTGTCGGCGCCTTCCGTCCCCCACACGCAGGCGTGGGCAGCGGTGGTCGTCGGCCGGGTCACTCCCACGCGGGACAACTCCAGGCCGCACAAGGCGTTGAACAGTGAGGACTTACCGCTTCCGGTCCCCCCGGCCAGCGCGACCACCGTGTGGTCGGCGGACAGCCGCAGCCGCGCCCCCGCCTGGGTGAGCAGGCGGCGGGCACGTTCAATCAACTGCGGAGCGAAATAGTCGCGGCCCAGTTCGACGAGGAGCGCAAGCGCATCGAGTTGCGAGATCAGCTCCGCGCGGGTCGTGGTCGGCATCGGCTGCCGCAGGTCGCCCCGCGTAGGCTGGTACTCCTCCTCGTCGTCCTCGGACAGCCAGGAAGGCGTGACCGCAGGCCGGGGGGGCACCGTGGGCACCGGACCGGTGCGGCGTCCGGCGATCATCTCGCCTTCCTTCACCTCGGCGAGACTCCCCACCCAGCCGGCGAGGTTGTCCGGATCATCCGGGTCGGTGCGCTTCTCCTCCGCCGGCGACGGGCTGTCCACCGGCACGATGGGACTGCCCCGGGAAGAGAAACCGCCGTCGACTGGACGGGCGGCCGGGGTGAGCGGCACCCGGTACCGGAACCCGTCGTGGGCCCGGCCACCAGAGTCTGCGGCGCGAAACTCGCCGCCCTCGCCAGAGCGATCCACGGGTGGGGGCCCGCCTGCCACATGGTCGGCTGTGTGGTCCGCCATATCGGTCTCCCGCCCTGGGCGGGCGGAGTGGGGAGGGGTAGTCATCGTGCGATCTCGAGGTGATCCGTAGCCTGGTAGAGCAGTGCGGCGTCAGAGTAGTCCGGCAGGTTTAGAGTCGCCAGCGCCTTCGCGAAGCGGTCCTTCTCCGCTTCGAAGAGCGCGCTGATCCGGGCACGCAGATCGTCACGCGCTTGGTTTCCGATGAGGCGCAGCGGCTCCGCACCGAACAAGGCCCGCAGCAACCGGCTGGGTGCGGCGTTCGGCGGCGGAGGCGCGGCTCCGTCGTGGTCGGAGATTCCGAAACCGAGCAGCCCGACGATCAAGACAAGTCCGAATGCCTCCACATCGTAGGTGAAGAAACGCGCCACCGAGCGTTTCGCAACGCCGTCCGAGGAGAGGAGCTCCGTGATCCGGGCCTGCCAGTCGCTGACAGCGGTGCGGGCCCGGAGAGCGAAGTCTGCGGGAATCCGGTCGAGAGCGTGGCGTTCCGCAACAGCGGACGCTCCAGGGACCTGCTGCCAACGCTCCATGATCGTCTCGATCGCGCGTTCCGCGGCCGAGACCACGAGCGCCGCTACGGCATCCTGGACCGCCTGCTCCAGCGCACGCACCCGAGTGCGGTCCTCCTGTTGCGGCTTGGTTTTCCGCTTGTTGCGGATCCGCAGGGAGCGCGCGAGCTCCCCGCTGGCGGCGATGTCCTGCCAGCGGGCCAGGACATTCCCCCGCAGCAGGGACGCATCCGAAGTCCCCCGCTCCACCTCGGCGAGCGCGTCGGTGAGCGCAGTGCTGGCGGTGGCAGCCAGCATCCGCCCCACCTCGGCCTGAGTCTCGACGTATTTGCCGAGCTCTGGGATCCGGGTGCGGAAACTGTCGAGCACCCCCAGCAGCGTACGGCGGGTGATCCGCTCCCGTTCCTGTTCGTCCCCGGCCACATCGGCGAGGAAGCCGCGGATCTGGTCAGCGATATTGCCGGTGAAACGCCCGCCGGCGATCTGGTCGGTCTCCGGGATCACGAACCGGGGCGCCGCACCCAGGCCGTTGGCTTCCAGCATCGCTCCGAAGTGGGCGACGATCTGCCTCCGGCCGCGCTGCGGCACGCGGGACAGCACCACGACCAGCGAGGTGTCGCGGTCCCGCGCGACCTGGAGGAACTGCCAGACTCGGGCGTCGGCGTAGCGTTTGCTGGTGGTGACGAACACCCACAGGTCGGCCGCGTCCAGGAACTTCGCGGCGAACTCGTGGTGCGCGGCAACGGCCGAGTCCACGTCGGGGGTGTCCAGCAAGGCCACGCCTTCCGGCATGTGCTCGGTAGCGGCCAGCACCAGCATGCCGTCCTTACCGGGCATGGCCAGCCCTTGCTGACGGACCCGCGGCAGCGCGGGCAGGAACGCTGTTTCACTGAACCAGTCCACGTCAGCGGGGTTGCAGGCCAGCACCGGGCTGTTCGTTGTGGGCCTCCGCACCCCGGTGGTGGTCACCTGGGTACCCACCAAGCTGTTGACCAGGGTCGACTTCCCTGCCCCCGTGGAACCGGCGACCGCGATCAACAGGGGAACGTCGGACCTGCGCACTCTCGGCAGCACATAGTCGTTGAGCTGGTCGAGGACGTCGGTGCGCGCGGTACGCCCTTCCTCAGCTCCGGGGAGGCCGTCGGCGAACTCGATCGCGCGGATCCGGTCCCGCAGCGTCTCGAGGTTCCGCTCCAGGCGGGTGTCCCGGGCCATTGCCCCGCGGTGTGCCCCTCCCCCACCGCTTCTGCGCGGGCGTGCCATTGTCGACGCGCCGGCCGGGGCGTTCCCGCTCCGGACCGTACCGCGTCCCCACTCCATACCCCGCATGGGCGCGTCCGGTATCGGTTCGCCTGGTCCTGTCGCTTCCGGCACGGCAGGCGGCCGGGTCATGGCGATTCCGCCCTTCTCATCGGTATTCGTCGTCACAGCACCCGATTCCCCGCGGCCTTGATCAATTCCGACCGTTTCCTCCTGCGGGAGCGATCGGAGTTTCTGCGGCGTTTTGGCTTCTGTGCAGTATGTCAAGCTCTTGGGCCGTGTTCACTACTTCTCCGATAACGAGCACCGCCGGAGGGTGCACTCCGGCGGCGTGCGCTTCCTTTTCGACCGTTTCCAGAGTGGCGACCAGGGTGGTCTGGCTCGGCAGGGTGGCCTCCTGGATGACGGCAATAGGAGTGTGGGGATCACGACCGTACCTGATCAGCGCCTCGGCAATCCGTCCCAAGCGTTCCACTCCCATGAGCACCACGATGGTGCCGCCACTGCGGGCGAGCGTCTCCCAGTTCACGGTGGAGCGCTCGTCGCCTGGTGCGACATGGGCGGAGACGACGTGGAAGTGCTGGGCGACGCCGCGGTGCGTCACCGGGATGCCCACGCTCGCGGGAGCAGCGAGCGCACTGGTCACGCCAGGGACCACGGTGACAGGGATGCCTGCCGCGACGCACGCTGCGAGCTCTTCGCCACCGCGTCCGAAAACGAAGGGGTCGCCGCCCTTGAGACGGACCACGAACTTGCCCTGTCGCGCACGGTCGACGATCACCGCGTTGATGCCCTCTTGGGACATGGAACGGCCGTAAGGGATCTTGGCCGCGTCGATAATCTCCACGTCGCCGGACAGTTGGTCAAGCAAGCTCGTGGGGGCAAGCCGATCCACCACGACCACGTCGGCTTGCGCGAGAAGCTGCCGTCCCCGCACCGTGATCAGTCCGGGGTCCCCTGGACCGCCGCCGACCAGGGCCACGCCGCGCAGAGGAGCGCGTCCCCTGCGCGCGTCCAGAGTTCCGTCGGCCAAGCCGGTGACGATAGCGTCGCGTAGTCCCGCGGCACGCCGGGGATCAGTACCGGTGATTACTCCGACGGTGACTCCGGAAGCGCTCCCTGTTGCGGGAGTCCAGGCACTGGAGGCGTGACGGTCGTCGGCGTGCACCGACCAGATGCGTGCTTCCTCTGCTTCGGCAACCACCGCCGCGTTGACCTCGGGATCGTCCGTGGCTGCGTGGACCAGCCAGAAGCGGCCCAGCCCGGTGACGTCACCGCGGCGGTAGGGGCGCTGCTCCCAGTGGATGCGGCCGCTCTCGGCGAGCCCTTGCAGCGCAGTAGTGACGTGCGGGGAGACCACTGTGACCCGCGCTCCGGCCTCCAGGAGCACGGGGACGCGACGTTGGGCGACCTGTCCTCCGCCCACGACGAGCACGTCCCGGCCCTGAAGCCGCAAACCGAGGAGATACGTCACCGAGGCAGCCTCCAGATCCCGTTGTCCCGTCTCGAACCGCTCGGGGCTCCACTGCGGTGTGTGCCGCGTCCCGGTGGACGCCTGTCTCGTCCCCACTGCCTCCGCTGTCCGGTGCCAACGGCGCGGGGTGCCCCGGAGTCTGCTCACCAGCGGTTCGGAACTGAATCCCGGCTTTGTGGACGAAACGCGGCACGATGCAAAACCCCTATGCCAGACACGGTCCAAAATACCGCGCTGGTCGCTCCCATACCGCTACTACTACCTAATGAGAGTGGTCTGTCTTGCGCGTACCGCTCCCCAAAACCGGCAGAAGATGGGGAAGCGTCCACAGGCCGGCCTGCGTCGGTGCCGCGCTACTCGGACCGCGCGGCACCGACGGACCGGAATCAGTCGCGCTGGCTCACGTGGGCGGAGTCGAAGGTCGCCACGTCTTTGAGGGCACGCGCTGCGCTCTGCACCAGCGGCAGCGCGAGCAGCGCCCCGGAGCCCTCCCCAAGCCGCAGATCCAGGTCGACCAGGGGGCGCAGGCCCAGGTGCTCCAAGACCACTGCATGCCCCGGTTCGCTGGAGCGGTGTCCGGCAATACAGGCCAGGCGCGCATCCGGGGCGAGCGCGACCGCGGCCAGGGCTGCGGCCCCGGCGATGACCCCGTCGAGGATGACCGGGACCCGCAGGGAGGCGGCGCCCAGGATGAAGCCGGCCAGGGCGGCATGCTCCAGTCCGCCCACCGCGGCCAGCACCCCGATCGGATCGGCGGGGTCGACCTGGTTGACCTGCAGCGCGGTGCGGACAACCGACACTTTGTGCGCGTACATGGCGTCGTCGATCCCGGTGCCCCGCCCGGTGACCTCCGCGGCGTCGCGGCCGGTGAACGCGGAGATCAGCGCAGCCGACGCGGTGGTGTTGGCGATTCCCATGTCCCCGGTGAGGAGGCAGCGGTTGCCTGCCGCGACCAGGTCGCGGGCGACTTCGATCCCCGCTTCGATCGCGTACTCGGCTTCCATGCGGCTCATCGCCGGGCCCTGGGTCATGTCAGCCGTACCGCGGGCGACCTTGCGGGGCAGCAGGCCGGGTACCGGGGAGAGGTCTTCGATGACGCCCACATCCACCACGGTGACCTCGGCGCCAAGCTGGGTGGCGAAGGCGTTGACCACCGCGCCGCCGTTGAGGAAGTTGCGGACCATCTGCGCGGTGACTTCCTGCGGCCACGGGGTCACCCCTTGGGCGTGGACGCCGTGGTCCGCGGCGAATACCGCCACGGACGCCGGCTCGGGGATGGGTGCCGGGCATTCGCCGGCGAGTCCCGCGAGCTGGATGGAGACTTCTTCAAGCACCCCCAAGGAGCCCGGGGGTTTGGTCATGCGGGACTGGCGTTCTCGTGCCTCCTCCATCGCCCTCTGGTTGAGCGGACCGATTTTCGCGATTGTCTCGTCCAGCAAGCTGGTGGACTCCTCCCCTGGCAGGCCGCGTTGGCCGTACTGCTCCCGGTGCACTGCCCAGGCCAGCGGGCGGCGCTGCGCCCAGCCGCCCAGGGACAGTTCGGGCTCTGGGGGGAATTCCTCCACGTAGCCGACGCACAGGTAGGCGACGATCTCCAAGTGGGGCGGGAGGCCGAGTTCGCGGGCCAGCTCCCGTTCGGAGAAGAAGCTGACCCAGCCCACACCGAGCCCTTCAGCGCGGGCGGCGAGCCACAGGTTCTCTACGGCGAGTGCGGCGGAGTAGGCCGCGGTCTGCGGTTGGGCGTGCCGTCCCAGCGTGTGCCGGCCGCCCCGAGTGTGGTCGACGGTGACCACGATGTTGAGCGGGGTGTCGAGAATCGCTTCGACTTTGAGGCCGGAGAACGCACGGGCCCGTGCCCCGGGCAGTGCCCGGGCGTAAGCCTCCCGTTGGCGCTGCACGATGTCGTGGACGCGGGCCCGGGTGTCCCGGTCCTGGATCACGACGAAGTCCCACGGCTGGGAGAAGCCGACGGAAGGCGCGTGGTGGGCTGCTTCCAGGATGCGGACCAGGACGTCGTCGGGGATCGGGTCGGGGCGGAAGCCCACCCGGACGTCGCGCCGCTCCCGGATCACCCGGTACACGGCCTCGCGTTCCACGTCGCTGTAGGCGTGGTCGGCGGGCACGGAGGCCGACTGGCTGGGCGGGTCGCTCGCGGCCGCCATACCGGCCGGTTCGGCGACGACTTCATCGGCGTACTCGACCGGTTCGGGCTCCCCGTGGGGAGCGGCATCAGGCTCCGGTTGGGGGGATGCAGCAGCCGGTTCGGGGGCGGACGGGGGCGCCGTGGACGGCGCGTTCCCGGGGCCGCTTGGTGCTTCGGATGGTGTGGCGGGCTCGGTGTGCGCCGGGGGCGGGGCTGCGGGCTCCGCGGCACCCCGCTGGACTGCGGGCTGCGGCGGGTGTTCGTCGGCGTCCCGCACCGGACCGGCGGCACGGGAAGCCTCCCCTGGGGCAGTGGCCCTGCCCTGCGGGGCAGGCGGTTCCGGTTCTGCTGGGACGGGAGGGATCGTCACCGGAGCGAGGGGGACGCGGTCGCCCGGGGAGACGGGCAGCGGAAACGCTCCCGTACCCCGCCCAGCTTCGGGAAGGCCGTCGAGGAGTCCGCCCGGTGACTGAGATCCGCTGGGCGGACGTGCCACGGTCCGGTGTTCCGGCGGAGACGGTTCAGCCGGGGGACGCAGGTCCTGCCCGGGTTCTCCCCGCATCCGTCCGTGGCCGGTATCCCGGGTGCCGCCGGGAATACTGTCTGCACGATCACCGCTCAAAGGGTCTCCTCCGTGGTCACTGATCGGTCTCGGTTTCCGGGCGACGGCGTGCGACTGGGGGAACACGCCGGACCTCCACGGCACGGCGGAGGGACGGAACCCAGGGTGTGGGGCGGTTCGCCGGCTCTTTCCTCCGCTCAGAGCAACTCTGCCAGAACTGTCACGAGCTGGGCGTTGGTCTCGGCTTGTCGGACCGCGATGCGTAAATAGTCCGTTCCAAGACCGGGGAAGGTGTCGCCGCGACGCACCGCGATCCCCCGTTCTCTCAGGCGGCGGCGGAGCAGGTCAGCGCCGGGGGTGTGGACGAGCACGAACGATGCCCGCGGTCGAGGGGTGACGGTGAAGCCCAACGCGGTGAGGTCTGCCACGAGGCGGGTGCGGCGCACCGCGAGATCGGCTGCCCAGGCGTCGGCTTCGGCGAGGGCTCGGGGCGACGTGCATTCACGGGCCGCGACCAGTGCCGGAGTGGAAACTGCCCAGAGCGGCTGGTGTTCCGCAAAGCGGCGGACCAGTGCGGGGTCGGCCAGCAGGTAGCCGACGCGGAGTCCAGCAAGTCCCCAGGTCTTCGTGAGGCTGCGGATGACGACCAGGCCGGGCAGGTCGGTCCGCCCAGCCACGGACTCTGCTTCCCCAGGAATGCAGTCGGCGAAGGCTTCGTCGACGACGAGGATGCGGCCCGGCCGGGCGAGCGCGGCCAGGGTTGCCGCCGGGTGCAGCACGGAGGTGGGGTTGGTGGGGTTGCCGACGATGACCAGGTCTGCGTCGTCGGGGATCCGGTCGGGGTCGAGGGTGAAGTCGCCGTCCAGCACTACGCGTTCCACCGGGTGGCCGGCGGCGCGCAGTGCTGCTTCGGGCTCGGTGAACTGGGGGTGCACGACGACGGCGCGGCGCGGGGTGAGGGCACGCGCCAGCAGGACGAACGCTTCAGCTGCGCCCGCGGTGAGCAGCACGTCGGCGGGGTCGCGGCGGTGGCGGCGGGCGACAGCGTGGCGCGCCGACTCCGGATCAGGGTAGGCGGCCAGGTCGGAGAGGGAAGCGGCGAGGCGTTCCACCAGCCACTGCGGCGGGGTGCGGTCGCGCACGTTGACGGCGAAATCGAGGAGGCCGGGGCCGACCTCGGCGTCCCCGTGATGGCGTAAATCGACCATGGGCCTTCGTGCTCCCCCGTTGCACCGGTCCGGTTCCGAGGGGAACCTACCGTCGTACTGTGCGCCGCGGTGCCGCTGCCCCCGTTTTCACCCCCCTCAGACACCACTGTGAGTATTGCAACAGTTGCACAGTGCTACAGAATGGAGGGCGGGTGGTCCAGTCAGGCTGGAACGCATGCGCCAGCCGACAGAGGTGGGCGGGCTGCGGTGCGCCTTGTGAACGACGGCGGGCAGACCGCGTGCGGCCTGCCCTGGTCGCGGCGCGCCCGGCAGGATTCGAACCTGCGACCATCGGATTAGAAGTCCGGTGCTCTATCCACTGAGCTACGGGCGCTCAGATTCAGTTATGCGGGCATACGCCCTCAACGACGGATCCGTGATGTCCGGGACAGCGACAAGGTCGGCACGTCATGGGACGATCCGGAGCCGAGGCGACATTCTAGGGGATAACGCCGATGCCGCTCATGATCGCACGAAATCGTAGCAATACGAGCCATATGCCGTCAGGACGGTTTGCTGTGCAGTCCCACCGGACCGGGAGGTAAGGGCATCCTCGACCACGTTACCGCCCGTCTGGCTCCGTTCCGTGTCATGACAACAGCGTTTCCTCAGGTCTTATGCACTGTTTCGGGCACGGCGCGGGCACTGGCCGCTTCGACGTGCCCGCTGTTTGCCTGGTCAGCCACTGGCAGGCGACAGCCGTACCGGCAGAATGCGGTGGGCGGACAGCGGCCCCGACATGCGGAACCCACCCCACAAGAGACACACGCTGTGGTGCCGTTCTCACTATAAGCGTTGACTTTCCGGTCTGTTTTTCTTCCCGGAAGTCTGGGCACCGGTCCACCGCCCGGGGAGGCAGGGACCATGGCCAGCAGCCGGGCCTCTAGGGTCAGGGCATGCGGAAAAAGCGTCACACCTCTCGCCGGACGTGGGCGTGGGGGCTCGTAGCGGGAGCCGCCGTGGACCGGGTCGTTGCCGACCCCCAGCGCGGCCATCCGGTGGCGTTGTTCGGCACCGCCGCGGCACGCCTGGAGCGGCTGCTGTATGCGCCCAGCCGGGTGCGGGGCGCCCTGTTCGCTGCCGCGGCCCTCGCCCCCGTCGCCGCCCTTGGGGCATTCGCTGACACGCGTACCGGGCGCTGGCGTGCTCTCGCGGTCACTGCCGCGACGTGGACCGTAGTCGGCGGAGCCATGCTGGAACGGGAAGCTGCGGCCCTCGCCGACGCCCTGCACTCCGGGGACCTGGCCGAAGCACGGCGCCGCCTACCTCACCTCTGCGGCCGGGACCCCCGGGGTCTCGACGAGCAGGCCCTCGCCCGCGCCACGATCGAATCCGTGGCTGAGAACACCTCGGACGCGGTGGTCGCCCCCCTGGTGTGGGGTGCCCTGCTCGGGTGCACCGGGCTGCTCACCTACCGTGCCGTCAACACCCTCGACGCGATGGTCGGCCACCGCTCTACCCGGTATGCGCGGTTCGGCTGGGCCGCAGCCCGCCTGGACGACATGGCCAACTGGGCGCCGTCCCGGCTCACCGCCCTGCTCGCGGTGGCCGCCGCCCCGCTCATCGGGGGTGATCCGCGTCGCGCGTGGCGGAGCTGGATCCGCGACGGACAGCGTCATCCCAGCCCGAACGCGGGCCAGTGCGAGGCCGCATTCGCCGGGGCGCTCGGGGTGCGCCTCGGCGGGCGCAACATCTACGACGGCAGGGTGGAAGAGCGGCCCCAGCTCGGTGACGGCCCGCCTCCCGCAGCAGCGGACATTCACCGCGCCATCCGCCTCAGCCGGGCTGTCACGGTGGGGGCTGTCCTGCTTACCGCGGCCGCTGCCTGGGGACTGGCCGTAGGAGACCGCCGCGGAAGGCGTTGAACCCGTCCCCGGTGCCGCACCGAGCTGAGGGTGCCGGCACCGGGACAACCGCTGCTTAGCAGGTCAGCGAGCGGACGTAGTGGAACTGCTGGTGGATCCGGACGACGTCGCTGCGGGACCGTACCGGCACCTGCGTGGTGAAGAACCGGTCTCCGAAGACCACGGTGATCTGGATCGTCCCTTCCACACGGGTCTCTTTCACCAGGAGCAGCAGCAGGCTGAGCGCGCAGATCACGAAGAAACCGAGCAACGCCACGACGATGGCCCAGGCGGGGGTGGACTCGCGCACCGTGGTCAGGTCGTTGATCGTCCACATGCTCCCCCGCAGGGGAAAGGTGCCGGCTGGCGTATACACCGTGCTCTGCGTGACCGTGATCTCACCTAAAACAGCGATCGGCGTCTCAGAAACCGCGGGGAGCGGGGCAAAGTATCCGCCGGTGGCAGATTTGTCCGGGGGCATCGGGTCAGGCACGCCGCCCTGATTCCAGGCGTCAGCGGGATCCTGACCGCCGTACGGTCCGGGATAGTGGTTCATAATCCGAGTTTCTCCCGGATTTCGTGTGTGAGGGCAGGGAGATCGGAAAAAGAAAACCTGACGAGAAGATCGCCCGTGTTCTCTGATGTCACGATTGGTTCGCTGTGGGAAACCGGCGGTGCAAAGGGGGGATTTGCGGGTAGTTTTACGAATGCGCGCCCTCGAAGGCGGGAGTGGATATGTCGGTGTGGGTTGTCTGGTTGGTTCTGGCTGTCGCGCTTGGCGTCGCCGAGCTGTTCACACTGACCCTTGCCCTGGGACTCATTGGTGCGGCGGCGCTCATCGCCGGGGTGGTGGGAGCGTTCGGGGTGGGCTTGACCGGGCAGGTCCTCGTGTTCGCGGTTGCGTCGGCCGCCGGTCTGCTCGTGGTCCGGCCCATTGCTCGCCGTCATATGACTCAGCCGCCGCCGCTCCGTTCCGGAACAGAGGCGCTGGTGGGGCGGAGTGCACTCGTGGTTGAGGAGATCACCGCGACCGGCGGCCGGATCAAACTCCAGGGCGAAGAGTGGTCGGCCCGGTGCCTCGACGAAACACTGCGTATCCCGGTCGGCGCCCACGTCGACGTCATGGAGATCGAGGGTGCTACCGCGGTGGTGTACCCGAGAGACGAGCTGCCGTGACCGCGGACCGTCGTTCCAGGGCCCGCCGTGTCTTTGTCAACGTCCTCGTTCCCTTAGCCGGGCAGCCGCTGCAGGAGGAGTGACAGCCGCCATGGCTCTACAAATCGTCCTCATCGCCCTCGCGATCCTTGTCGTCCTGGGCGTGATGTCCACCGTACGGATCGTCCCCCAGGCGCGCGCCTACAACGTGGAGCGCTTCGGCCGCTACCTGCGGACCCTGCAACCGGGCCTCAACTTCATCGTCCCCATCGTGGACCGAGTCAGCACCAAGTTCGACCTGCGGGAACAGGTGCTGTCGTCCCGCCCGCAGCCGGTGATCACCGAGGACAACCTCGTGGTCAACATCGACACCGTCCTCTACTACCAGATCACCGACCCGCGGGCCGCCGCCTACGAAGTCGCCAACTACCTGCAGGCCATCGACCAGCTCACCATCACCACCCTGCGTAACGTCATCGGCGGCATGGACTTGGAGCGGACGCTCACGTCCCGGGAGGAGATCAACTCGCGGCTGCGCGGGGTGCTGGACGAAGCCACCGGCAAGTGGGGTATCCGCGTCAACCGGGTCGAGATCAAAGCCATCGACCCGCCGCCCACCATCAAAGAGGCCATGGAAAAGCAGATGCGGGCCGAACGCGACAAGCGTGCCGCGATCCTGCACGCGGAAGGGGAACGCCAGTCCCGGATCCTCAAAGCCGAAGGTGCCCGCCAGCAGGCCATCTTGGAAGCGCAGGGTGAGCAGCAGGCCGCGATCCTCCGTGCCGACGGTGAAGCCAAAGCCATTGAACGGGTCTTCCAGGCGGTGCACGCCAACAACGCCGACGCCAAGCTGCTGGCGTACAAGTACCTGGAGACGCTGCCGACGCTCGCACAAGGCCAGGGCAACACGTTCTGGGTGATCCCCGGGGAGCTCACCCAGGCGATCCAGCACTTGAGCCAGGCGTTCGCCCCGAACCGCGAGGGCGCTTCCGCTGAGACAGCGCAGGAGGAGCCGGCTGCTGCAGCGGAGACACCTCCCGAGCTCACCCAGAGCGACGGCCCCAGCGCTGAAACGCTGCACGCCGCCGACGTGGCCGCTGACCAAGCGGCCAAAGCGGTCAAAGAAGCGAAGAATGAGGCCCAGGCCGCAGCTTCTCCCCATTTGCCGAGCCAGCGCGACACGCAGTCGTAGGGCGGGTCTCGCCCGGAATGTTTTCCAGGGCTGTTCCCGCCCCGGTACCGGGGCGGGAACAGCCGAGCACGGTGGTGCGCACAACGAAAAAGGACGGATCCGGGATGTCGCTCGCACATCAGATCCCGGCCATCCTTTTTTCGTTTTCCCGCACAGTCCACCCGATTCTCACTCCGCACGAGGAGCCATTCCTTTCCTCTCCCTGCCCGACCAGTAAATACGTTGAGAAATACGGTGGGAGGAGGGGTGGCTCAGGGATGCTGCGGGACTGGGAAATGGCGTCGGCGCGGCAGCCAGGCACACCATAAATCCGCTGCTGTTTCGGTGTTGCGAACACCGGGGTGCGCCCGTGCCGCCCCGCCGTAGAGTGCGGTGCGGGCGGCGCTAGTCGACGAGCAGCAGTTTGCCCATGGTTGCCCGGGAGGCCAGGTCGGTGTGGGCCCGCGACGCCTCCGCCAGCGGGTAACGTCCCCCGATCTGCACGGCAAGTTCCCCGGAAGCCACGAGGCCCAACACCGCGGAGGCGCGTTCGAGCAGCTCCTCCCGGGTGCGTGTGTAGTGGCCGAGCGACGGCCTCGTCAGATAGACCGAGCCGGCAGCGTTGAGCCGCTGCGGGTCGAACGGCGGCACCACCCCGCTGGACTGTCCGAACAGCACCAGCATGCCGCGAGGGCGGAGGCAGGCCAGGCTTACGTCGAAAGTGGCCGCGCCCACGCCGTCGTAGACGACCGGCACCCCTTCCCCGCCGGTGAGCCGCCGTACTTCGGTGGTGACATCCTGCTCGGTGTAGCGGATGACTTCGTCGGCCCCCACCGCGCGGGCTTGGCGCTCCTTGGCTTCGGTGGAGACGGTGCCGATGACTCGGGCCCCGCGCCGCTTGGCGAGCTGGACGATGAGCTGCCCGGTGCCGCCGGCGGCGGCATGCACCAGGACAGTGTCGCCCTGCTGGATCGGATAGGTCGAATGGGTGAGGTAGTGCGCGGTGAGCCCTTGGAGGAGGACCGCGGCAGCCTGGTCAAGGGTGACCTCGTCGGGGACGGGCACGAGGTCTTTGGCGGCGGCCACGGCACGCTCCGCATACGAGCCGCGCAGCGCGACGGACGCCACGCGGTCGCCCACGGACACTTCGGTGACGCCCTCCCCCACGGCACTCACCACACCCGCGCCCTCACTGCCCGGGATCCACGGAAGGGACACAGGGTAAATGCCGGTGCGCTGGTAGATCTCGATGAAGTTGACCCCACGGGCCGCGATGTCGACGACGGCTTCTCCAGGGCCGGGGACCGGATCGGCGGTCTCGGTGGGCCGCAGGACTTCCGGACCGCCGGTCTCCTCGACAACGATGGCGCGCATGCGTGGCCTCCTCGCATTCGCGGGCACCGTGCCCGCGCAACAGGACAGACGTTACTGTTACGACCTTTCCCGCTGCCCGCCGTCCAACTGGTACACGGCAAAGTCGTCGAAGACGACCACGATGTTGTCGCCTCCGCCGATTCCCCGGCCGGCCAGCATGCCGGCCTGGGGGGCGTCTTCGCCGTCATAGGGCAGCGGGTTGGTGTCGACCGCCTCCAGGACGTGCTCCCCGTTGAGCCACAGGTTGAGGGTGACCGTGTCGGCTTCGGGGTCCAGTTCGCAGGTGAAGTCGAACGTGTTGACCGGCGCTTCCTCGGCGTCCCTGCTGGGAGTGAGGAAACCGGAGACGGGTTTGGCGGTGACTTCCTCCAGGTGGGTGGAGCCTTGTTCGCCGCCGTGGCGGCGGATCTGGGCTGCGCTGCCGTCCACGCGCACCGTGGCGGAGTAGTAGGTGACGTTGTCTCCGTCGTCGTTGTAGAAGCAGTGCAGCCCGTAGGTTCCGTAGTCCGGTCCGGACACCACCTGGGTGGTGGCGCTGACGCGCACCTGCTCCGGAAGTCCGGCGGGGGGAGCGACCGAGACCGTGGAGGTCCGGGTGTCCCCGTCCGCGCTGAGCGCGTAGCCGCCCTGGTAGTAGCCCGACCAGGAGAAGGTGTTCTCAGGGTCGAAGTCGTAGCCAGCCCACCCGTCCTGGTGGGTGAAGTCGTCTGCGTAGACCTGCATGCCTTCGGGCACTTCAGGGGAGCGGAACAGCACCAGTCCGCCGATGACTGCCCCGGCGAGGAGGGCGACAGCGCTCCCACCGGCGATCGCTATCGCGGGAGAAAAGCGTGTGCCCCGCGTCTTCTGCTCGGTGCCGTTGCCGCCCGGCGGGGTGGGGGCAGCCCAGGGCGGAGTCTGCGGAGAATGCTCGGGGAAGGGGGGAGCGGCTGCGGGCTGCCCGGCGGGAGGAGTAGCCCCGGGGTGTCCGGCGGAGGGTGTAGCGCTGGGCTGTCCGCCGGGAGGAGTGGTGCCCGGCTGGGTGGGAGGGGCCGCTGCTGCCGCGCCCACCTGGGCGGGCACGGCAGCCGGGTTCGGTCCGGAGGGGACCGCTTCCGGCCGCGAGGTGGCAGGCGGGGTCCAAGAGCGCACGACGGTCTCGTGGACCGCGTCCAGGCTCATCTCCTCTTGTCCGACCAGCCGGCTGAGAAGCTGCTGGGCGGTGGGGCGGTTGTCGGGGAATTTGTCCAGCGCGCTTTCCACGAGTTCCCGCAGTGCCGGGTCGAGCCCGGACAGGTTGGGCTGCCCGGCGACGATCTGGTGGAGCACTGCCGGAACAGTGGGGGCGTCGAAGGGGGCCCGCCCGGTGCCCGCGTAGGCGACGAGGCACCCCCACGAGAAGATGTCGGACATGGGGGTGGGGGGTTCGCCCGCGATGAGCTCCGGCGCCAGGTAGGCGGGGGTGCCCATGAGCTGGCTGGAGCGGGTCACCGCGGTGTCGTCGTCCAAGGCGCGGGCGATACCGAAGTCGATCACCTTCGGCCCCACCGAGGACAACAGCACGTTGGCGGGTTTGAGGTCGCGGTGGATGACGCCCGCCCCGTGGATCGCGGTGAGCGCCGCGGCAACCCCCATGGCGAGGCTTTCCAAGGTCCCGCCGTACATCGGACCGTCGGCCTGGATCGCTTCAGCCAGGTTGGGTCCTGCCACGTACTCGGAGACGATGAACAGCGGATCGCCCTCCAACTGCGCGTCGAGTACGGCGGCGGTGGAGAACCGGGCGACCCGGCGTGCCGCTGCCACCTCACGCGCGAAGCGTTGGCGGAACGCGGGATCCTCGCTGAGGTCAGGACGGATCAGCTTGATCGCGACAAGACGTTCCGCAGTGTCTTTACCGAGGTAGACCGTTCCCATACCGCCACGGCCTAGACGACCCACGATGCGGTAGGCGCCCAATTCTGTCGGGTCGCCGGGGCGGAGGGGTTTGGCGCGCTCGTGCCCGTTTCGCGTCACGGTAGGGATTCCTTAGAGGGACAAGGGGGTGCGGTTCGCCTCCCAAAGCCTAGCGATCTCGCCTGGGACAAGGGCGGAGGTATCGCTGCCTGGACGGTCGCAGTCAACCACGAAACCGGGGCATAAGGCGACTCAGTGTGGCAGGGCAGCGTACGGGCACCTTCCCCATTTCCCCTACGCAGCGTGATCTTCTCCCCTATCATTAGAACGCTTGTTCGAACACAGGTGCGAGTTCGGGCACTGGCCGGTCGTGGACGCGCTCATACCGGGAAAGGTGGGGAGCGGTGATGGCAGGACGGGACTACGGGGTCCCCGTGCAGGTCTGGGATCACTACGGGCGGCCGACACGATTCGCATGGCAGGGGCGGATCCACGTAGTCCAGCAGATTCTCGACCACTGGGTGACGGTGCGCGAGGACTACAGCGGCAACGGCAAACGACCGGAGCGGGTCTTCTGGCGGGTCCGTGCCGGCGTTGGGGCGGGCCTCGGGTTGTACGAGCTGCGGTACGACTCCACGACTGAAGACTGGCTGCTGGCCCGGACCGGGTGAGCTGGAAACGCAGCCACGGCGGAGCGGGCGCGCGCCCAGGCGGGTGGGGCCGCGCGCCCGCCGCGTCCCGGGCACGGCGGGATGGGACTACCGAGCGGCAGAGTCCTGGACTGGCGCGGCGCCGCGGGGGTTACTCCGGTACCAGGTTCGCTGCCGCCATCACGACGACGCCCACCACGGCCAGGCTCAGGTTGGCGTACAGCTCATAGCCGGCGAGGAAGTCGAGGTGGGGCAGGATCACCCGGTTGAAGACGTTCAGCAGGAGTCCCATGATCGGCTGGACGTAGAGATGGTCGATGGCCCCGCTGATGCCCATGAGCATCAGCACGAATCCCACTGTCTGCATCATTGACCGCATGCCGGTGACGCTAGACAGGCCACTCGGTCACGCGGATCGGTCAAGAGCACACGTTGGATTGACGGAAGTCGCCGTGTGGCCTCGCGGGCAGCGACGAAAGTAGCGACTGCGGTGACTTCGGTATGGTCTCGGGCCGCGCACCGGAAGACCCCGGCGCAGGGACCGTAGGCTCTTCTCAAGATGACTGCAGCCAAGCGTCCCCGCCGCCTCCGCGACTGGCTCGTGGACTTCGCACTGTTCGCCCTGGCCGTCGTCTGGGGCATCGTACTGTCCGGGCTGCGGATCAGCGCAGCCGAGGTCCCTAGCGTCGTCCCCGCATGGCTGTTCACCCTGGATCAAGCGGTCGGCGCATTGGGCTGCGGGGCGCTGTGGTTCCGCCGCCGCTGGCCCACCGAGGTAGCGGTGGCGCTCGTGCTGCTGTCGAGCTTCTCGGAGATGGTGTCCGGGGCGATGTTGGTCGGGCTGTTCACGGTCGCCGTGCACCGGCCGCCGCGCACTTCGCTGACGGTTTTTGCGCTCAGCCTGCTCGCTGCCGTCGCCTATGCGCTGCTGCGTCCCGAACCCGGCGCTCCCGGCCTGCTGCTGTTCTTCATCGGCGCGGCCTGTCAAGGCACCGCCACCGGCTGGGGACTGTTCGTGCACCACCGCCGCCGGCTCCTCGTGTCGTTGCGGGAACGCGCAGAGGCGGAGGCGCGACGCGCAGCCCGGGAGGAGATCGCCCGCGAAATCCACGACGTTCTCGGACATCGGCTGTCCCTGCTGAGCGTGCACGCCGGAGCGTTGGCGTACCGTCCCGACGCGCCCCCTCAAGACATCGCCCGCGCTGCCCGCGTGATCCGGGAAAGCGCCCACCAGGCGCTGCAGGACCTCCGCCAGGTGGTGGGTGTGCTGCGCGCCCCGGTCGGAGAACTGCCGCAGCCGGTGTTCGCCGACCTTCGCTCGCTCGTGGCTGAGGCCGAGCAGAGCGGGATGCGGATTCGCCTGGTCCAGGAGGTGGCCGGGGAGGTTCCCGACGCGTTGGGCCGGACCGTCTACCGGATCGTGCAGGAAGCGGTGACCAACGTCCGCAAGCACGCCCCAGGTGCGGCGGTGACCGTGGCGGTCAACGGGGCGGCAGGCACCGGGCTGGATGTGGCGGTGACCAATACCGCGCCGACAGCCCCCGCCAAAGCGGGCCAGGCTCCTGGCCCAGGGTACGGGCTGCTGGGCCTGGCGGAACGGGTGCGGGTCGCCGACGGGGAGCTGGAGTACGGGCCGCTTGCCGACGGCGGGTGGCGGCTTACGGCTCGACTACCCTGGCCGTCGTGACCCAGCCTGCCGATCCGCCGATCACTGTGCTGCTCGTCGACGATGATCCGCTCGTGCGCGCCGGCTTGACCATAATGCTGGGTGGGGCACCGGACCTGCGGGTGGTGGGGGACGCGGGCGACGGCGCCCAAGCGCTCGCCCTCGTCGACGAGCACCACCCGGACGTGGTGCTCATGGACATCCGCATGCCGGGCATGGACGGGCTGACCGCGACCGAGCGGCTGCGTGCCCGGCGCAACGCCCCCGAAGTGATCGTGCTCACCACGTTCGACGCCGATCAGCACGTCCTGCGTGCGCTGCGTGCCGGGGCCGCCGGCTTCCTGGTGAAGGACACTCCGCCCGAAGAGATCGTGGCGGCGGTGCGGCAGGTGGCCCGCGGCAACCCGGTCCTGTCCCCGACCGTCCTGCGCAGGCTCATCGCGCGGGTCGCCGACCCTGAGGCAGACCTGCGGCGGAGCCGTGCCCGGCAGCGGCTCGCCCACCTCAACGACCGGGAGCGCGAGGTGGCGGTAGCGGTGGGCCGCGGCCTGTCCAACGCGCAGATCAGCGCGGCCCTGCATCTGAGCGTGCCGACGGTGAAAACGCACGTCTCCGCCATTCTGGCCAAGTTCGGTTTCACCAACCGGGTCCAGATCGCCCTGCTGGTGCATGACGCGGGCCTTCTCGACGACGCGACGCCCTGAACTGGTCAGTACCCTTCCCACGCGGTGCGGTGGTAGTCGATGATGCGCGGGTTCAGCAGGGTCGACGGCTGGGATTCGCCCTGCGCCCCAGGCCGCCGGTCTTTGGGGAAGACTTGGGCGGCGTGCAGGACTGCCGCGTCGAGGAAGTCGGTGTCGGGCAGGTCGTCGGGGAGGGTGAGTGCGGGGGCACGGTCGGTCGCGGCGAGGAAGAACCCCCAGTCGCCGAAGCTGGGCACGTCCACGTGGTAGGGGGTGGTGTGCAGTCCGGCTTCCTCCATGCTCTGTCCGACACTCCAGTAGGCGCGGGAGGCGAAGTACGGAGACCCGGCTTGGACGACGACCCGCGCTTCTTCCGCCATAGCCTGCCGGACCAGTCCGTAGAACTCCACCGAATACAGTTTGGCGGTGTTGACGTCGTCGGGGTCGGGGAGGTCCACGACGATCGCGTCGAACTGCTCGGTGGTGGTCCGCAGCCAGGTGAACGCGTCGTCGTGGACGACGGTGACGCGTTCGTCGGCGAACGCATCCCGGTTGAGCGCGGTGATGCGGGGGTGGGTGCGAGCCAGGTCAACTACGGCCGGGTCGAGGTCGACGAGGACAACGCGTGCCACGTCCGCGTATTCGAGGATTTCGCGCAGGGCCAAGCCGTCCCCGCCGCCGAGGACGAGCACGGTGCGGCGCGGCCCGTTCATCACCGGGTGGACGAGCGACTCGTGGTAGCGGTACTCGTCCAGGGAGGAGAACTGGAGGTCGCCGTTGAGGAACAGCCGAAGGTCGGTGCGGGCGAGGTTCTCCGTGAGGACGATCTCCTGGTAGTCGGAGCGTTCCGCGTAGACCACTGGGTCTCGGTAGAGGGCTTGGCGGGCGTCCACTTCGAACCGCTCGGACAGGGCGAGTGCGCTCCCGGACACCGCCATGACCAGGGCGAGCCCGGCGGCGAGTCCGATCCTGCCGCCGCGGGTGAGGGAGTGCCGGAACAGCCAGAGCACGATCGCTATTCCGGTGACCGCGTTGAGGATGCCGACCAGGAGCACGCCTTCCAGCAGTCCGAAGACGGGCAGGAGCAGGAAGGGGAAAGCAAGGCCGCCGATGAGGCCGCCCACGTAGTCGGCGGCGAACAGGTCAGCGACCGCACTGGCGGCCTCTTGACGGCGTATGCGCTGGATGAGGGTCATCAGCAGCGGGATTTCCGCGCCGATGAGGACACCGATGAGGAAGGACAGGCTGACGAGGGCGGGCTGGTAGAGCGAGAACCAGGCGAACGCCGCATAAAGGATCAGGACGGATAGGCCGCCAAGCAGGGACAGCAGGCCTTCCACCACGGCGAACCAGAACGCGGGCCGGTGGGTGAGCTGTTTGGAGGCCAGGGATCCGACGCCCATGGCGAAGACCATGACCGCCAGGACCACGGACGCCTGGGTGATGGTGTCGCCGAGCAGGTAGCTGCCGAGGGCGACGAGAGCGAGCTCGTAGACGAGGCCGCACGCGGCGCAGACGAAGACCGCGAACAGCACGACGAACCGGGCGATCCGCGGGGGCAGGGGCAGGCGTTCCTTCTGCTCGGCTGGTTGCGCCGGTGTGGTGTCGACCATCAGTAGATGGCGGTGGCCACGACCGCTGCGACCGCGAGGTGGGCGGAGGCGTTGACCCAGGCGGCAGGGTGCAGTTCGTTCTCCGCGACGATCGAGCCGAGCTTGCCGGGGGTGAGCAGGTCGATGAGGAGGAAGGACAGTGCCATGAGGAGGAGGCCGACCAGTCCGTAGACAACGGTGGTGACCAGCCCGGCAGCGAGGTCGTTGGCGCTCGCGGCGATGGCGGTGGACACGACGATGGCCACGCCGAGGGTGTTGGACGCAACGATGAGCGTCGCGTTGCGGTTGCGGTTCGTCCAGATCAGTTCGTGGAGCTTGCCAGGGGTGAGTAGGTCGACGATCAGGTAGCCGAGAGCCATGAGCGCGATACCGACTACGCCGTAGGCCAGGCAGGCGACGACGTCGATGAGCAGTGGGTGCATGGGGGTTTCTCCTTCGGTTGAGGGGTGGGAGCGGGTAACACTATTTGCCCCAGCCCGGGCCGCCGCCCCGGGTGGAGCTGCCGCTGCGGTTGGAGCTGCTGTCGCTGCTGTCGACACCGACGTGCCAAGAGAAGCGGTTCCTCTTGCTGCATCCGACGTAGACGTACTCCCCGTTCTTCAGGTCGTAGGCACCGCCGTTGGGGTTGTATATGTAGCGGATTTCGCGGCGGTAGTCGCCAGTGCCGTCGGGCCGGTAGACATAGTCGCTGCCTCGCCGGTCGTAGTCGCCTCGGCCAGGGCTGTAGGTGTACACGATGTCGCGGTCGTAGTCGCCGCAGCGGGACCAGGAGCTGCTGCAGGAGGCGACGAAGACGACGATGAGCGCCAGCAGGCCCAGTCCGATGAGGACTTTCTTCTTGGCGGGGGCGGAGTTGTCGGGGTCAACGGCCATGACCGGGGTCCTCTCTTCCGGAGAGCGGAGGGTGGAGGTGGGTGGTGGACACGGTGGTCACCAGTTCTCCGGTCTGCGGGTAGGCGTGCCAGGTGTACCAGTGCAGGACCGGCCCCGCCCCGGCTACGAGCAGCGCGGTGATCGCGAGGGGGTTTCCGGGGAAGACGGCGAGGAGCGCCCCGGGGTGTTCGGCGAGCCGGTCGCGGACCGTGGTGGTGCGGGCGGTGAACTCGGCGCGGTCGAGGCGGTGCACGGAACTGGTGAAGTGGTAGCGCGCCGTTCCCGGCACGCGGAGGGCTGCCTCGGCGGGCAGTCCGCCGCCGACATCCGGCAGGCAGGCGACGGTCTCCACGAACCGGGTGGGCCCGTGGTCCACCACCACCTGGTGGGAGGCGCCCAGCACGCAGAGGCGGACACGGGCACCGGCCAGGGCCACGGTCCGGCTGACGAGCGGTTCGACGGGACCGTGGGTCACACTCCACGCCAGGTCGGCGGCGCGGGTGTCACTGAACGGGACATCGACGGCGATTCTCATCTCGGTTGCGGCTCAGTTGCCGCCGGGGTAGACGGTGACGGTCGCGGGGGTGAGCTCGGTGCCGACGCTGGCTTCCCACGAACCGTGGTCGAACCGCTCGAATGCGAGGCGTTCTCCGCTGGGTGCCTGGTAGTCGGCGTAGTCCATTCCTCCGCTGGCGCGCAGCCCGGTGGTGCCTTCCGACCGGTAGGAGGCGGTGCCGCGTTCCACCAGCCGGTAGGTGACGCCGTCGACGGTGAGCGTGGCAGGGCCGGGAACGACGTCCAGGTCGGGGCGGCTCGTCCACAGCACCATCCGCACATCGGGGTCTTCTTCTACGGAGAGCCAGCGCCGCTGTCCGGTGCCGCCTTCGTCTACGAAGTGCTCGGCCCATTGCCAGCCGCCTTCCGACAGCCGCAGGGTGCCGCGTACCCACACCCGTTCGATCCCGATGTCGAGCATGTCCCCGACTTTGATGGCGCGCGGGTCGCCTTGCGGGCCCGAGTCGGCGAAGGGGTCGCGCAGCGGGGCGGGGGCGGGCGGCGGTGCAGCGGTTTTCCGGCTGCGGACGAACAGGTAGATGAGTGCGGCCGCTGCCGCGATGAGGACCGCCAACAGGATCACTGTGCGCACGCCGGTGTCTCCTACTTCTCAACTGTGCTGATGGTGACATGTCGGGATGGCGAGCGTCCATCCCGGTCCGCCAGAGGGCTGCCGGGAGTCAGACGGACAATCGGATCCCCTCCGCCGATGTAGTTATTGATTCGTTATCTATTTTTCGAGTGGGGTTCCCCATATGTTCCCCTGCGGACGTTGATGACCGCAGGCCAGCACGCTTTTCGAACAGGGGAAGCCGGGTGGTGTCCGCTTCCGGCCGGGGCGGCGGGTTAGTTCCGGGCAGTACAGAGCAGAAGTGAAGGGGACAGTGGAGGCCCTATCGAGGGGGAGGCTGCCATGCCCCAGCACGGCGATACAGCGAGAGTCGATGTCGAAGCGCTACGCGACCTCTTGGACGGCCGTTGGGCTGCGGTGCGGCGCCGCGCCCGCGACATACTCCGCGGCCCGGAGTTCACCCCCCGCTACGGGCTGAGCGTGGCGGAGCACCGCGCCCGAGTCACCGAGCAGTTGCACGCCTTGGCGCGTACCGACCTGGCCCGCTACGGCTTCGACCCGCGGTACGGGGGCCGCGGAGAGGTGGGCGCCTCCGTGGCAGCGTTCGAAATGCTCGTCTGCGATCTGTCGCTGATGGTGAAGATGGGTGTGCAGTGGGGGCTGTTCGGCGGCGCGATCCAGGCGCTGGGCACCGAATACCACCACGCCACCTACCTGCCGGGGGTGATGTCGCTGGAGATCCCCGGCTGTTTTGCCATGACGGAAACCGGTCACGGCTCTGACGTGCAGCGGCTCCGCACCACCGCCACCTTCGACCCGAACACAGACGAATTCGTCGTCCATACCCCCGACGAAGCGGCCCGCAAAGACTACATCGGCAACGCCGCCCGCGACGGCCGGCTCGCCGTCGTGTTCGCGCAGTTGATCACTGGCGGGCAGCGGCACGGGGTGCACGCCCTGCTGGTCCCCATCCGCGACGCCGACGGCACCGTACTGCCCGGGATCCGCATCGAAGACTGCGGGCCTAAGGCAGGGCTCAACGGAGTGGACAACGGCCGTATCTGGTTCACCCAAGTCCGGGTGCCGCGCACCGCGCTGCTCAACCGGTACGGGGATGTGGCCGCCGACGGCACCTATTCCAGTCCGATCGAGAACCCGAACCGGCGGTTCTTCACTATGCTCGGCACGCTCGTCCGCGGCCGGATCAGCGTGGCCGGGGGTGCTGGCATGGCGGCGAAGACCGCGCTGGCGATCGCGATCCGCTACGGGCAGGTGCGCCGCCAGTTCCTCCGCCCCGGCAGCGACAGCGAGGTGGCGCTGCTGGACTACCTCGCCTACCAGCGCCGTCTGCTGCCGGCTCTGGCCCGCACCTACGCGCTGCACTTCGCCCAAGAGGAGATGGTGTCCCGGTTGCACGACGGTTTCACCGACGGGCCCCTGGACGAGCGAGCGCAACGGGAATTGGAGGCGCACGCTGCCGGGTTGAAGGCGGTCGCCACCTGGCACGCCGTCGACACCATCCAGACCTGCCGGGAAGCGTGCGGCGGGGCAGGCTATCTGGCGGAGAACCGGCTTCCCCAACTGCGCGCGGACACGGACGTGTTCACCACCTTCGAAGGCGACAACACGGTGCTGCTGCAGCTGGTGGGGAAAAGCCTGCTCACCAACTACCGCCAGGAGTTCGGCAACCTTGACCCGCTGGGCATGGCCAAGTTCGCGGCCGGGCAGTTCCTCGGCACCGTGATCGAGCGCACGGCTGCCCGCTCACTGCTGGACCGCCTGGTCCAGGCTGCCCCGGGGCGCGGAGACGAGGACGACCTGCGGAACCGGGAATGGCAGCGTGCCCTGCTGGCAGACCGGGAGAACCACGTGCTGGAAGGGCTGGCGCGCCGGCTCCGCGCCGCCCCCGCCGATGCCGACCCGTTCGACGTGGTCAACAACGTGCAAGACCATGTGCTGCTCGCAGCCCGCGCCCACGTGGACCGGCTGGTGTTCGAAGCGTTCGCTTCCGGTGTCGCCCGGATTGAAGACGAAGGCACGCGGGCGGTCGTGGAGCGCCTGTGCGACCTGGCTGCGCTCTCCCTGGTGGAGCAGGAGCGCGCCTGGTTTCTGGAGCACGGGCGGCTCACCCCGGCCCGGGCCAAGGCGGTCACCGCGACGGTGAACGCGCTGTGCCAGGAGCTGCGCCCTCACGCCCGCGACCTGGTGGACGCGTTCGGGTTGAACGACGAATGGTTGGCCGCGCCGATCGCGCTGGGCGCGGAAACCGCCCGCCAAGATCAGCAGGCGCGGGCCCGGGTGCCGGTGGGCGCGGAGACGTGAAATGCTGCAATCAGCAGTCCTGCGGCGGTCGCACCACGGTACGGTGCACGACCTCGTCGATGACGGTGAGGGTCTGCGTGGAGTTGACGCCGGGAAGCGACTGCAGTCGGGTGAGGATGAGGTCGCGGAGCTGATCGGTGTTGGCCAGCCGCACCAGCAGCACGATGTCCGCCGACCCCGCGACGTACCAGCAGTATTCGACTTCGGGGTAGGAGGAGATGATCTCGCGGTTGGCCCGCCAATCGGGTTGGCTTCCCGAGATCAGGATGAGCGCGGTGATGCCGAGCCCCATCCGGGCGTGGTCCACGACCGCGGAGTAGCCGCGGATCACTCCCTCGTCGGTGAGCCGCTTGATGCGGTTGTAGGCGGTGGCCCGGGAGATGTTGACCATTTCGGCGAGCTCACTCACGCCGATCCGCGCATCCTGCGCGAGCGCGTCGATGATCGCCTGATCGATCTTGTCGGGCGCCCTGGCCGGCCGCCGCGCATCACTGCCCACTGGTCAACCCTCGTCTTTCCGATCCGATCCGCACGAAGAGATAGCAAGACGGGGGAGTTCCGTCTACGGGATTTCTCATGAATTGAGACTGAAAAACCGTTCTACCAGCGAATTTCCTCAAAAGTGGGGAAGTCCACACACGAGACCGCTTGGCTGTGGACGGTGTTCCACCCAGTCGCGAGGAGGTCCCATGCCTGTTCCCACCGCGGTCCGCACCCGTTTGAAAGGTTTTCTTCCGGTCGACGCAGAGATCCGCTACGTCTTCCCTGCCACGTGGAACGATTCAGCGACCTGCTACGTGGTGGTCACGGACACTTCGGTGGTGGTGGTCGCGAACCGCAGATTCCGCAAGAAACGTCCCCGCGAAGTGTGGCGGGTCTTTCCGCGGAACACGCGTATCGGACCGGTGGATACGCACTTGGTCCCCACGTTCGAGCTGGGCGGCCGCGAGTTCACCGTGGATGACGAGTACGTTCCGGTCATCAACGCCGCCGACGCGGAGCTCTCCCCGGACGTGCTTCCCCCGGACCCGCTGTGGGGGTGGGGAGAGCAGCCGTGACCTGGCCAGCTGAGGCACGGCAGCGGGCCTAGGATTGCCGCATCCCCGCAGCGGATCGGGGTCTCGACGGGGCAGGTGAGCGAGCTGCTCCGCGGTCCGTGGGCTGACGTCGGCCCCGGGTGCTGCGGGCTGGAGGGACCGTGCAGGCAGGGGCGGGGACCCCTCCTGTTCTGGGCCCCGCCGGTCTCGTCCTGTTCCCCGTCACCGGTCCGGGAGTTCCCGGTCAGATTTTCTTCACCACATCCGCCAGCAGGACACCGGCCTCTGTCGCGGCGGCCCGCCCAGTGCGGAGCACGTCCTCGGGCAGGATCGGGCCTCTGCCCAGGCCCGCGGCGAGATTGGTGACCAGGGAGAGGGCGAGCACGCGGGCGCCGAGTTCCCGGGCAGCGATCGTTTCCAACACCGTGGACATCCCCACCAGGTCCGCGCCGAGCGTGCGGAGCATGCGGGCCTCGGCGGGGGTTTCGAACTGCGGCCCAGGCAGGGCCGCGTAGACGGCTTCCGGGAGCGACGGGTCAACTTCGCGGGCCACGGCGCGCAGCTCAGGGCTGTACGCGTCGGTGAGGTCCACGAACCGCGGACCGACGACGGGAGACCGTCCCGTCAAGTTGATGTGGTCGGCAACCAGCGCCAACTGGCCTACTTCCAGGTTCGGGTCGAGGGATCCGGCAGCGTTGGTGAGCACGACCGTGTCCGCACCCGCCGCCACCGCGGTGCGCACGCTATGCACCACCGTGTCCGCGTCGTGCCCCTCGTACAAGTGGGGGCGGCCCAGGAACACCAGCATGTCCCCCCGGTGCCCGGACACGCTCCGCACCAGCCCTTGGTGTCCCAGCGCGTAAGGCTCCACAAACCCGGGAAGCTGGGTGACGTCGATTTCCACACCGGAAGCACCCAACGCGTCGGCTGCCGCGTTCCACCCCGAACCGAGGATCACCGCGGTGGTGTAGCGGTCGACCCCGGTACGGGAACGCAGCCGGTCTGCTGCGGCTCGGGCGCGGGCATGTGCCTGAACGCTCACCTGCTCTTCCTCCTCCCACGCACGAGAAACGGCGGAAAATAACCACCCTACTCGGAGCGTCTCGCGTCATCTTCCTTCCAGCGCAAAATCAGGGCGTGTCTCTGCGCTGACCTTGACCTACGCTGGGAGCGCGGAGAAGAGGAGGCGCCCCATGGCCGAATTCCGGCTGTCCAGTGACGACGATGTCGACCTGCGCAAATTGGCCACGGCCTTGGTGGAGTCGCAGGGGTGGCCCCGCGACCGGGTGAAGATCTGGGACCGGCGCGACGGCGAGGTTGTGGTCACCGTCGACGACGCGCTCCTCCGCCCGCCGCGCCCGAATCCGTGGAACTCCCCCGTGTACACGCCCCGGGAGATCCACCGGGCCTGTGAACTGCTGCGGCGGAACGACCCGTCGCTGGCCGGGGTGGACTTCACGGTCTTCCGCAAGGAAGCCACCCGGTTCTTCGCCGCCGGATGGTCCGTGGCGGACCTCCAGTACGCGCTCACTACCCGCCCCGACGGGATGCCGTGGCCGCGCGGCGAGGGCTACCAGGGCACCGAATGGTTGGAACACCGGCTGCGGCGCTGGAAGACCCCCAACGGCAGTATCCGGCCGTCGATCTCCCAGGAGAAGGCGCAACTGCGGGTGGTGAGCCGTGCCGGGCTTCCCCCCGACCTCGGGCTCCCCCACGATGAGCCCCGCCCGGCGACAGCGGCGCGGCCCGAGGTGGCACGCACCTCGATCGACGACGCCCGGCGGCTGGTGCGGGCGCACACCCGCACCACCGGGGATTCGCTGGTGCACCGTGACCGCACGCAGGCGCGCATGTCGCGCAGCAGTCGGCGAGGTTGACACCCGCCCTGCTTTTTTGCCGGGGTTTCACCAGTTCCAGACGTTGTCGCAACCAGTGGCGGAGGGCCTGGAGCCGGACCGCAGCCTAGGGTGTGAAGTACCGGTTCCGGTTGGTGGGAGGCGGAGTAGATGGTGTGCCTCTGCCTCCCACCACTGCCCGTACGGCCTCAACCGGACCTGGTGTCGTCGACGCCTGTCGACTGGATGTGTCGGACCGTACAAGGCTGACGGACCGTCCATCTCGTGCTATCTCCCGGCCTGGCGCTGGCCCATGCCCGCCCCGGTCTCAAGCGTCACCGCAGAGGCCGGGGCCGGGTTTGGCCGCGCCTCTTCCCGGGCGTTTCCGCATGCGGCACGCCAGTCCTGGCCCTGTCACGTGTTCTGCTGCCGCCCAGTTCTTCCGGGGGTTCTCTGGTCTGGAGCGCGTCTGTGCCGGTGCGGCCGCTACTCCGCGGGAGGCGACGGCGGGGGCGAGGACAGGCGTGATCCGCCGTGGGGCGGCGAGGCAGGAGACCGGCCGGCCACCTGCTCGGCGGTCCAGCCGAGGAAACGCTCGAGGGGGCCGCGGCCCAGGAAAGTCTTCCACGCGGTGGCGAAGAGCAGTGCTCCGGCTACGAACATCTCCCACAGCCACGGCGGCGCTTCACCGGTGACGTCCCCCAGCGCGGCCAGCACCACGATGTGCCCCACGTAGCAGGTGAGGGCCATCGAACCGGCAGCGGCCAGCGGGTAGACCCCCCAGCGCAGCACGTCGGCGGCGAAGAGGCAGCCCACGAGGATGAGGAGCGCGGTTCCGACTGCCCCGGCGATTTCGAACGTGGTGCCGCTGTGGGGGGAGGACACCAGCAGCCAGGCCGGGGTGTCCACGGGAACCGTGCCGTGCCGGGAAGCGATCTCTTCTGCCGCCAGGTCGCGGAGCATGGCCCACCCTTCAGGGGAGACCGTGGTCTCCGCGGTGCCGTAGAACAGGGGGAGGAAAGTCGCGGCGATCCGGTCGATTCCGCCGAGCGGGTAGACGAGCAGCCATGACACGCCGTATCCGGCCAGGACCAGGACTGCGCCCAGGCCGGCCAGGACGCCGCGCACCGCTGGTGCATTCAGGTCGAGGCGGCCCACCGCCATACCGGCGACCACGAACGCCATGAACGTGAACGCCGGATAGTAGCCGTTGAGGAAGAAGTCGCCGAGGCCGGTGATCGAGGCCGGCGGGGACCCGGGGTCGCCCAGCACGGTGCGGAGCAGGAACGACAGTTGCGGCCCGAGGAGGGCGATCCCCGTGGCGATGGCGGCCAGCGGGGCCGGGCCCAGCCGCAGCAGCGGCACCGCGAGCAGAAAGTAGCCGGCGTAGTAGACCAGGATGACCGCGACCGAGGTGGCGAGTGCGTCCAGGAACACTCCGAGCAGGAGGAGCAGGACGGCGCGCACCAGGACTTTGAGGGTCACCCTGCGGAGCGGCTCCCCTTCCAGCGGGGTTTGCCGTCCCGACACGAGGGCGAGGGACACCCCGGCCAGGAACGCGAACAGGGCAGAGGAGCGGCCGCGCATCAGTTCGTGGAGGGTGTCGGCGGCGGAACCGTCCAGCAGGCCGATGGAGGTCACGCCCAAGTGGACAGCGAACATGCCGAACACGGCGAGCACCCGGGCAATGTCGACGCCGACCAGTCGTCCCGGCTCCGGCCACGCCGGACGGCGCAGGTGTGGTGTGGGCTGTGGATGCGGCACGTGGACCAGGGTAGGGGGTCGCGTGTTGATTCCCGATGAAGAAAGACCGGATTCGTCCCCGGTCCCGTGCCGCATCCCCGCGGACTGCGGTGCCGCCGGTTACGCGTCGCGGGACTGGTGGACGAAGTAGTCCAACGCCTCCGGGTTGGCGAGCGAGTCGCGGCTGACGACGCGTTCCGGTGGTTCTCCCATGAGGATGCGTTTGACGGGAACCTCGAGCACTTTGCCGGACAGGGTGCGCGGCACAGCCGGAATAGCCTGGATCCCGTCGGGCACGTGCCGCGGCGAGCAGTCTTCGCGGATGCCCTGTTTGATCCGCCGCACCAGGTCGTCGTCGAGCACGGTGTTCTCGCGCAGTACCACGAACAGTTCGATCCGGGAGCTTCCGTCGGACTGTGGCACGTCGACGACGAGGGCGTCGATGACTTCTTCCAGGGCCAGCACGGAGCGGTAGATCTCGCTGGTGCCCATCCGTACCCCGCCGCGGTTGATGGTGGAGTCGGAGCGCCCGTAGATGATCGCGGTGCCGCGGTCGGTGATCTCGATCCAGTCGCCGTGCCGCCACACCCCCGGGTACATGGAGAAGTAGCTGTCGCGGAGCCGGCTGCCGTCCTTGTCCCCCCAGAAGTAGAGGGGCATGGACGGGGCGGGACGGGTCACCACGAGCTCCCCGACTTCGCCTACGAGTTCGTTGCCTGCGCTGTCCCAGGAGGCCACTGCCATGCCGAGGGAGCGGGCCTGGATCTCTCCCTGGTAGACGGGCAGGGTGGGCACCCCGCCGACGAGGCAGCTGCAGATGTCCGTGCCGCCGCTGGTGGAGAACAGCCACAGGTCGGAGCCGAACTCCTGGTAGCACCACGCGAACTCGTCCGGGGACAGCGGGGAGCCGGTAGAGCCGATGGCGTGCAGCGCGGACAGGTTCCGCCCGCCGGTGGGGTGGATGCCCGCTTTCCGGCAGTTCGCCAGGTAGCCGGCGCTGGTGCCGAAGATGGTGATCCCGGCGCGTTCCGCCAGATCCCAGAGCACTCCCAGGTCGGGGTAGGCAGGGCTGCCGTCGTACAGCACGATGGACGCGTCCGTGAGCAGCACGCTGACCAGGAAGTTCCACATCATCCAGCCGGTGGTGGTGAACCAGAACACCCGGTCGTCGGCGTGGGCGTCCAGGTGCAGGTGCAGGTTCTTCAACTGCTCCAGCAGGATGCCGCCGTGGCCGTGCACGATGGCCTTGGGCAGGCCTGTGGTCCCCGACGAGTACAGCACCCATAGCGGATGGTCGAACGGCAGCGGGGTGAACTCCAGTTCCGCGCCTTCGCCCGCGGCTTCGAACTCCGCCCAGGACAGGGTGTCGGCGACAGGGCCGCAGCCCAGGTACGGCAGGACGACGGTGTGCTGCAGGCTGGGCATGCCGTCGCGCAGGGCTTTGAGCACGTCACGGCGGTCGAAGTCCTTACCGCCGTAGCGGTAGCCGTCCACGGCCAGCAGCACTTTCGGTTCGATCTGCGCGAACCGGTCGAGGACGCTGCGCACCCCGAAGTCGGGGGAACAGGACGACCAGGTCGCACCGATCGCGGCGCAGGCGAGGAATGCGGCCGTCGCCTCGGCGATGTTCGGCAGGTAGGCCACGACCCGGTCGCCGGGGCCCACCCCGAGGCTGCGGAGGGCCGCAGCGATCGCGGCGGTGCGGGTCCGCAGTTCTCCCCAGGTCCACTCGGTCAACGGCCGGAGTTCGGACGCGTGCCGGATCGCCACGGCTGATGGGTCACGGTCGCGGAAGATGTGCTCGGCGTAGTTGAGGGTGGCGCCGGGGAACCAGACGGCGCCGGGCATGGCGTCGGAGGCGAGCACTGTGGTGTACGGGGTGGCGGCGCGCACCCGGTAGTACTCCCAGATCGCGGACCAGAATCCTTCGAGGTCGGTTACCGACCAGCGCCACAGTGCCTCGTAGTCCGGTGCGTCCACACCGCGGTGCTCCCGCACCCAGCGGGTGAACGCGGTGAGGTTGGCGCGTTCTTTGCGCTCCTCGTCGGGACTCCACAGGATCGGCGGCTGCGGCTTGAGTGTCATGAAACGCGACCCCTTCGTGGACGGTGCGGATGCGGTGAGCGTCGGGTGCCTCCCCTAACGCTCCCCGGTGACGGAGTGTTGTGCACCACATCTAGCACGCGGGACGCGGAAACCGTATGGAGAAAACACCTACAACCCCGGCCGGACGGTGGGTTTCGGCCACACTTAGGGGTCGGGTGCCTGCTTGCCGGGCAGGGCAGTCCCGGGGTGCTGTGGTGCGGGCGGGAGGGCTGTCGCTTCGAGGTGTGCCGGCGGGACACTCCGGGCCTCAGCCGTACCCGCAACGGGGACAGTTCTCCTCCCTTCCGGGCTGGATGGTCCCTTCCCCCGAAATGCGGCGAGATCTCCCAGTCAGCCCGGAAAACACCCGCTGTGCCCAGGTACTCTTTGCTTCGAACAGACAGGCCGGACGGTCCACGGGGGAGGTTTGTGGGCAGCGGACCACGTGCGGCGACCAGACGACGGTTGTTCCTCGGTATCCCCGCTCTTGTACTTGTGACAGCGCTCACGCTGGTCTTGGCTGTCCCGACGGGGCGCGAGACGCTGTGGCGCATGTGGTGTGAGGCCACCCAGGACTGGTGCCTGGGGGTGCCGGTCGACTCCCGCGGACAGCCTGCGGAGGACGGCGAGTTTCTGCTGCTTTCTCCGGTCCAGGCAGCGACCTGGGGGAACTATTACGCGCTCGGGGATTCGTACTCTTCGGGGGACGGGGCCCGCGACTACTATCCCGGCACCGCGGTGAAGGGCGGTTGCTGGCGGTCCGCTAACGCCTATCCGGAGCTGGTCGCCGAAGCCTACGACTTCGCCGGACACTTGTCGTTCCTGGCCTGCAGCGGCCAGCGCGGCTACGCCATGCTTGACGCTATCGACGAGGTCGGCTCGCAGCTGGACTGGAACTCCCCTCACACGTCGCTGGTGACGATCGGGATCGGCGGCAACGATCTGGGGTTCTCCACGGTTTTGAAGACCTGCATGGTGCGGGTGCCGCTGCTGGACAGCAAGGCGTGCACGGACCAGGAGGACGCTATCCGCAAGCGGATGGCGAAATTCGAGACGACGTTTGAAGAGCTCATCAGCGAAGTGCGCACCCGCGCGCCGGACGCCCGGATCCTTGTCGTGGGCTACCCCCGGATTTTTCCGGAGGAACCGACCGGCGCCTACTACACGCTGACCGCGAGCAACCAGCGGTGGCTCAACGAAACCATTCAGGAGTTCAACCAGCAGCTCGCCGAGGCTGTCGCGGTCCACGACGAGGAGATTGCCGCGTCGGGCGGGGTGGGCAGCGTGGAGTTCGTGGACGTCTACCACGCGTTGGACGGCCACGAGATCGGCTCGGACGAGCCGTGGGTGAACGGGGTGCAGTTGCGGGACCTCGCCACCGGGGTGACTGTGGACCGCAGTACCTTCCACCCCAACGCCGCTGGGCACCGGGCGGTCGGTGAGCGGGTCATCGAGCAGATCGAAACCGGCCCGGGCCGTCCGCTCTATGCCACTTTCGCGGTGGTGGCGGGGGCGACCGTGGACACTCTCGCGGGCGAGGTGGGGTGACCCGGCTTACCGTCCGGCCCGCAGGTCTGCGAGCACTGCGGCGATCTGGTCCACTGCCCAGTGCAGTTCGTCTTCGGTGATGACCAGCGGCGGGGAGAGCCGGATCGTTGAGCCGTGCGTGTCTTTGACGAGCACACCCCGCTGCAGGAGCCGTTCGCACAGTTCTCTTCCGGTGGCCAGAGTCGGGTCGACGTCGATCCCAGCCCACAGGCCGATGCTGCGGGCCGCGACCACGCCGTTGCCGACCAGTTGGTCGAGGCGGGCGCGCAGCACGGGGGCGAGGGCGCGGACATGGTCCAGGTAAGGGCCGTCGCGGACGAGGCCCACCACGGCAGTGCCGACCGCGCAGGCGAGGGCGTTGCCGCCGAAGGTGCTGCCGTGCTGGCCGGGGCGGATCACGTCGAAGACTTCCGCGTCGCCTACCGCCGCCGCCACGGGCAGGATGCCGCCGCCCAGCGCTTTGCCGAACAGGTAGATATCGGCGTCGACTCCGCTGTGGTCGCAGGCCCGCACGGTGCCGGTGCGTCCCAGCCCGGACTGCACTTCGTCTGCAATCAGCAGGATGCCGGCACGGGTGCACAGGTCCCGGACGCGTGGCAGGTAGTCGGCAGGCGGCACGATCACCCCGGCTTCGCCCTGCACCGGTTCGACGAGGACTGCGACGGTGTCGGCGTCGATAGCGTCGGCGAGTGCCGCGGCGTCCCCGTAGGGCACGATGCGGAATCCTGGAGTGGGTGGTCCGAAGCCGCGGTAGGCGGCAGGGTCGGTGGAGAAGGACACGATCGTGGTGGTGCGTCCGTGGAAGTTTCCGCTGGCCACGACGATGACGGCGCGCCCGTCGGGGACGCCTTTGACCTCGTATCCCCATTTGCGGGCGATCTTGATCCCGGTTTCGACCGCTTCAGCTCCCGTGTTGACCGGAAGCACCTGTTCTTTGCCGACGAGATCGGCGAGCGCGGCGACGAACGGTGCGAACCGGTCGTGGTGGAAGGCGCGGCTGGTGAGGGTGATCCGGTCGAGCTGAGCGCGGGCGGCGGCGAGGAGTTCAGGGTTGCGGTGTCCGAAGTTGACCGCTGAGTATCCGGCGAGGCAGTCCAGATAGCGACGGCCCGCCACGTCGGTCACCCAGGCTCCTTCGCCGTGCGCGATCACCACGGGCAGCGGGTGGTAGTTGTGCGCGGATCGCCGTTCCGCCACGGCGATGTGCTGTTCGGCGGACCAGGATGCGGGGACGCTGTCTGCTCCCGATGGACGTGGGCTCATCGGACCGCTCCGATCTCCGGGGATCGTTGTCTGTTCGGGATACCCGCGTCGTTGAACGGTGATACATCCGTGATCAGGATCGTGGGGACCACTGGTGGCGCCGGTGCTGGGCGCCGCCGTGCGTGAGGGCCCCGGCTGTGCCGGGGTGGGGAGGGAGGACGGGATGGACTTGTGTGTGACCGCAGCGGCACAGCCGCTGCAGCGGAGAGGACACCGGGGTTCCCGGTGGGATGGGGGGCGCGGTCCGGCGGCTGGCACCAGCCGGTCGCCGCGGGGAAGGATCGCATGCGCAAGTACGTCGGGTGCTCACTCCGCTGCCACGGGTGCGCTGGTCGGACTGGCCGCGCCGCCCAGTCGGCCACCGACGCCACGGAGGTTTGAGAGATAACGCGCAGGCTCCCGCGCGCAGAAACGCCCCGTGAGCAACCGCACACCGTCGATTTCCCTGCTGTTTCCACCGCAGCACGGTGACGTTCCGCACACCTTTCGCTTCTCTTTTTCTTCCGACGGTGGTGCACTTCACAGCAGGGCGCCTGTTCCCCTGCCGCACATCGGGTTCTGCCGCGTTTGTCGCTTTTTCCAATAGCCAACCCCGGCCAAATGTGACCCAGGTCATAGATGCAAGATCGGTCGTCATACCCGCCCACGGGCACAACAGCAACAGAGGCGAAATATGACCGAAATGCGAGTTCTGGGAGCGGAGATCTGTTCGACCACTCACAGTGACCTCTCCTTGTCCGGCTTGCTGTCCGCCGTCGCGACAGCAGTCCCCCACCGACTCGCCCTCGTCGCGGGCCCGCGGCGCCTCACCTACGCCGAGCTGGACGCCCGCGCCACCCTCGTCGCCCGGCACCTGATCGACGCGGGAATCCGCCCCGGGGAGCACGTCGCCATCCTCAGCTTCAACCGGGCCGAATGGCTGGAGGCCGCATTCGGCGTCTGGCGTGCCAAAGCCGTCCCCATCAACGTCAACTACCGGTACGTCGCTGCGGAACTCCGCTACGTGCTCCGCGACTCCGACTCGGTCGCCCTCATCGCTGAACGCTCTCTCGCTGCCACTGTTGCCCGCATCCGGCACGAACTGCCGCTCCTGCGCCACGTCGTCCTCCTCGACGACGGCACCGGCGAGCACGGGGACGGCATCGACTACGAGACTGCCCTGGCCGACGCCGCCCACTCCACCACCCCGCTGCCCGCCACCAGCGGCGACGACCTCTACCTGCTCTACACCGGCGGCACCACCGGCTATCCCAAAGGCGTCATGTGGCGGCAGGAAGACATCTTCCACGTGGCTCTGGAACAGCGCCGCCGCGGCACCCCGCGGGCCACGAGCGCCGCAGTCGTCGCGGAACGCGCCGCCCGCACCACCCCGCAACGCATGCTCGTCCTCGGCCCGGTCATGCACGCCGCAGGCCAGTGGAACGCGCTGAGCATGCTGCTGTCGGGTTCCACCGTGGTGCTCAACACCGACCGGGTCTTCTCCCCCACCCGGACCGTGGAACTCGCCCACCGCGAAAAAGTGACCATCGTCCAGTGCGTCGGCGACGCCATGGCCCGCCCCCTCGCTCACGAGCTGCTGCGCAGCCCGGGACGATGTCCGAGCCTGACCACGCTCAGCTCCGGCGGCACCCCGCTCACCACGACCGCGCGCCAACTGTGGCGGGCGTGGAAACCGACCATCGCCATCCGCGACAACTACGGAGGAAGCGAAACCGGGGTGTGCGGCTCCGCCTCCGCCCGGCTCAGCGGAAAGACCCGGCGCTTCACCATGGGAGCGAGTGTCGCCGTCCTCGACGACCAGTTGCGCCCCCTGCCTCCCGGATCCGACCAGATCGGCCGGATCGCCCGCACCGGACGCATCCCCCTCGGCTACTACAACGACCCGGAGAAGACCGCGCAGACTTTCCCCGTCGACGCTTCCGGACGCCGCTGGGCACTCTCCGGTGACTACGGGACCATCGCCGCCGACGGCACGATCGAACTGCTGGGCCGCGGCGCCACCGTGATCAACACGGGCGGGGAGAAGGTCTACCCCGAAGAGGTGGAGGCCGTCCTCAAAACCCACCCGGATGTCGCCGACGCCATCGTGGTCGCCGCCCCCGACGAGCGGCTCGGCCAGCGGGTCAGCGCCGTCATCTCGCTGGCTGGAAACCGGCAGCCCAGCGACGCGGAGCTGCGCGACCACTGCCGCGAGCATCTCGCCGGGTTCAAGATCCCGCGCACCATCCGCATCGTCGACGAGGTCAAACGCACTGCCGCAGGCAAGCAGGACTACCGGTGGGCCTCCCGCATCGCGCGGGACGCGGGCCCTGTCCTCAGCCGCTGAGCTCTTCGGCTTTGCGTGTCGCTCCGCCGATCGTAATCCCCATAAACTTGGGTCGTTCCTGCCTGCCGGGCCACCGGTTCGTGCCCGAGCCACCGCACCAGGCAGTCTTTTGCGTTCACTTCCAGGCACCGGCCTTCATCTCGTACTTCACTGGGATACGGTCGGTCTCTCTTCCTCGACGAGAAGCAGGACATGGCAAAGTCACTCGGCACTCATCTCCTCAACGGCGTACGCGGCACCCTGATCGGAACCGCCGAAACCGTCCCCGGAATCAGCGGCGGTACTGTCGCCCTCATCACCGGTGTCTACGAGTCCCTCATCAACTCCGCGGGCCACGTCGTCACCGCGGTGCGACTGCTCGTCACCGACCTCCTCCGCGGAAAAGGCCTGGCGCGGGCCCGCGCCGAACTCACCCGCGCCGACTGGGGGACCGTCCTGGCCGTGCTCGTGGGCATGGTGCCCGCCGTGCTGGTCGCAGCCCGCGTCATCGCCCCGCTGGTTGAGCACAATCCGGCTGAATCGCACGCCTTGTTCTTCGGCTTGGTGCTGGCGTCCCTGTGGGTGCCCTACAGCAGTTCGGGTCGGCGCTGGCGGATCGGCGACTACCTGCTCGCCCTGCTCATGGCCGCGGCCGCGTTCCTGTTCACCGGCGTCCCGTCCACGACCGTGGACCCGCACCCCCTCATCGTCATGGCCGCGGCTGCCGTCGCGATCTGCGCGCTCGTCCTGCCCGGCATCTCCGGCTCGTTCATCCTGCTCACCGTCGGCCTGTACCTCCCGACGATGGAGGCGCTCAACAACCGCGACCTCGGCTACATCGCGACCTTTGCCCTAGGGGCGACCATCGGCCTGTCCCTGTTCGTCAAACTGCTGCAGTTCCTGCTGGACCGCTTCCACCACCTCACCCTGGTGGTGATGACCGGGCTGATGGCGGGATCCCTGCGGGCGCTGTGGCCGTGGCAGGACGACGACCGGACCCTGCTCGCCCCCAGCCAGGACAACCTCGTGCTCTGCATCGTGCTGGCGCTCATCGGCGCGGCCGCCGTGATCACCGTCATCGTGATCGAACACCGGATCAAGGCCCGCGCAGCGCACGACGCCTCCGTTGCCCCAGAAGTGCGTCCGCAGACGAACGACACGGTCGTGCAGTAGCCTGCCCGCCTGTCCTCTCTACCCCCGCTGTCCCCTTCCGCCAGAGATCAGGGAGCAGCGGGGGTTTGCGTGTATTGCTAGCCTTCGCTGTGGACGCGGGGTGCCACCCCCAGGGTGGCTGAGAGGACACCCGTGAACCTGATCTAGGTAGTACTAGCGGAGGGACGTCCAATTGATTCCCACCATCTTGTCTATTGCCGGCACTGACCCCAGCGGCGGAGCCGGTATCCAAGCCGACCTCAAAGCGTTCTCCGCGCTGGGCGGTTACGGCACTACCGTGATCACCGCGCTCGTCGCACAGACCACCACCGGGGTCAGCGAAGTCCACGACGTCCCTCCGGAGTTCGTGCGCAGCCAACTGGACACGCTGCTCACCGACGTGCGGGTGGACGCGGTCAAGATCGGCATGCTGTCCAGCACCGAGATCATCGAGGTCGTGGCTGCCGCGATCGACACCTACCGCCTGCCCAACGTGGTCGTCGACCCGGTGATGGTCGCCAAGAGCGGAGACCGGCTCCTCGCCGCTGACGCGGTGGAAGCCCTGCGCACCGTGCTGCTGCCGCGGGCCGACCTCATCACCCCTAACCTTCCGGAAGCTGCCGACCTGCTGGGCGAAGAGGAGGCCACCGACTTGGACCGCATGCGCGACCAGGCGGAGCGGCTGCTCGCCCTGGGACCGCGCCGCGTGCTCCTCAAGGGCGGCCACCTGTCCGGTCCTACCAGCACGGACCTGCTGCTGTCGGCGGACGGCGACGTGGAGACCCTGACCGCGGACCGGGTGAACACCACCAACACGCACGGGACCGGGTGCACGCTCTCCTCGGCGATCGCCACGCTGCGCCCGCAGCGTCCCACCTGGTCGCAGGCGGTCCGCGACGCTAAGGATTACCTCACCGAAGCGCTGCGCCACGCCGACAAGCTGGACATCGGCAAAGGCAAGGGCCCCGTCCACCATTTCCACGCGTGGTGGGGGAATTGACGCGCTCCCCGGCATGAATACCGGGGTTCAGCCTGTGCCGGGTGCACGGCACTAGTGTGGCTTCCTGTTGCTCACCGCCCTGCCCGCTGCAGGCGTTGCTCCTCTCCGCCCACGCACAGGCGCGGCGGGACGAGGCGAGAGCTTTCCCCCTCGTGGACTAGGCGAGAAAAGAACTGTCCGGATGCGGGTGCAGGCTCCGCATCCGGACATCTCACTGGCGCGGCAGTCCGCCCGGCGCACACCCGGGCGTGCCGCGCCACCACCGCAGACTGTCGCGGCCGTGGGATAACGGAGCTGTATCCCACGGCCGCGGTTTTCTATGACGGGTAGCGATCCGTTACCGGGTGGGGGTGGGGGGATTGTCCCCTTGCGGGCTCCGTTCGGGCGGCTCCGCGGTGCCCGGGTCGGGCCCCTCCATCAGGTCAGGGTTGCGCCAGTGCGGGTTGGCGAAGTACTTCTTCGTCTCGGCCACCACGATCGGCGAGAGCAGGAGAAGCCCCAGCAGGTTGGGCAGGGCCATCAGACCGTTGGCCATGTCGCTGAACGTCCACACCGTGCTCAGCTCGGTGGTGGCGCCGACGAACACCACCAGGGTGAACACGATGCGGAACGGCACCACCGCTTTCCGGCCAGCCAGGTACTCCATGCAGCGCTCACCGTAGTAGCACCAGCCGACCAGGGTGGTGAAGGCGAAGAACACCACCGCGAGCGCCACGGTGTAGTTGCCGAGCGGCGCCAACGCGGGGGAGATCTTCCCCAAGCCCACGGCCATGCCCAGGGAGGTCATCAGGGAGCCGTCGTCCTTCTCCGCCTCGCTCCAGGCACCCGTGACGATGATGACCAGGCAGGTCATGCTCACCACGATGATGGTGTCGACGAAAGTCTGGGTCATCGACACGAGGGCCTGCCGCACCGGCTGCTTCGTCTTGGCGGCCGCCGCAGCGATACCACCGGTGCCCAGACCCGACTCATTGGAGAAGATGCCGCGGGCCACACCCTGCTGGATGGCGAACAGCAGCGCCGAGCCGAGCAGACCGCCCGTGGCCGCCTCGCCGGTGAACGCCTCCCGGAAGATGAGAGCGAACGCCGCCGGAAGCTCGGTGACGTGCACGATGAGGACGGTTACCGCGATGAGGACGTAGGCGACGATCATGATGGGCACCACACCGGCGGCGAACCGGCCGATGCTCTTGATGCCGCCCAGCACCACCGCGGCCACGACGAGGACCATGGCCGCACCGGTGAGCCAGGTGGGGATCGACCAGACGTTCTCCAACTGGGCGGCCACCGTGTTGGCCTGGGTCATGTTGCCGATACCGAACGCGGCAATCGCGCCGAACAGGGCGAAGAGGAAGCCGAGGACGAGACCGAAGCCGCCGCCGACCCCGTAGCGCAGGTAGAACATGGGGCCACCGCTTTGCTCGCCTTTGGCGTCCCTGCGGCGGTACTTCACACCCAGCAGCGCTTCGCTGTACTTGGTGGCCATGCCCAGCAGGCCGGTCACCCACATCCAGAACAGTGCGCCGGGGCCGCCGTAGCCGATGGCGAGCGCCGCGCCAGCGATGTTGCCCACACCCACGGTGGCGGCCAGCGCGGTGCTGAGAGCCTGGTAGTGGGAGATGTCGCCTTCGCCGCTCTGCTCCTTGCGGCGCACAAAAGCGAGCCACAGCGCGTGGCCGAGCAGCCGGAATTGCAGTCCGCCGAGCCGGATAGTCAGGAAGATTCCCGTGACGAACAGGAGCGGGACCAGAACGAACGGTCCCCAAATAACGTCGTTGACCGCAGAGAGAATTGATCGCACTTCTTCCACACTTACACCCGCTTTCCGGATGGCCACGGAAATCCCCGCATCCTCCCCGTCATGCAGGGTGACCGTACGCGGTGGCTGGCGGCCAGAGAACGCGGCATCTCCGTGCGGTTATTTGGTTTTGCGAAACTGTAACTTCGCCAGCATGATTCGTCCCCTTCGTACGGATTGTGTCATCGATCACTGATTAATTCTTTATTTATTTGTTTTCTTCGTTTGCGCCAGAGCGAGCTCGCTCAGCAGGCGGGCGGTGCGCTGCGGATCAGCGCCCCGGCCCACCGCGATACCCAGCAGATAAGCGGTGAGGGGAGCTGCGGGGCGGGCCACGGAATGTGCTGCGTCCCGGGCCAAGTCCAGGATGAGGTTCACGTCGTCGGTGTCGATCTCCTCCGAGAGTTCGAGTTCTGCGCAGACCAGTCGGGCCCACTCGACGAGTGTCACGGTTTCTCCTCTCCACCTCGGGCGCTGCAGTCCACCATCATCGCGGCACAAGACCGGCTGCTGCTCCGGTTTTCCGTCATTCCCCGGGCTTCCAGTTGTCGCGCCCTTTGTGTCGACACCGACCCATCCTTCTCGATACCGGGGCAGCAGAGGAATACCGGGACCACGGAATGGACATCCGGGATGCCTCACCGACAGCAGAAAAGCCGCGACGGCCCGCTGGTCCGGCGGAATCGGGGGTACTGCGGGCAAGCCAGCCCGCCTCCGGAGGACGTCAGTGGCGGGAAGTTCGCGGGGCAGCGGGCACCTACCGGTGCCGCTCCGCGCCGAACTCCCCTGCTCCGGAGAGTCTCAAACCCCCATTGCCCGACCAGCGGGCCGTCGCGGCGGCAAAGAGCGTTACGCTGAGCCCTATGGCGCGGGGCGGGACCGTCTCCCTTCCGCTTCCGGTCAACCCTCCCCGCGCCACAGGCCCGTGGTCTTTGTCCTGGTTCAGCTTGCCATCGCAGGCACCGCGACAGCGGGCTGCTCCTGGCGCACCTCGTCGAGCACCTCGCTGATCCGGTCAAGGTGGGCCCGGATCCACGGCAGCGCAGTGGGGTCCTCTGCCGCCAGGGCGCTGTACCGCTGCGCCTCGCTCTCCCCGTACAGCAGGCTGGTTGCCACCCGCACCCGCAGCGCGTGCGTGCTCTCCCCGAACTCCACGGCGGGCAGCACCCCCATCCCGTAGCGGTCCAGTAGCATGCGGGTCAGTTCCGGGCCGGTCGTCACCCCGTGCGCCTCGCCCAGCCATTCCCGCCAGACGCCGAAGTCCGGGTACAGGTAGAACGCGGCCTGGGGGGCGATGACCGGCACTCCGGCGGCACGGAACCGCTCGGCGACCGCGCGGGCCACCAGGCCGTGCAAGCGGCGGCTGCGGGCGACCAGGTCGACGATCTCGGCGGGCTCTTGGAAAGCGTAGGCGGCGGCTCGCTGGACCGGCCCGGAAGGGCTCGACCAGATCTCGCTGGCGATCCCCAGCAAAGCAGCGTGGATATGGCGGCCCGTGTCGCTGTCTGGCAGGCGGGCTACCCCGATCCGCCAGCCGCCCAGGGCCAGGTTCTTGCTCAGCCCGGTGGTGATGACGGTGCGCTCGGGCGCGAACTCGGCCGGGCTGTGCACCACCGTGGTCGGGTCGTGCACCAGGTCGCGGTAGATCTCGTCGGAGATGATGACGAGGTCCAGCTCTTGGGCCACCTCGGTGAGCCGGCGCACGGTGCCGCGGGACGCCACGGTGCCCGTGGGGTTGTCCGGGCAGGTGGTGATGACCGCGCGGATGTCCCGGCCCGCAGCCCGGGCCTCGGTGACCGCCTGGGCCAGCGCATCCGGCTCAGGGACCCCGCCCTGTGCCGGAGCGGTCGGCACGAAGAGCGGCTGCCCGCCTGACAGGTGGCTCTGCGCCGCGTAGCTCACCCAGCTCGGGGCGGCGATCGCGACATCCCCGCCGATAGCGAGCAGCAGCGCATACAGCAAGGGCTTGCTGCCCGGCCCGGCGACGACCAGGTCCGGGTCAGTGGGCAGGCCGCGGCGCTCCCAGTAGCCTGCGGCGGCCTCCCGCAGCTCACGGATCCCCGCGACCGGCCCGTAGCCGTTCTGGTCACCCCCCGTCGACAGGGCGTCGCGCATCACGGGGTGGACGGGGAGTCCCGCTTCTCCAAAACCCAGCGGTAAGACGGGAAGTCCTTGGCTCCGACGGCGGGCGAGTGCCTCGTTGACGGCGAGCGTGGCAGAAACGGCTACGGACATGGAGATCCAGCTCCAATACGTTGATGACCAGCGGAACAGCCCGGAAAAGGGCTCGACGGGGACCCCGATTCCCCACCCTGCCTCACCTCATCCATCAGCGCAAGCGAGTCTTTTCGATGGATAGCGTAAGCTCAACTTATGCTCGATCTGCGTCGACTCCACATCCTCCACGAATTCGCGGTGCACGGCACGATCGCGGCCACCGCCAACGCCCTCGGCTACACTCCGTCCGCGATCTCCCAGCAGTTGGCGGCCCTGGAACGCGAAGTCGGCACCCAGCTTCTGGACCGCACCGCGCGCAGCGCAGAACTCACGGACGCCGGACGGCTGCTGCTCGGCCACGCCGAGCAGATCCTGGCAATGGTGGAAGCAGCCGAATCCGTGCTGGCCGCGCAGACCGGGGCGCCCCAAGGACGGGTCACCCTCACCGCGTTCCCCACCGCGGCCGTGGCTTTCGCCCCGTCCCTAGCGCGGGAGCTGCGCACCTACGAAGGCCTGCAACTGGTGCTGCGGCAGACCACCCACGGCAGTGGCGCCCGTCAAGTGCAGACCGCTGAAGTCGACATCTCCCTTGTCGACCACTGGTCGGAACGCGCCCCGGACGATGCCGCGGGAACCTTGCGCTACTTCCTGCTGCTGCACGACCCGCTCGTCCTCGCGGTGCCGGAAGGGCACCGCCTGGCTGATCCGTCCATCCCGGTCGACTTCGCCGAGCTCCTCGACGAGTCCTGGGTGACGGCCCCGGTCGGCGAGCCGTCGCGCAGCGCGATCGACCGGCTGCTCGGCGACGTCGGCGGCTCACCCGGTGCGGTCTGGGAGTTCGAAGGCATCGGCACGATCATGAGCCTGGTCGCCCGCGGGCTCGGTATCGCCGCGGTGCCCGCGCTCGCTTTCAGCTCCTCCTACCCCGGGCTGGTGCACCGCCGGATTCCCAACGCCCCCGTGCGGCGGATCTACGCGCTCGCCCGCGCCACCAGCGTGCCGCGGCCCGCGATCGACGTCACCCTGCGTGCCCTGCGGAAAGCCGCGCAAGACATCATCAACGTCCTCAACACCGAGCGCGGGGAAGCCCTGGTGTACTGAACCACGCCAGTGCAGGCGCCACTACTCTGCCTGCCATGAACCGGTTCTTCGCCGCGGCGGTGGTGTTCTGCTCCTCGGCCGTGGTCTTAGTCCTGGAAGTCACGGTCATCCGCCTGGTGGCACCCTATGCCGGTGACACCCTCGAAACCTACACAGCGGCGATCGGGGTCACCCTCGCCGCGATCGCGCTCGGTGCGCGGCTCGGCGGGGCCGCAGCGGACCGGCGTCCGCACCGTCCCCTGCTCGCGGTCCTGCTCCTCCTCGGCGGCGGCACCACACTGCTCGCCCGGCCGGTTGTGCTGCTGCTCGGCCCGCTCTGCGCCGGGGCCGGGCCGTTCACCGCGCTCCTGCTGGTGGGCTGCGGGATCGCTGTCCCCGTCGCCCTGCTGTCCGCGGTCCCCCCGGTCGTAGTGAAAACCCAGTTGGCGGACGCGGCACGAAGCGGCAGTGTGGTAGGCCGGCTGAGCGCCTGGGGCACTGCGGGGGCGCTCGCGGGCACAGTCCTCACCGGTTACGTCCTCGTCGCGCTGTTTCCGGTGTCTACGATTCTGCTGCTCAGCGGCGGCGCGACAGTAGCGGGAGGACTGCTGTTCGCGGTCCGCGGCGCACTCTTCTCCCGGACGGGCAGGCCGCGGAACGTCCTCGTCCTGCTCGGTATCTGCCTGATCAGCGGGACTCTGCTCGTCAGCGTGCCCTCCCCCTGTACGGCGGAGACCGCCTACTACTGCGCCCGCGTGACAGCGGACCCGCACCGCCCGCACGGCCGAGTGCTGTACTTGGACGACCTGCGCCACAGCTACGTCGACCTGGCCGACCCCACCCACCTGGAGTTCGGCTACACGCAGTGGTTCGGCGCCGCGGTGGACACCCAGCTCCCCGCGGGCCCGGTGGACAGCCTGCATGTGGGCGGCGGTGCCTCCACCATGCCGCGCTGGCTGGCCGCGGTCCGTCCCGGGTCGACCAGCCTGGTCCTGGAGATCGATCCGGCCGTGGCAGAACTGGCCCGCACAGAACTAGGGCTGCGCACCGGCGCAGACCTGGCCGTCGTCACAGGCGATGCCCGCACCTCGATCGTGGCACTCCCCTCCCGCAGCTACGACCTGGTCCTCGGGGACGCGTTCAGCGGACTGAGCGTGCCCTGGCATCTCACCACCCTCGAGTTCGCCGAGCAGGTGCACCGGGTGCTCCGCCCCAGCGGGTGGTACGCCGTCAACGTCATCGACCGGGGAGACCGCGACTTCCTCGCCGCCCAAGCCGCCACCCTCAGCCAAGTCTTCTCCCACCTCGTATTGATCGTGGAACACGGCACGTGGGGCTCTCCCGCCGGCGGCAACCACGTGCTCCTCGCCAGCGACACGCCCTTCGACACCGACGCGCTGGCGGCGGCCTTGGCAGGCACCCCCGTGCCGGGAAGCCTGGTCGCCCCGGGGCACCTTGCCCGCCTCAGCTCCCGAGGCCCGGTCCTCACCGACGACTACGCCCCCGTGGACCAGTTGCTCACGCCTTACCTGTAGGCGGACGGCCACGGAATTTGGCCAATATTTCCGTTCCGGAACCCTCCCTCTTCTTCTCCGCCACCCGAACACCGGATATCTGTGAGCGCAAGGGGCGTAAACCCCCAGAGCGGGGTAGGGCTGCCACTACGCCGAAGTGAGGTGTTCTCCCTATCGCCGGGGGAACACCACCGCTCGTAGCGTGGAGGCCACGCAACCCTGTGATCGCAAAACCCGGGGGAGGACTGCCGTGACCGACATCGCGGACACCTGGGCCACTGCGGGGAAGGATCCCGGGTGATCTGGGCTGTTGTTCTCGCGCTGGTGGGGGCGTTCTGCCTGGCCCTGGGCTCTGCCCTGCAGGAGCGCGATGCGATCCGCGCTCCGGGCGGCAGCGTGGCCCGGATCAGTTTCCTATGGCACCTGGTGCGCCGTCCCCGCTGGCTTCTCGGGGCGCTGGCCGCAGCGGTCGGGGTCGGCCTGCATCTCGCGGCGTTGAGCGCGGCCCCGTTGACCATCATCCAGCCGATCGGCGTCTCCGGACTGCTGTTCGCCATCGTGCTGTCCGCACTGTTCAGCCGACAGCGGGTACGGGCAAGCCAGCTCCTGGCCGGAGTGGCTGTCATGGTCGGGCTGGTCGGGATCATCACGCTGTTCCCGCACGGCGCGGACTCCCCCATGCTGCCCCTCTCCGCCGCTGTGACGCTGGCGAGCGGAGTCGTCGCCGCGGGCGGCGTGGGATACCTCGTCGCGCCCTGGCTGCCCGCGGGGGCACGCGCCATCCTGCTGGCGGCTTTCGGGGGTGCCGCGCTCGGCACGACCTCGGCTCTGGCCCGCGTCATCGCCGTGCAGGCCGTCGCCGACCTCGCCGCGGTCTTCAGCTGGCTCACCGTGCTGGCCGGGGCCGTCGCGGTCTTCGGTGGACTCCTGCAGCAGAACGCCTACCGGACCGGGCACTTTGCCGCAGCCTACGCCACGCTCCTCGTCGTCGACCCGGTCGTCGGCGCGGGAATCGGCGTGCTGGTGCTTGGCGAGCACGTGCCCACCGGTCCGCTGGAACAGGCGCTCGCCGCAGGCGCGGCACTGCTAGCGATCGCCGGAACCACCGTGCTGGCCCGCGCCAAGCACCGCAATCCGGAAGCGGCACACCCCGGCACCGCTTCGTCTCCCAGCAACGTTGTTCGCACCACGCCAGGAGATTCGCCATGACATCCACGCACCAGGCTGCCCACCGCACCGGCAGTACTATGCGGCTGCGCATTCTCATCGCCACCGACACTTATCCCCCGGATGTCAACGGGGCGTCGTACTTCACCTACCGGCTGGCTACCGGACTGGCGGAGCGCGGCCACGACGTGCACGTGGTGTGCGCCTCGGCGTCCGGGCCGCCTCGGGTCGAGGTGCAGGACGGAGTGGTGCTGCACCGGATGCGCTCAGTTCCGGTGCTGGTCCATCCCACGATGCGCACCGCGCTGCCGCTCGGACTCACCGGTCACATCGCCCGGATCGTTGACCGGCTCGCCCCGCACGTCGTGCACGTGCAAAGCCACTTCACGATCAGCCGCACAGCGCTGCGCTGCGGCCGGATGGCTGGCGTGCCCGTGGTGCTGACCAACCACTTCATGCCAGACAACCTGTTCGCACACGCCCACATCCCGCCCCGCCTGCACGGGGTCGTGGGCTCCCTGGCCTGGCAGGACATGATCCGGGTGGCGCGGACCGCCGACTATGTCACCACGCCCACGCAGCGGGCCGCGGAACTCTTGGCAAGCAAAGGGTTCACCCGCACGGTGGAGGCGGTGTCCTGCGGTATCGACCTGGACCGGTTCCGGCCGCGGCCGCAGGACCGCGCCCAGGCCCGAGCCCATTTCGGACTCCCCGACCGGGAGACCATGGTGTTTGTGGGCCGACTGGACGAAGAGAAGCGGATCGACGAATCTATCCGGGCCCTGCCTGTCCTGCTGCGCCACCGTGATGTGCAGTTGGTCCTCGCGGGCACTGGTCAGCGCCGTGAAGAGCTTGAACGGCTGGCCCGTTCCCTCGGCGTGGCGGAGCGGGTCCACTTCCTCGGTTTCGTCCCGGACGACGACCTGCCACTCGTCTACGTGGCCGCGGACCTGTTCGTGATCGGCAGCGTGGCCGAACTGCAGAGCATCGCCACGCTGGAGGCCATGTCGACCGGGCTGCCGGTGGTCGCGGCCGACGCGTTGGCCCTCCCCCATCTTGTACGCCCCGGCCGCAACGGCTACCTGTATCCGCCGGGGGATGTCGCGCAGCTGGCCCAGCGGCTGCTGGACGTCCTCGAGTCGCCGGACCGCCGTACCGCCATGGGCAGGGCAAGCCGGGACATCGCCCAAACCCACGACCACCACCGTTCGCTGGATCGTTTCGAACAGATCTACACGGAGGTCCGTCCTCGCTCCTGGACACTGTCGCGGTCTGCTTCTCCGGCAGCGCGGCAGCGGGATACCACGGTTGCCGCGTAACCTTCAGCACTCCGGTGGGGCTTTTCCGCACTCTTTGCCACGCAGCCCGTTGCATGCCCCGTGGAGGCGGTTAGCCACCCACACGTGTGGTTCGTCAGGAAAAGTCGCATTCGGCGGGACGGCACGGTAGACGAGCTGCTTGCTGAGATCAGCCGCGCCGAACTCCAGGTCGAGACCTGCAACCGTGCGTTGGAGGTCCGGGCGCGCGAGCACGCTGATCTGCAGTCGCGGCTGATGCGGATGGAAGCCGAACTCGCCGAACTACGCCAAGCCCGTATCGAGGCGTATTCACGCTGGTGGGAGACACGGGAGAGCCGGGACCGCGCACTCCACGTCGCTCGTCGGCTCCGGCGGAGACTGAACCGGATGCGTCACCGGAGCGCAGACGCCTCCCCGGCCATGGACGTGGCGGACCTGCCGTCAGGGCCTGTCGTCCTGAACCGGGAGCGGGAACAGGGGGCGTGAAGCGGGGATGCGGCCAGGGGCAGCGGATTGGCCCCTGTCGTGAAGGGAAAACCGCGGTCGCGCCAGGCGATGACGTGTCGGGCCAGCGCGCACAACTGGTCTCCGGTCGGTCCGGGCTGCTCCGGGGAGAACACGACGGAAGGGTGGTGGCGCAGCGCGCAGCTTTCGTGGAAGTGGCCGGTTTCGGCCAGCGCGTAGCCGGCGGAGTAGCCGGCCAGCATGCCGGTGTCGAGTGCGGTCAGCAGCGCGTCCCGGTCTACCAGGTCCGGGCTGGCCAGGTTGATGAGGATGGCACCGGGCCGCATGCGGGGCAGGGTGTGCGCACCGATGAGGCTGCGGGTTGCAGGAGTCGCCGGCAGGTGGAGGGAGACGATGTCGGCCGTGGCGAGCAGCTCGTAGAGGTCGGTTTGGACAACGCCGTGAGGCCAGCGGCACCACTGCGCTCCGGTGCCGACCACGCGGCGGAACAGGGGCAGGGCGAGGTTGGCGAACTCGGTGGCCGCCGATTCCATGCCGATGAGCCCCAGGGTGAGGTCGCAGGCGCGCGGTGCGGGACGGAAACAGGTGAGGCGTTCCGCGGCGATCCTGCGGAGCTGCGCCAGCGCCATGCTGAGGGCCCGGGCAGCGGCCTGGGCGGCGCTCTCCCGGCGCGGGGGCAGGCAGACCCAGAGTCCACGGCGTTCCGCCTCAGCGACGTCGATCCCCGAGCCGTGCGGGTCGGTGGTGAGGATCAGGCGCAGGGTGGGGAGCGCGTCTAACAGCGCGGCGTCGACCCGAGTGTGGTGGACGATGAGGGCGACCGCCCCCACGGCTTCAGCGGCGACACGTTCGGGGTCCCGGGTTTCCAGGACCCGGGTCCGGAAGCCGGCTTCGGCGAGGAGTCGCACCGCGGGTCCCGGATCGTGGGCTCCGGTATCCGTGATGACGACGGAGGGAGTGGTCACGGCCACCTCCACTGGGCAACGGGACCAAAGAACGGTCAATATTCAAAAAATTACCTTTTGCTGCCCAGGGGTACTAGCGTGCCCTCCGGTTTTCCGCGGCACCCGTTGCGCGTGCCGTAGTGGCTCTGCCGGGCTGCGGCACGCTTAGCCGCAGACTTGATGTCCCCTTCACCCCAGAAACGCCGGACCCCCGCCTGCTCTCCGTGACGTTTCGACACCGTCTGCGGCCCTGCTGCCGTTCAAATCACGGCGGTACGGGCCCGGTGGTCACGGATCGGCGCCTCTTTTCCTGCCACACCTTTCAAATCGCTCCCCCTTCCCCCACCACAGCGAACACTTTTAGCAACTGTTCCATTGCCTTCCGTGAGAATTTAGGGGTCGGCGGTGTCTCCCATCTCCCAGACGCCCCCTTTCCTGTTGTCACCCAGTTTTCCGCTACAGCCAATCAGCGAAAGGTGCACAATGCGTCAACTCCACAGCCGGTGGAGCCTGTTTGCGGGTGCGGTTGCCGCCTCCGTAGCGGCGCTCAGCTTCCCCGCTTTAGCGGCGACCACCGACACCGAGGTTCTGGCTGCCCCGGCCATCCACCAGAGCCCCACAGCGGTCTACCTGATCGACGGCTACGAGGTGACCTACCTGCCGTCTGAACTCGCCAACTACTCTTCCCGCTGGGAGAGCTCCCGCAAAAACGAGGAGCGATCCTCCAGCGTCACGTGGGTCAACAACGACACGGTCTACGGGTCGGTCCACGTACGCCGCCCCGCCAAGCCCCTCACCCTGGCCGAGGTCCGCGACACCTACTACAGCGAGCTCACGGCGCTGCGCTGGACCACGGTCAACGGGCAGCCGGCATACCTCTCCGCCGCTGACGGCACGGTGTTCTGGGTGGACGGCCAGGATGTGATCCTCTCCGTGTTCCTGCACCCCGCGCGGTGGTCCACCGACGAACTCTTGCGGGTCGCGCGAGGAATCCGACCGCGCGAGGACGCGGAGTCCAACCTGTCCGTTCGCCACGAAGCCCGAGAGTCGGTGGCTGACTTTGTTCCGGGCTCCGCGGCGGAACGTTCCTGGCTTATGGCCTCGGCCAGCACCGCAGAGCCTGATGCCGCGCAGGAGTCCGAGGAGGGACAGCCGCGCCTTCTCCCTGCACCTGCCGACGCCCCGCTCTACCCTTCCTCCTTCGCGAACTCCCCAGAGGTGGAATTCCTCACCTGCCTGAGTGAGGAGGCGGGAAAGTCCTCTGAAGAGTTCCCCACCGAGGGCAAGGTCAGCGGCCCCTGGGGGAGTGCAAGCTGGAACTCCGGGCTGTGGGCGCTGGTGCCCACACCCGCCAACCAGGCCGCCGTCGCGCAGTGCGCCGGGCTAGCCGAAGACTCCTCGGACTCTGGTCAGCAGCGGGAGTTCGGTTCGGCCCCGGCATCTCCTTCCCCCGCTGCTTCGGAGAATTCTGTCGACCGCGCCAGCGTCGACGCAGGCCAGTCCGCTAAGGAGGGCTTGCCAGTCGTGAGCTCCTTGCTGCCGCTGGTGCTCTCCTCCTGAACCTTGCGGGACCGTATCGCTGCGGGCAGGCCAGTGCGCCTGTCCGCAGCCGTGTTGTGTTCAGGCCGTCCAGCCTGCCCCTGCCGCGGGCGGGGTGACCAGGCCGAGCTGTTCGGCCTCCACCACCGGGTCCCGGGTGCTGCGTGCTCCATATCCGCGGAACAGTTCCCGGATGCGGAGCGCAGTCTCCTCACCGATGGCGTAGATCCGCTCGAGTAGGCGTTGCAGATCGGTGATGACCAGGGCGCGGAGCACTTTGTTGGGGCCGCCGCCGTGTGCGGCCACCGCGGCACCAGCGAGCAGGTTGAGGTAGCCGAGGTGGGCGAACCCGCTGAGCGGGTCGGTGTGTCGGACCGCGTGGTGCGGGCCGGCGCTCAACCGGAACGGAACATCGTGGTCGAAGCATCTGACGAGGAACTCGGCCACCTCTTCGGGACGCGGGAAGTCGTCCTCGGTTGCGCCACTGCAGCGGAGCCGCGCCCCCGCATGGGGCACTCCGGCTAGTCCAGCGATGCTGTCCAGCCCTTCCCTGCTCCGGTCGAACTCGATGAAGATCGGCCGGACGTGGGCTGCCTCTCCACCCGTGCGGGCCCTGCGGCCCCAGAGCCGTCGCCTGCCCGCCGTGGGGAAGGTCATCGCGCGCAGATAGCGGACGGTTTTGCCTACTTCGGACCAGGAGGCGCGGATCTCGTAGTGGGTGATGTGCACCCGCGGATCGACCGGGGCTGCGTGGGCGATCTCCTCCACCTGTTCTTCGACCAGTCCCACGGCGATCTGTTCGTCAGCGCCGAGGTGAGCATACAGCTCGGGGAGCGCTTTTCTGGGGCACAGCAGCCGCCCGGTGTGCATGGGGTGCCCGACGGTCCGATCCGCCCGGTACCTCTCCACGGCCTGGCGCATCGGCAGGGGCGCGGGCGGGAACAGGCCGCCGTCGTCGATGAGGCCGTGCAGGAGGATTGCGAGCGCCTTGCTGTTCCCGCGGGGCACGGCGGGAGCGCGGTGCGGGTGGTCCTCCCGGGCCCCGCTCTTCGTGTCTGCTGCCGCGGCAGGCGTCTGGGGTCCCCGCTCCGTTGGAGACATCCGGTCATCCTCCCTGCCTCGTCGATATCCCCGCACCGGAAAACCCCATTTTTCTATAAAAGTAGCAATGGTGATCTTGAGTCGCTTCTAATGCGCTTCTACGCGGTTACGGACGGAAACTGCCGGGATACCGCTTTCCCTTCTACCAGCTCGGGCGTCCGCAGCCCGGTGCTGCGCGGCCTGTCTCGGTTCACTCGGAGAAATTCCCGAGTATTGCCTGTGGGACACTACGGTTTCCGCTATTTTGGGATTGGTGACGGCGTTCTGTGACGCTCTTGCCAAAAGGTGATGCGCACCTTATGTTTGCGCTTGGCCTGAGCGTCACGAGCACTGTCCACACCGAAGACCACAACCAGCCAACCGCATACTTCGCAGGGACGACCTCATTGGACGCCCCCTCCCCGATGAGAGTTCCCTGCCTCCCCTCCTGCCGAGCCAGCCTTCCCCTCCCGGTTGCCTTCGGCAGGAGGACGAAGGGGACCATGCCGGCGCGGCGTGGTCCCCTTCCCCGTTTCTTGTTCGCGTCTCTTCCCGCTACTCAGCCACGTGGACGCGGACCACTCCGGCCATCTTGTCCAAACGGACGTCGGTGATCTTGACAACGTCGCCGGTCCTCGGCGCCTCCAGCATCTTCCCGTTCCCCAAGTAGATCGCTACGTGGGAGATGTAGTCGGGAGCTGTCGGGTCAGTGCGCCAAAAGAGCAGGTCACCGCGGCGGGCCTCGGAGTAGTCGAGGTGCTCACCCGTCCACCACTGGTCGTGGGTGACGCGGGGGATCTCCACCCCTGCCTGGCGGAAAGCCCACTGCACCAGGCCAGAGCAGTCAAAACCCTTCCCCGGAGTGGTGCCGCCCCACACGTAGGGCACACCCAACTGACTCTCGGCCGCAGCGATCATCCTCTCGATGACCTCTTCGCTGACCGGGACCCCTTCCGCGTCGTACCTCCGCGGTCCGGGATCCTCCTCAGCCAGCACCTGCAGGCTGATGTCCGAGCCGAGGACCTTCCTCAAATCCTCGCGGAGCTGCCACAAGTCTGCGCCGGGGGCCGATACGATCAGCCCGTTCCCCCGAGGGAATCCCAGTTCCGCGGCAGAGGCACGGGAGATGAGCGCGTCGATCCCAGCCACCCCCGAGGTGGCGTGGGTCCACACTTCCTTGTCCACCGTCCCCTGCGCACCGGCCATGGCCACCGTGCTGCCCAGTTTCAGGTCCCGCTGGGTGCCCGCGTCGTTGGAAAGCGCGATCCGCCCTTCAGCGATGCCCTGCCAGATCTCGTCGGACTTGGCGGAAGGGAGCGGAGCATAGTTGCGGAAAGTGGAGGGGTTCACGCCCAGTACGGACATGGTCACGCCGTCGACCTTGATCCGTGCGGCATCCACCACTTCGACAGACCGTACCCCGTCGATCTCTCGAACCTTGTCGATGAGTTCGCGGTCCAGAGACACAGCGGAGACCGCGAAGTACTCCCGAGAGCGCGGTTCGTCGAACGGCGCGACCCGGATCGTGCGCTCGAGCCGGTCCGCGTCGGCGACAGGAGGGGAAGGATAGGTGCCGGATCCCGAAGGAGTGGCTGCTCGGGGGGAGAACGGAGCGGTGACGGGGGGCCGGTCCGCCACATCAGGATGAGGCTCAGCCCATGCAGGGGAGCTCAAAGCACCGAGAGCTGCGACGAACACCGCGGTGGTGCTCGTACCAGCCATCAGCCGTCGCCGTGCCGACACACTTGTGCCTTTCGGATATACGGGTTGTGTCTGTTGTTCCGTACCAGGATGCGGGCAGAAGGAAATCGTTTCAAGCCATCACAACAAACGGTATGTAAACGACACATCTCGCAGAGTCAACGAAGGGGATTTCCGGGCCGCTCACCCGGAGCCCTGGGCGACCTCGTTGACGAGCGGCTCGCCTGCTGCCCAGCGCTGCAGTTGCTCATCGACGAACCTCCGGGCACGGGGGTAGAAGGCAGCGGATCCCCCCGCCACGTGCGGGGTGATGAGCACGCCCGGAGCGTCCCACAGCGGGTGGTCGGGCGGGAGCGGTTCCGGGTCGGTGACATCCAACGCGGCACGGATCCGCCCGCGCTCAGCCAGCAGCGCCTCAGTGTCGACCACCGGGCCGCGGCCCACGTTCACCACGAGAGCGTCGTCCGGCAGCGCCGCGAGTTCAGCGGCACCGATCAGTCCTTCGGTCTCCGGGGTGCGCGGGGTGACCACCACCACGATGTCCGTGGTGGGCAGGAGACGGTGGAGCTCGTCGACACCGTGCACCTGCTCGGCGGGACGGGCCCGCCGCGCCAACCGCACCACGGTCACTCCGAAAGGCCGCAGCCGCTCCTCGATGGCCGCGCCGATACTGCCGTATCCCACGATGAGCACTCGAGAGTCCGCGAGGGAGCGCGTGTAGTGCGGCTGCCACACGTGGCTCCGCTGGTCTTCCGCCCAGCGGAACAGGTCCCGCTGGGCCGCGAGGATGAGCGCCACCGCGTGTTCGGCGGTGCTCGCATCGTGGAGTCCGCGCCCGTTGTACAGCCGCACCCCGGCGGGCAGGTACGGCAGGGCGTGTTCGTAGCCCGCGGTCAGCAGTTGGACCGCGCGCAGTCGGGGCATCCGCGGGATGAGGTCCACACGCTGGTCGCGACCGTAGGGGACGACGTAGAAGACGACGTCGTCGAGGACGTCCGGCGGGGGATCGCCGTGGCCGTCGAAGACCTCCACGGTCAACGAGGCCGGGGCATTGTCCCGGTTCTGCTCCCAGGGCACCAGGATTCGCCCGTCCACCCCTGCTCCTCTATGTCGCGGTAGTCCCTGTTTGCGCCAGTCCACGGCTTATCGACACTAGCAGGGCTCCTGTCCCTGCTTGCGGTCGTTCTCGGGCGTCTACCCGCGAATCTTCCGCACCGTGGCGGCTTTCCTACTCTTTGTTACTACCCGCACGAGCAGTCCTGCTATCAGGGATACGGTGTCCCGAAAACCTGCCCTCACGCGGAACGCATCAACTCGTAGCAGGCGATCGCCGCGGCAGCGGTGACGTTGAGGGAGTCCACATCGCGGACAGCCATGGGGATACGGGCCCGGACGTCGGCTTGGTCGAGCCACCGGCTGGACAGCCCGTCCCCTTCCGAGCCGAAAAGCAAGGCGTACTTGCCGTCGCGGTGTACCGCTTCCGGCAGCGGCACCGCGTCCGCGGCCGGGGTGAGCGCCACCAGGGTGAACCCGGACCGCCGCAGGTCTTCCAGTCCGCTGGCCCAGTCGGTGAGCCGCGCATAGGGGAGGGTGAAGACCGCGCCCATCGATACTTTGACGGCCCGCCGGTACAGCGGATCCGCGCAGCGTGGGGCGAGCACCGCTGCGTCCACCCCCAATCCGGCAGCGCTGCGGAAGATAGCCCCCACATTGGTGTGGTCGACGATGTCTTCAAGGACCACGATGCGGCGCGCGGACGCAACGACCTCGGGCACCGTAGGGAGCGGCTTGCGGTGGAAAGAGGCGAGAATCCCGCGGTGGATGTGGAAACCGACCAGCTGCTCGGCGACCGCGTCGTCGACCACGTACACCGGTGCCTGGAAGGTGTCGAGCACATCGTCGAGCACCCGGCGGCGACGGCGGGTGAGCAGCAGCGACCGGGGCTGGTATCCGGCGCGCAGGGCTCGGCGCACTACTTTCTCGCCTTCGGCGAGGAACAGCCCGTGCTTCGCCTCCAGGCTGCGGCGCAGGTTCGTATCGCGCAGCCGCACATAGTCGGCTAGCCGCTCATCGGCCGGGTCGGCTACTTCGATGACGTTCACAGACCCATTGTGGTCGGCTTGCGAGGGCTTGGCGGAGACGAGAAGGTCCCGGCTTGCTATTCCTGCGGTTCCACAAGCGGTTTGAGGCGCTGCCAGCGGGCCTCTTCGCAGGAGTCGACGCGGGTCACCTCGGTGTCGATGGCCACCCCGTTCCAGACGCCGCTGATCACAGCGGTCTCCGGGCCGTAGACGGTGTCGGCGCAGATCGCTCCCGGGGCGACCTCTTCAAAAGGTCCTGCCTTGTCGTCCTCTTCACTGTTGGCGGCGAGCTGGGCGCAGGCCTCCGGGTCGGTGAGGGGGTCCCCGGAGCAGTGGAGCTGCTGCTCGTAGATCTCCTCGCCGTCGTCCACCCGGACTTCCAGGGTCGCCACGGGCGGTTCCGGAAGCTCGGAAAGCCCGCTCATCGTCTGGGCGGCCGCTTCGGTCCGGATCCCGGACTCCGCGGCGAAGGATGCTCCCACCACGGCGGTGTAGACGACCGCTCCACCCAGACAGAGCGAGCCGAGTACCGCGGTGCCGACTGTTGTGAGGGAGTTTCCACGAACGCCCAGCTTGGACATGGCCATCCTCTTAGAAGTCGAGCGATTCGATGACTGCGGTGAGCCCCAGGACCGCAGCCGTTTCGTCTCGCGACCCCCACCGCTGCTGGATCGGCGGGGCGGGTCGTGGCGCCCCCGTACCCTTCCCCGTCCGTGCGCATCCAGCGCGAACCCCAGAAATCACCTGGCGCGAGCGGTTCGTCATCCTAGCCCGCCTTGCGTACGGCGGCACCCCTGCCGTCTCCTCACCGTAGCCCGAAAACCAGAGTTCCGGCTACGGACGGTGGGCGGCCTGTGGAAGAGGCCGACGGCGGTGTTCCGCCGCGCGGCAACGGGATTCATATCCTGGCCAGAAGAGATCCTCTGCGCTCACTTCCCGTCTCGGCCGAGATCAAGGTCACAGCGAGCACGGATCGTGCTGTTTCTCCCGTCTCCCTCTCCCCAATAATCACACTTTGGCAACATTCTCGGCGCTTGCTTGCATGTCTCTGAAAAGCAACGAATTAGTTACGGATACCCGAAAACGGGTGCAAACTACCGGGATTCACGGACTTTTCCTCCCTTGTGCAACATCACTGCACCCCACTTCCCCTTTGCCCCCATCGTCACCTTGAGTACCGTTCCTCCTTAAACCTGTTGGTAACAAACCCCGTGAGGTCACCTTGGGACGCCATCGCGGAAGCAACGCAGACGACTACGCCCTCGATTCTCGCCGCCGCGCGAACCGGCGGCGGCGTCGCCGCGGCACCGGGCGTGCCCTCGCCGCGTTCGCCGCGGCACTCGCTCTCCTCATCGGCCTCGGGGTCACCGGCTACTTCGTGCTGGACGGCCGTTTCGGCTGCACCAGCTCCTCCCGTTCCCTCCACGTCGCCGCGGCTCCAGAGATCGCCCCGGTCCTCACCCGGCTAGCCGAAGACTTCAACGCCAGCGACACCGCTAAAGACCGGTGCGTCACCGTGGAAGTCCGCGGCGCCGACTCGGCCGACGTCGCCTACAGCATCACCGGCGCCGGACCGACCATGGGCGGCACCGACTCCCAGGTGTGGATTCCCGACTCCACCCTGTGGGTCAAAACCGTGCAACGCGACGCGGGAGACGACGACACCATCGTCAGCACCGGCACATCCGTGGCCCGCTCTCCCCTCGTCCTCGTGACCACCAAGGATGCCGTCAGCGACGCCGAATCCGAGGACGCACCGCTGTCCTGGAGCGACCTGGTCCCCACCGAGGCGATCTCCAGCCAGGAGACGGCTCCCTACCAGGTCCACGTGATCGACCCGGTCCACAGCTCCGCCGGGCTCGCCACGCTCGCGCTCGTCAGCAACATGGTCAACCGCGAGGAAGGCGCCCAGACCCGGTTCATCGCCGCCCTGCAGAACCTGCAGAAATCGATCGCCCCCGATGAGGAAGCCGCCTTCACCCTGCTCAGCGAAGCCGCCGACGGGGAAAGCGCAGCGCCCCTGCTGGTCCTCAGCGAACAGGCCGCCTGGCGCCACAGCACCCGCACCGGCTCCACGGTCTACGTCATCTACCCCGAGGACGGCACCTACACCCTGGACTACCCCTACGTGCTGCGCACCAACGACCCCGAAGTGCAACTGGCCGCAGAAGACTTCCGCGCCTTCCTCACCAGCAGGACCGCTCAGGAAGTCATCCGCGCTGACGGATTCCGCTCCGCGGACGACTCCATCGACCCCGCTGTCCTCACCGAGGAGCACGGTTTCCGCCCCGAACACCCCGGTGAACTCCCTGCCCCCGGCGAACAAGCCGCCAAATCCCTCATCCAAGCCTGGAACCAGCTCAAACTCGGCACCCGCCTGCTCACCGTGATCGACATCTCCGGTTCCATGGCCGAACTCGTGCCCGGCACCGGACTCACCCGGATGCAGGTCACCACCATGGCAGCCACGCAAGGCCTCACCTTGTTCCCCGGCAACGCCGAAGTGGGCCTGTGGGAGTTCTCCGTCGACCTTGACGAAGGCCGCGACTACCGGGAACTCGTCCCCATCCGCCCGCTGGACACCGACGTCAACGGCGCCACCCAGCACGAAACGCTGACCGCGGCCCTCGCCCAGTTGGCCCCCAAGCCCGACGGGGACACCGGACTGTACGACACGATCCTGGCCGCCTACCAGGAGCTGACGGAGACCTACGCACCGGACCGCGTCAACACCCTGCTGGTCCTCACCGACGGCAACAACGACGACTACGACAGCATCACCCTGGAAGAACTCCTGAAAGAACTGGGCGAGGCCTACCAGCCGGACCGTCCGGTGAGCATCATCGCCATCTCCTTCGGCCCCGACGTGGACCCCGAACCCCTTGAGCGGATCGCCGAAGTCACCCGCGGCGCCGCCTACACCACAGAGGACCCCACGGAGATCGGCGAGATCTTCCTCAGTGCCTTCGCGCTCCGCATCTCCGGCACCTCGGCCGACGAAGAGGAAGAGTAAACCTGCCGCATTCCCGTATCCGTCCGGTCACTTTCAGCAATTGAAGGTGACCGGACGGATAGACCCTGCTGTCCGGGGAGATACCTTTTCTGGACTTGTCGCACGTATTCGCATACGCAGTGATGTGGTGTGGAATACGTGGACTCACTGAGAGGCGGCCGCCATGGCCAACGCTTGGATGCCCGCAGCAGGACGAGTGACCAGCAGCTTCCGCGGAGGACGCCCCGGAGGCGGCGCACCGCGTGCCGTGTGGTGCGTGAACGAATCCGACCCCGGCCAGTGCTCCGCATCCACAGCCGCACACGACCTTGAGAAAGCCGGCCGTGCCGCGCACTTGGTGTGGAACCCGGTGAACGGCGACGTCGTGCAGCTCCTTCCCGCCACTATGGCCGCGACAGGCCAGCTCACTCCCGACAACCGGATCGACCGGGCCGCGGAAGGACGCGTCTGCATCGTCATCCAGGTCGTCGCCCGCTCCACAACACCGTTCACTGACGGACCGCTCAACGGTCTCGACGCCATCCTCACGTGGCTGGACTCTTGGGGGATTCCCCGGTTCTGGCCGGCGGGCCCTCCCCACCCCGGCACACCCCCCAACCCCGCAGTCCAGGAACACTGGTGGGCCCTCGGCGGACATTTCGGGCACTCCCAGGTTCCCGGCGCCACAGCCGAATGTCCGGGGGCGATCGACGTGAAGCGGCTGCGCGGCGACTGGCTGCCCAGCCCGCGCCACGAACACCCGCAACTGTCACCCGCCGGGCTTCCCCGCCCCTAAGCAGCAGCGTGCCCCGCCTTCGTGTGCTGATCGGACGTTTTCCCGTCTCGCGAGGAGCGGGGCCTTGTGGTCCCGTCAGGGGCGAAGAGCCCTTAGTCTGTCGCCCATGGGTGGATCGATCGAGCCAGGCTGGTACGCAGACCCTGAAGGGGCTCCGGGCCAGCTCCGTTGGTGGAACGGCAGTGAGTGGACACACCACGTCCGCCCGCTGTCCGAGTTCACCTCAGAACAGCACGCCGCCGAAGAATCGGCGGCTACTCAACACACGACCGGGGCGGACCAAGGGGCCTCGTCTGAAGAGACCATTGATCTGAGCGGCGGCGGCCCATCACCCGTTGACGCCACCGTGCGCCTCGACCCCGCGGCCGCCCCCTCCCCGGACAACGACCCCACCGCCGACCTCACCCCGAACTCTCCTGCGGGTGACAGCGCGGACCAGACCACTGTCAACCTCGGGGACTCCCCCGCAGACCAGGCCACCATCAACCTCGGCAACACCCCAAGCCAGGCCGACGCCACGATGCGCCTCGACCCGGCAACGTCCCCCAGCCCTGAACCTGACGCCGACCAGGCCACCATCAACCTCGGGAGCTCCCCCGCAGACCAGGCCACCATCAACCTCGGGGACTCCCCCGCCGACCAGGCCACCATCAACCTCGGCAACACCCCAAGCCAGGCCGACGCCACGATGCGCCTCGACCCCGAGGAAGCGGATGATGCACCCAAGACCGCTGTCCTCGGCTCGGATAACATCCCCAAGACCGCTGTCCTCGGACCTGTAGATGCGCCCAAGACCGCGGTGCTCAACCCGGACGACCCGGCGCTGGCCCAGGAAGCGGTAGGGGACGGCGCTGAGGAGAAAGGCAGCAAGTTCAACAAGCTTCTCGGCAACCTGAAGGAAGGCATCCAGGAGTACCGCGCCGAGCTCGCCGAGGAGCGCAAGAAACGCCAAGAGGAACAGCGCCGCAAGGCAGAAGAGGAGGCCAAGCGGCGTGCCGAGCGAGCTGCCCAGGAAGCGGAAGAGCAGAAGAAGCGGGCAGCAGAAGCGCAACGGCACGCAGGGCAGGCCCAGTGGCCCCCGGTCCCTCCCGGGCCAGGGGCTCCTCCCACTCCCGCTGAGGGTTCCGGGGCCGGCTCAGGCCGTACCCCGTCGGGGGCACACCCCAGCCACTCTCCCTCTGGACCGAATCCCGGTTATGCCCCGTCTGGCCCGAACCCGGGCTACGCTCCTTCCGGGCCGAATCCCGGCTATCCGCCGGCCCAGCCCTCTCCCTACCCCGCTTCACCGCAGCAGTACCCCTACGCGCCGTCCACCGGCGCCCAGCACGGAGCAAGGGCTTACCCGCAGTCTCCCCCGGCCCCGCCCCCAGCACCCCCCGGCAAGGGCACCCCGCCGCGGAACGCTCCCAACCCTCCGGCGGTCTCCCCCAGCCAACCGCAGCGCCCTCCCTTGGCCCCCTACGCCCGCGGCACCTCGCCGACCGCGGGGGCACCGGGCACGCCTGGACGGCCTCCGCTTCCAGGGCAGCCCTCGTGGGGCCCCGGCCAGGGCAGCCCCTACCCGGCCCCTCCCCCTGCCCCGCAGAAAAAGAAGGGCGGCTGCTGCGGCTGCGGGTGCATCACCCTCATCCTCATCGTGCTGGTCAGCGGAATCTGCACCTACCTGTGGTTGCAAGAGAACCCGTTGATGGTCGCGATCTTCGGTCCGCCAAGCCTGGTAGGCCTGTGACCCGCGTCCCCGTCCGCGCTTTCCGGTCATACGGGAGCGCGGACGGGCAGTCACACCCGTCATCTGAACACTGGGGAAAAGTTCTAAGCTGTCTCTTATGAACGACAGCCTGGTGTGGATCGACTGTGAGATGACAGGTCTCGATCTGAAGAAAGACGCGTTGATCGAAGTGGCCTGCCTCATCACAGACGGCGAACTCAACCAGCTCGATGAAGGCATCAATGTAGTGATCAAACCGCCGCAGGAAGCCTTGGATCAGATGGGCGAGTTCGTCACCCAGATGCACACCACATCCGGGCTGTTGGCGGAACTCGAGAACGGGGTGACTCTGGCCGAGGCCGAGCAGCTCGTCTTGGACCACATCCGGCGCTACATCCCCGAGCCGAAAAAGGTCCCGCTGTGCGGGAACTCCATTGCGACCGACCGCGCTTTCCTCGCCCGGGACATGCCCCGCGTCGATGAGCACCTGCACTACCGCATGGTGGACGTCTCCAGCGTCAAAGAACTGCTGCGCCGCTGGTATCCCCGGGTGTACTTCGCCAGCCCGGAAAAGCACGGCGGCCACCGGGCGCTGGCCGACATCACCGAAAGCATCCGGGAACTGCGTTACTTCCGCGCGGCCGCGTTCGTGCCCCCGCCTGGACCGGACAGTGCCACGGCCAAGGCCATCGCCGCTGACATCATCGCTGGCGGCAACGGGTTCAACGTGAGTGTGGGAACCCCCACGGAACAGGAGTGAGCAGAGTACTCCAAAAACCAGGTAGTATTCTGCTGAACGCAGATGCCGACCACAGTTCGGCACCGCGCCCATGGTGGGTGTAGCTCAGCTGGCAGAGCACCTGGTTGTGGTCCAGGTTGTCGCGGGTTCAAATCCCGTCACTCACCCTGATCACGCACAAGGCCCGGACTTTCCGCGGAAAGTCCGGGCCTTGTGCGTATCCCCCTTTTTTCCGCTGTCTCAGGCACTGCACTGCCCCGGGCTTTCAGGACTGGGTCCTCCAGCCCGTGCAGCACGCTGCACGGCCCCGTGTCCGCCACATGCGGGCAGCAGCGTCTTTCGGGGCATCGCCAGGACTAGGCGGCTCGGGCCCTGTGCGGCCAGGCGGTCCCTTCCAGTGGCGGAGTGTGCCGCACGTCGGCAAAGGCGTGCCCAGCCGGGAGGCAGCCAGCGTCGGCTTCGCCGTGAGATCTGCTGGTGGCGCGCGCCGTGGTTCCCCCGCGCTCATCCCCGACCAGGCTGTTCGTAGCTCCTCTCGCCTGCTGTTTTCCGGGTACCGTCGCGACCTGGACCAAAGTGTCCGAAGAGGGCCGGTTATCCCCAAGCCTCATTCCAGGACTTGCTTTTTCTCGGTCGCATAACGCACGGTAGAGCTTGGTGTGAATAACGGTTCTTAATCGAATCAGCCTCGGGAGACTGATCCCGCTTCGTTACGATAGTCCCGCGGGGCGTTCGACCACCCCAATACCGACGGCACCCGTAACCACGCGCCTCATTCTCTTGGAGCTTGTACCTTGTCCAGCGGCCGTTCGAGGTCCACAAGCGTCGTGGCCCTGCTCGCCGACATACCGAGCACGGGTCATCTCGGTAATGCTCGAGCGCAACGTTTCTCCCTGGACGGCGACGATCTCGCCACCCAAACCGGCGAATTCCTCGATTTCGCCTTCCACCACGTCAACCAGGGCAGAAAAGTCGTTGCGCTCTACCCGCGCTGGCGCAGCGGCCGCGCCGAACGCGCGATCAGGTTCGCCCGAGGCGCGCTACGCACCGACCACATCGCCGCGGTCCCCTTGGACGTCTCCCCGCTCGCGCTGTCGCTCCTCGCTGACCAACTGGCCTACCTCGCCCCCTACCTGCCTTCCGGGCTCATTGCGGAACTAGGCGACACCCTCGCCGCCCACGTTCTCGCCGGAGGCTGGCTGCGCAGCGTAGCTAATCTCTCGACTATTCCCATCACTGTCAAACAGCACATGGGGTCCTTTGCTCCAGGAGTGGTCTTCCTAGCCTTCTGCGCCCCCGTCAAACGCGTAGGCCGCGTCAAGAAGGCCAACCCCGAGCAGAATATTCCGTTCCGGCCGCTCAACCCGACGCAAATCCTTGTTTCCGCAGGAAGGGACGCTGACCGAACCGCGTTTGAGCAGCAGTTCCTTCCCGTGATCGGTGCGACAGCAGTCCACGAAATGCCAGAACAGCCGCTCGGCCCCACCTATTGGGGTACCACGAAATACGTGGAATTCGTGGTTTTCAGCGCCCACCAGGACGCGTTGACGCACCCGGTGCGGACCCTGCGCTCTACCGCCTGCGGCTGGTGCCGGGAACGAGTCGTCAGCTCCTACTGCCGATTCTGCGGCGCGGTCAACCGGACCCCGGCGCGACGGCCCACCGCCGCACCCCATGCCCACATGCGTCCGCAGACACCGCCGCCGGCACCCGCCGGCCCACGGATTCCCGGCCCGCCCCCTCCGACCGGTCCGCACCTCCCCGGCCCCGGGACAGGCCACCACGCCCCGATCGGGCCCCCTACTGGACCGAGCCCACCGGTCCGCCCGGAAACCACCGGCCGCCATCCCCACTCCGCACCGCCGACTCCCCCGTCCCCCGGCTCACTTCCCGAGTACCGTCCGGCGCGGTGACGCGCCTGCGACCACTCCTGCCCTCCTGCCCACACCGACTGGCCAGAACTAGAAACGGAGCGTCATGAACCCCCGTCAACGACGCGGCGTTCTGCTCATGATCGTCGCCGCATTCGGCGCGATCGCCGTGTTCCTCACGATCGTCTCGTACGTCAACACGCTCAACCGGGAACTCGGCACCTACCGGACGGTTCTTCGGCTCACCCAGGACGTCGACCCCTACCAGCCGATCACCGAAGACATGGTCGAACCCTACGAGGTTCCCGCCAAATTCTTCGACGAAGACCTCTTCCTGTCCGACCTGGCCAGCGCAGACGAGGCCCTCAGCCAGCCCGGCAGTGAACCCGTCTCCGCCACCTTCCTGCATGCCGGCACACTACTGCAGAAAAGCATGGTGATCCCAGCGCCCGCCCTGGAGAACGGAGAGCGCGAAATCGCGATCATGATCAACGCGGAGACCGGTGTGGCCGGCAAGGTGTCCCGCCAGTCCCGCGTCGACGTCTACGCCTCCTTCCAAGCCAACGAACAGTCCCCCGCCTGCGCTATCCGAGTGCTGACCAACGTGGAAGTCCTCGACGTCGGTGACATCGGCTCCCAGATCGACGCGCAGACCGGCGGAACCAACACGGTCGTCCCTGTCACGTTCCGGTTGACCCCCCAGCAAGCCCTGCAGCTCACCTACGCGGAATCCTTCGCCTCCAAGGTCCGGCTGGCTCTGGTCAGCGCACGCGGAGCGGGCACTCCAGGAGACATGGAGTTCTGCTCTGACGACCAGCTCGCTGCCCTCGAACAGCAGCGCAACGACGACGAGCAGAACCCCACCGGCCCGGCTGGCAACTAATAGCGCGCACCACCCAGCCCCGACCGCTCCAGAGGTGAGAACGGATGAACGCCTACCAGGTCATGATCGGTGTTCCCAGCGACGACCTGGAGAACGCCCTTCTCGCACGGCTCGCGGAGATCAGCGACATTGAAGTGGTGAGCGTCTACCGCTCCTCCCACGACATCACGGACGCGCTCACCCACTTCCCCTCACTCGACGTCGTCCTGATCCACGAGGACCTCGGTCCCCTGCCGGTGCTCGACCTCATCCGTGACATCTCCCGCAACCGTCCCCAACTCGCGGTCATCCTCGTCTCCGACGAGATGTCCCCCGACCTCTTCACCAGCGCGGTCGAGGCGGGGGCGCGCGGCCTGCTGCACAGCGACGCCACAATCGAAGAACTCGAAACCCGTGTCTCCAGCGCAGCCGAATGGTCCCGGACCCTGCGCCGCCACCTGGAAGCAGCGTCCCTGGACCTTCCTATCGGGGGGCGGCGCGGCCGGATCATCAGCCTGACCGGCGCCAAAGGCGGGGTGGGCACCACCACGACAGCGATCCACCTCGCCCGGATCGCGGCCAGGAACGGCCAGGCGGTCTGCCTCGTCGACCTCGACCTCCAGTCCGGCGACATCCCCGGCTACTACGACCTCAAACACCGTCGCAGCATCGTCGACCTCGTTGACGCCGCCGACGACATCAGCGCCGCGATGCTCGCCGAAACCGTCTACGTGCACCCCGACGGCCCCCACATCCTGCTCGCCCCCGTCCACGGCGAAAACGGGGAAGACGTCACCGCGCACGCCGCCCGGCAGATCCTCGGCGCCCTGCGATCCCGCTACGACATGGTGATCGTGGACTGCGGCTCCGCTGTCGACGACGCCACCGCGGTGGCCGTGGAACTGTCCGACACCGCGCTCATCCTCATCACTCCCGACCTTCCGGCCCTCCGCGCCGCGCAGCGGCTCATCGCGATGTGGGAACGGCTCCAAGTCCGCGACCCCAAGAACGTGACTTCGCTGCTCGTCCGGCACAGCCGTAAAAACGAGATCCAACCCGAGTTCGCTCGCAAACTGCTGCGCGCTCCCATGCTGCGCACAGTCATCCCCGCCGCCTACCGGGCTTTGGAAGAAGCGTCCAACACCGGCGACCCTTCCCGACTCACTGACGAGAGCCTGCTCAAAGCGTTCGGGAAGATCGCCAGAGAACTGGGCCTCCTGGAATCCGCTGAAGAGTCCGCTGCGGAGCCTCCCACCGGGGTCACGAGCACCGCGGATGCCGCCGAAGCGATGCTGGCCCGCAGCCGTCAATTCCACGGCCGCAGCGACACCGGCGCCTCCATGGTGGAATTCGCCGCGCTCATCCCGCTTCTCGGTCTCGCGTTCCTGCTCACCTGGCAGCTCGTGCTGATCGGTCTGACGGGAATGTACGCCGCGCACGCGGCCAACGAAGGCGCCCGCCAAGCAGCGATCACCCCGGACGACCCGGAGCTGATCCTGGAGGAGGCCACGCGGCGGGTGCGTTCCCCCTGGGACGAGGAGGGAACTTTCCATCTCGAGCGGATCACCGTGGAAGGCCGGGAATATGTCGAAGTGACGATCGCTATGCCGATGGTCCTGCCCGGGCTGGACAGCCCGTGGGAGATCAGCAGCCGTTCCATGGTCTTTCCGGAAAGGTGACCCCGGTGCTCCTGCCCTCCCGTTTCCGCCGCCCCCGCCGTGACGACCGCGGCTCCCAGCTCGTGGAGTTCGCCGTCTACCTGCCGCTGTTCCTCTTGGTGGCGACCGTAGTGTTCGAAGTGTTCGCCCTGTTCGTTGCCGTGGAGCAGGCGGAGAACGCGGCGCGGATCGGCGCCCGGGCGGTAGAACGCACCGGGCCGATCAGCGGGGCAACGGAAGCCCGGCAGGCGCTCCCCGACTGGATGGACGACGCCAAGATCCGCACCGGCCGCACCGACGACCGCGGTGTCTACGCCGAAGTGGAGTTCAGCATCCCCGTGGTCTTCCCCATCGGGGGTCTCGAATACACCGTGGTCCGCCGCGTGGACATGGCTTTCTAACGTTCCCGCACCGCCCGTTCTGCACAGGTACGACTCATGGCTCTGAAAGACCGGCTCAACGAAGGCCGCCTCTCCGCCCAGCACTCGGACCGGGGCAGCGTCGCCCACTGGCGAAAACGTCTGCTCTCCGAGATCAACCTCGACGACCTGGCCATGCTCAGCATGGAGCAGCGCCGCATCCGCTTGGAGAAGGTCGTCGGGCACCTGCTCTCCCGGGAAGGCCCTGTGCTCTCCGACCGGGAGCGCGCCAACATGATCCGCCGGGTCGTGGACGAGGCCCTGGGGCTCGGAGTGCTCGAACCGTTGCTCGCCGACGAGAGCATCACCGAGATCATGGTCAACGGCCCGGACAACATCTTCATAGAACGCAACGGCCGGGTCCAGCGGATCGAGACCACATTCGCCAGCGAAGAACAGCTCTACCAGACCATCGACCGCATCGTTTCCACGGTCAACCGCCGTGTCGACGAATCCAGCCCTATGGTTGACGCACGCCTCCCCACCGGGGAACGCGTCAACGTGATCATTCCGCCGCTGTCGCTGTCGGGGCCGATCGTCACCATCCGTCGCTTCCCCAAGCCGTTCACCATTGAACAGCTCATCTCTATGGGCAGCCTTGACGAAGCGACCGGCATCCTGCTGGCCTCCATGATCCGCGCCCGGTTCAACGTGATCATCTCGGGGGGTACCGGCACCGGAAAAACCACGTTCCTCAACGCACTCTCCGCGTTCGTGCCCTCCCACGAACGCATCATCACCATCGAAGACTCCGCGGAACTCCAGCTCCAGCAGGAGCACGTGCTGCGCCTAGAAGCACGTCCCCCCAACATCGAAGGCCAAGGAGCCGTCACCATCCGCGACCTCGTCCGCAACTCGCTGCGTATGCGACCGGACCGCATCATCGTCGGCGAGGTCCGCGGCGCGGAAACCCTCGACATGCTGCAGGCGATGAACACCGGTCACGACGGGTCCCTAGCCACCGTGCACGCCAACTCCGCGGACGACGCCGTGCACCGCCTCCTGACCCTGGCGTCCATGAGCGAAGTCAAGATCCCCTTCGAGGCGTTGCGCGACCAGATCAACGCGGCCATCGACGTGATCGTGCACCTGTCCCGCTACCCGGACGGCTCACGGCGGGTCGCCGAAGTGTCGGTGGTGGCCTCCCGAAGGCACGAGGAATTCCGGTTGGAACCGCTCCTGAGATTCCACGCGGACCGCTACGAAGCCCAGCGCCGAGTCACCGGAGAATTCCACCACTTCCCGCTGCCCCGGCACATCGCCGAACGGCTCTACACCGCTGGGGAAAGCATCCCGGCCACCTTCGGGATCCGCCGCCCCGCCGACCACGGCTCCCCCTTCTCCGGAGGCGCACTGTGAACCACTATCCCCTGCTCATCCTGCTCATCACGATCATCACGCTGGTCATCGCGGTGTGGGGTGTCGTCGTCTTCCTGGACGGGGTGGCGCAGCGCCGCATGCTGGCAGCACGCAGCGTGCTCGCCGAAGTGGAGCGGCGCGCCAACAGCCCGATGGCCCGCCTCGACGTTCGGCTGCGCCGCACCGAGCTGGGCCGCCAGATCCGAACCCGCCTGGACCGGGCAGGCGTGCAGATGAAGGTCTCCTCCTTCGCCCTGCTGGTGGCGGCCTGCGCTGTCGCCGCGATCGTCATCGTCTGGCACGTCCTCGCTCCGCTTTTGGGCTTGTGTGCCGCCGCCCTCGTGGGCTACCTGTTCCTCGCCTATCTCAACCGGCAGGAAGAGAAACGCCGGGAAGCGTTCACCGCGCAGCTTCCCGAACTCGCCCGGGTGCTGTCCAACGCCACCCAAGCGGGTCTCGCGCTCCCCACCGCGATCGACATGGCTGCCGACGAACTCGCCGACCCGGCCGGAGCAGAGCTACGGCACGTCGCGGAATCGATCAAAGTCGGCCAACCCTTCGAAGAAGCCCTCAACGATTTGAGGAAGCGCATGCCGTCCCGGGAGATCGGGGTGCTGATCTCCACTTTGCTGGTGTCGGCTCGGTCCGGTGGTGCTCTCGTCACTGCGCTCCGCAACATCTCCGAAACCCTGGAGAACCGCAAGGAGACCCGGCGCGAGGTCCGCACCATCCTCAGCGAGACCACCAGTACAGCGTGGACGCTGCTCCTCATGGGCGTGGGCTCGCTGTTCCTGCTCAACGCGCTCATGCCCGGCACTGTCGCCCGAATGACGGAAAGCTTCGCCGGCCTCGTTGTCCTGGGGGCCGCCCTGACCCTCTTCACCATCGGGTTCGTAGTGATCCGCCGCATGTCCCGTATCGACTTCTAAGCTCGCCCCCACCCACACACGGAGCCCGACCCCATGTCCATCGCGCTGACCCCCTCGACAAGCCTGCTGCTAGGCCTCTCCGGTGCGCTCTGCGTGGTCTTGTTCACGTGGGGTTTCCATTTGATGACCCGGACAAGCGAGGTCACGAGCGACTTCATCACCGCAGCGCCGAAAAAGAAGAAGTCCGACGAAACCTTCATCCTGCACCGCATCACCGAACTGATCGGACGGCCGTTCGCCACCACACTCCTGGAATGGCTCGGTGAAGAACAGCAGGCGAAAATCCAGGCGCGGATCGATGCGGCTGGCCGCCCCGAAGGCCTCACCGTACGCCGCTATGCGCAACGCAAAGCCGGTGAAGTGCTGCTCTACGGCACCCTCGCTGTTTTCCTGTTCCTTCAAGGCTCGACCACTCTGGCCCTCGTCGTCCTGGCCTTCGGCACGCTCACCGACCTCTCGCTCTACTCCGAGAAGCGCAAACGCCAGGAAGAGATCCAAAAGCAGCTGCCCGATTTCCTGGACGTCCTTGCCGTCACGGTGAGTGCCGGGCTCTCGTTCCGTCAAGCTCTGGCCCGCGTGGCTGACGCCATGCCGGGGGTGCTGGCTTCGGAGTTCCAACTGGCGCTGCGCCAGATGGAACTCGGCACCAGTAGGCGGGACGCTTTCGCCGCACTGCGGGAACGCAACTCCAACGAGGCCCTGGGCCGTTTCATCACCGCGCTGCAGCAGGCTGAAGAGCTGGGAGCCCCACTCTCCCAGACCCTGCACGCGCTCAGCACCGACATGCGCCGCGAAGACGCCCAATTCCTGCGGCGCAAAGCGCAGCATCTCAACCCCAGAGTCACCGCGGTAACCGCCGCCACCATGCTGCCTGGTCTGCTGCTCATCATCGGCGGTGGCATGCTCCTCGGCTCTGAAGTAGACCTCTCCGCCATCTTCGGGTGATGCCATGGGCACCGCAGCAGATCAGAAAGAAACCCCACGGGAACGGTTAGCCGCGCTCGCTCGGCTCCTCATCCAACTGCGGTTCCTCCTCACCGGCGTCGCTCTGCTGCTCCTCCCCCCGCAGCAGATCTCCGCTGGTGTTGCCCTCGCCCTGATCAGCTACGCGGTATTGTCCTGGCTCCTGTCCCGCTACTGGGGGCGGTTTTCCGCCCACGTCGTGCGCTACCCGGTGCTGACCGTCGCCGACATTCTGGTCTCTTCAGCGATCCTGGCCATGTCCGGCCTGTCGGGAGCCTTCTTCCTCGCCACCGTACTCACCAGCGCCACCGCAGGGGTGCTCTACGGGGTCCGGGGTGTGGCGGGAATCTCTGCACTGCAGATCCTCGGCTATCTCGCCGCCTTGTTCACCTACCTGGGCGGCTTGTCCACGCCAACGGTGACGCTGTGGGTCACCGTCCAGGCCATCGTCATCCAGCCGCTGCTCTATCCGACCGCTGGATACATCGGGCTGCGGCTCCGCGGCCTGTTCGAAGAGCTGGCCGCGGAGCAAGAGCGGCGTCGCGCAGCTGAACGCGCCGCCGCAGCAGCAGAAGAGCGCGCCCGGCTAGCTCGGGACATGCACGATTCGGTGGCGAAAACCCTGCACGGCGCCGCACTCGCTGCCCAAGCCCTCCCGGTGTGGTTGCGCAAGGATCCGGAACGCGCCGAGGCCACCGCGGCCCAGGTGGTGAAAGCCGCAGAGACCGCGGCGCGCGAAGCCCGGCAACTCATCTCCGACCTGCGTGAGGAAACTTCCGACACTCCGATCGCAGACCAGATAGCCGAAGTGTTGCGGGAGTGGTCTGCCCGGACCGGGGTGCGCACCCAGCTGCGATCTTGCGACTCTCCCCTGCCGTTGATGGTGACTGCACGTCACGAAACCATTGCGATACTGCGTGAGGCGCTCACGAACGTCCACCGGCACGCCCACGCTGCCACCGTCACCGTGGAGCTGACCGCTGAGGCAAGCCACCTGGTCATGACGATCCACGACGACGGTCAGGGTTTCGACCCCGAGGTGCCCGCCCCTGGCCACTACGGGCTGGTTGGGATGCAGGAACGCGCGATCCGCGCGGGAGGTCACCTCGTCATCGACTCAGCCCCAGGAGAAGGGACCACCCTCACCGTGAGACTCCCGCTGGCGCCGTCCTGCGAGAACAGCGACCTGTCCCAGTAACCCCTTTTGGAGGAGGTCCTCGTCATGTCCCCGATCACCGTTCTCACGGTGGACGACAACATTGTCGTGCGTGCAGGCCTGGTCGCTCTGCTGGAGGCCTCCGATGACATTCAGGTGGTCGGCGAGGCGAGCGACGGCGCCGAGGCTGTGACGAAAGCCCAAGAGCTCCGGCCCGACGTCGTCCTGCTCGACGTGCGCATGCCGGTACGCGACGGGGTCAGCGTGGTGGAAGAACTCGCCGAGTTCACCAAAGTCGTCATGCTCACCCACACCGAAGACCCGCAGGTGATCCAGACGTCGCTGCGCCGCGGCGCCTCCGGCTATCTCGTGCACGGCAACTTCACGCTAGACGAGTTGAACCGGGCACTGCGTGAAGTAGTGCACGGCACTGGGAGTCCGCTCTCCCCAGTGGCTGCGACGGCTTTGGTCTCCTCGCTGCGTGCCGCTCCCCCTACTCCGGTCCCAGTCGCCCCTGCGGCGTTAGGCCTCACCGAACGGGAAGCTGAAGTGCTTGAAGCAGCGGCGCGTGGTCTGTCCAATGCTGAGATCGCGAAAGAACTCTTCCTTTCCGAAAAAACCGTGAAAAACCACATCAACCGAATTTTTCGGAAGTTGGGGGTGAGTACCCGAGCAGCGGCGATCGCCCGGTGGAACGGCCATGCAGGTCCCAGACCTTGACGCGCGGACCTGGGCCTTCTTGGGACCTGATATTTAGGCCCGCGGGCTCTAGGCACCCAATGGCCCACTCTCTACATTAGTGACCGTCAACAACAGCCCCAAGGAACGTCCGACAAAGGAGTTCCCATAGTGACGCCGATCCTTTCCCTCTACCTCAAGGCCCGGATGGCTTTTGCCAACCACCTCAACCTCATGAAGCGGCGCGATGATCGAGGCGCCGGATTCGTGGAGTACGCGGGTGTCCTCGTCCTGGTGGCCGCGATCGCGACCCTTCTGATCACCAACAACCCCATCGGCAACGCGGTCCAGACGGCTGTTTCAACAGGAACGGTGGAGGGACCCCCATCCCGCAGCAAACGCCATAGACCCAATGAGACTCGTCTACAGGTCTCCATCGGCTGATGAGCAAGGGCAGGCCAGCCTGCTCCTGCTCGTCAGCCTAATGCTGTCTCTCCTGGCACTGATGCTGCTCTTCATCCGTCTCGGTGACGCTAACCAATTACGCAGCCGAGCGCAGACTGCAGCAGATGCCGCTGCCCTGGCCGCCGTCACAGTCGCACGCGATAATGCAGCTGCGATGCTAGCTAGGCGTCAGATTCCGTACTACCGGCTCTACGATCCCGCACGTGGCCGGGCTCAGGCGGAGAAATATGCCCAGAAGAACGGGGCAATCCTGGAAGATATCCGGGCCAGCGACAACCATATGGGCCAGGTCGGCAACTTTGTCCGAGTTGAGATCCGCGGAGCGAACTGCCGTAAGGAACTGTTAGAAGACCGGAGCCGCGGCTGGTCAGACTCAGTCTGCGACGGTACCGAAGCAGAGGACGAGGAAGGGCTAGTTCGTATCGGCAACGCCGCAGCCATCGCTGAAATGGTCATTCCCGACTGCAACTACGTTTTCGGAGTTAACCACCAGATCATCGGTGTCTCCTGTGAGGGACAGCTAATCCAGAGTGAGCAGCACGCTCGACAGCTCATTGACATCCGTCTTGTATCCAAGGAAGGGCGGTATCTCTACAAACCCTTTGTATCGGTCAACTCGGATGATGGTGAGGAGGATGAAGGTCCCCAGATTTGAGCCTCTTCATCATTGGAAGTTGCTCTCAATAATCTCTATGTGTTCCCATTCACCTATCCCCATTTCTCGCCCTCGTTGGATACTCTGTCTATCGCCACGTTCCTGATTGGAAGGCCGTCCCGTGAACAGGCTGATTATCGCGTCTGGTTTCCTCCGCGCATCTAGCTTGCTGCTAGGGGCAGCGCTGAGCACGGTTCTGCTTTCTTCCTGTGTCTCTACTCCTAACAGTTCCAACAATCCTGAGCAGAACACACAAAATACTGAATCTGACGGTGAAAACAGTGCTTCTAGCAATGGAAGTAGCCGCTCTCCCATCGCCACCTCGCTCACCAATGCAGCAGTAGGAGGCAACAACCTCCGGTTCGATGTCTACTCTCTTGAACGCCATAGTCCAGAGATCCTAGTATTGACTATGGGTATTACCAACATCGGACAAGAAGAGACAAGAATCTTCCATATGCTCTCCGAATTTGGAGGCAGCGCAGAAGAACCCACTACTCCCAACGGAGTTTCCCTCATCGATATGCAAAATAATAGGCGATACATGCCGCTCAAGCTGACCGATGAGAAAACCTGTCATTGCTCCAATTGGAAAGGACAGGAAAATCTTTCTCCTGGGGAGACAATTGAGATCTGGGCAGCCTACCCTGCTCCCCCCGAAGATGTTGAACTCATGACGGTAATGACTCCGGTCACCCCCGACTTTCTAGACATTCCTATCACCGAGGCAGAGTCCCCTAATCCCTCTATCGTAGACACGCCCGTAGCCGAGCCGAGAATTCTCGACTTTTGGGCTTTTCAGGACGAAGTTGACAGTGGCACTTCCCGGAGCGAGACAGGCGACACGACCAGCATCATGCTTTCCTCGGATGTGCTCTTTGAACTGAACGAGTCCACTCTGACAGATGCTGCTGATGAGACGCTGCGAGCAGTCGCCGAAGAGATCGACGCCTCTTCCACCACCACCGTGCAGATCGACGGTCACACCGACAGCACTGGCAACGACGCCATCAATAATCCTCTTTCCTTGGATCGCGCCAAGGCAGTGGAGAAGAGACTCAAAGAGCTCATCACCCGGGATGACATCACCTTTGAAGTGGCTGGGCACGGCTCTGCTGACCCAGTCGACCTAGACCACATTCTCTACCTCTCTTAATTGCCGGCTTACTTACCGTCACGCTAGTGCTATCTACACCTTCCGCCCACGCTCAGGATTCCGTAGAGAACACTTCGTCTTCTCCTTCAGAAACAACTTTGCCTTCCCTTGGTTCCACCACCGCCATTCTCTCAGAATGGGAAGGTGCACGAATCGAGATCAATGAGCTCACACGCTCCACCACAGGCCAGTACACCTTACTTACGTGGACTCTCTACAACAACAGTAAAACAGCAATCAGACTTCATCACTTCAAGAATTCTGTTTACCTCTATCCTTCAGGATCTTCCGGCAACGGTCTAGTCCTCATTGACGAGGAGCGAGGAATTCGGTTTAACACCTATATCGATTCAGAAGGAGGTTGCCTCTGCGACGGAGCAGACCACAACTTCGTTTCTTTTGATCTACGGACTGATCCGGGAAACGCCAACACCTACTGGGCCTCTTATCAAATCCCCAAAGAAACCAAGAAGGTCACTATCGAAATCCCCGGTTTCCATCCGGTCAAAGACGTTCCTATTAGCTG